>Ga0101944_10003841_pt1 | contig 19928 bp, 19 predicted proteins | sample DewCreD2012metaG_FD_75245 | JGI IMG/M metagenome (GOLD analysis project Ga0101944, IMG submission 75245) | Hot spring sediment bacterial and archeal communities from British Columbia, Canada, to study Microbial Dark Matter (Phase II) - Dewar... ... | reverse complement strand
TGAGGAGGCCCATGAGCACCTGGCATCCATTGAGCTGAATATTCTATCCTTGGAGGAAGACCCAGGGAACGGTGAGGCCATCAACGCGGTTTTTCGCCCTTTTCACAGTGTCAAGGGCGTCGCCGGGTTTCTGAACCTGACGGATATCCACAGCCTGAGCCATGAGGTCGAGAATCTGCTGGACGACGCCCGGTCGGGAAGGCTTCTCATCACAAATGACATCATTGACCTGATCCTGCAGTCGGTTGACCTCCTCAAGGTGCTGCTGGGCCATTTGAGCACGGCTGTCAATGAGAACCAGCCGCTGGCTTCGTCGGCTTCCATAGTGTCGAGCTTTGTCGCACAGATCAGAGCTCGCCGGGATAACGAGTCTTGCCTGGTGGCTCCCTCCATGAAGCGTGTGGGGGAGATCCTCGTCGAGCGAGGCGTGCTCGACCCGAAAAAGGCGGAAGACGTTGCCGCCAAAAGCCGGGCCGCGGGCACCAAAATCGGTGAGGCCCTCGTTCAGGAGGGCTTGACTTCGGTTCGCGAAGTCTCCTCGGCGCTTCGGGAGCAGCGAACCGCCAAGGAGAACGCTTCTTCGGTCCGCATCGACACCCAGAAACTGGACAGTCTGGTGGACATGGTCGGAGAGCTGGTGATCGCCCAGTCCATGGTTCTGCAGAATCCTAATCTGCAGAGCATCAAGGACCAGAAGTATCAGAAGGACAGTGTTCAACTTCGTCGGATCACCAATGAACTGCAGCGTATCTCCATGTCCATGCGCATGGTTCCAATCAAGAGTACCTTTCAGAAAATGATACGGCTCGTGCGGGATCTCTGCAAGAAATCGGGGAAGGAGGCCGTCCTCGAGATGCGGGGAGAGGAGACCGAAATCGACCGCAACATGGTCGAGGAAATCTACGAGCCTCTCGTTCACATGATCCGCAATTCCATCGATCACGGCATCGAGCCACCGGAGGAACGGGCGCAGGCGGGCAAGGACCCGGTCGGGACAGTCCTGATCGCGGCCGAGCAGAAGGGTGGCAACATCCTCATTGACATCAAGGATGACGGACGGGGCATTGATGTGGAGAGGGTGCGCGCCAAGGCCATCGAGAGGGGGATCATTGCTCCCGACGAGGCGATGGATCATAGGGCGGTCTGTGAGCTCATCTTTCACCCCGGTTTTTCCACCAAGGAAACCATAACGGATGTGTCCGGTCGGGGTGTCGGGATGGATGTTGTCAAGAAGAGTGTGGAAGCGCTAAAGGGGAAGATCGAGATCATCAACACTCCAGGCCGCGGTACACACTTTCAGTTCAAACTTCCGTTGACCACGGCCATCATAGACGGGATGATCATTCACGTGGGCACTGAGCGTTATGTGGTGCCGACGATCTCGCTGAAGGAGTCATTCAGGCCCGGTGAGGATGCCTACTCGACAGTCCACGGCCTTGGCGAGACCATCATGGTGAGGGAGACCCTGATGCCCCTGCTCCGCTTGCACGAGATCCTGGGGGTGGAGCCCAGGCATCGGGAGCCGTGGGAGGGGATCCTGCTGGTCGTCAGTGAGGACGGCAAGTCCTACTGTCTGCTGGCCGATGAGATCGTGGGGCGACAGGAGGTCGTCATCAAGAGTCTTGGCTCCTCCTTGAAGCGCGTGGCCGGGGTGTCCGGTGGAGCTATTCTAGGGGACGGAAGAGTCGCACTCATTCTGGATGTCAAGGGCATTGTGTCTCGTTACGAGGGAAGCGTCCAATGATGATGGCTGAGAAGGGGGATTTCGAGGAACTGGCTGGGCTTCTGACCAATATCCAGAGCACGGTATCGTCTTTGCCGGTGGGAGATGGAATACAGGAGCAAATCGCTGGATGCAGGCAACTGGTCCTCTCCTTTCACACCACAGCCGCAATGCTGGGTCTCGACGGACTGGCTCGAATGGGCCAGGACCTGGAGGCTTTCCTGTGCAATTGGAGCCCGGGCAACGGCGGTGATCGAACCTTGTTCTCCCTGAGTGAGCATCTTGGAGAGCTTTCAGGGCACCTGGCCGTGGCCGAGGATATGAGCGCCATTGGCGAGTTGGTCGACTTGGTCATCATGAAGATTCAGTCCGGGTGTGGGGCCAACGGCGACGGAGTCGCCGAGGCCGGTCCGGAGGAGTCTCCTGGCATGCTCGACTTGCAGCGCCTTGAGCGCATTGTGAACGGATTGGGAGGCAGGCTGACTCGTGCGGCGGACGCCGTCGGTGGCGGTAAGATCGTTCTCCAGTTCGATGCGCTCCCCGGAGTTGTTGAAAAGATTGAAACGCTGCTCTCTCCCTGGGATCCCGATCCAGGTGCCGGCCTGGCAACCAACCTTGACCATTTTGATCCCAAAATGCAGAAGATCATGGAGAGCATCAAGGAATTCATGAAGGCGCTCTCGGAGGGACTGTTGGATAAGTCCCAGGAAATTCTTCTCGACTTGTCCGAACAGAATTCCAACTCGGATCTGTACAAGGAGATCGGAACACTGGCCAGACAGCTCCACAGTGCCCTTAAAGATGTGGCTGCAACCTTCGATCCCGGCCTGAAGGAAATGGTTGAGCTCAGAATCCCCGACTCGGGAAATCGCCTGGAGCATATTCTTGAGCTCACCGAAAGAGCCGCCAATGTCACCATGGACAATGTCGAGCTCATCCAGAAACGGAATCAGGAGGCGGAGGCCGTGCTGGCCAGACTGGGTGAAGCGCTGGCCGGATTGAGCGCTTTTGGCACTCCGGCGCGGGAGAAGCTCGATTCCGGCCTGGGGATGATCGAGGCCGTCATGGCGGTGTTCGCGCAAAATCGCGAGGCACTTGTCACCATATTGACGGCCCAGGATTTTCAGGATCTGACCGGCCAGATCATCCAGAAGATTCTTAATCTGCTGAAAGAACTGGAAATGAGACTGGTTCAGGTGGTGCGGGCTTTTGGAGGTCATGGGGGCGCCAAGAAGGCGGCACTGGAGGACAAGCTTTACGGACCTGCCCACAAGGGGAAAGAGGAAGCCCTGCATTCGCAGGTTGACGTCGATTCCCTCCTGGCCGAGTTTGGATTCTGATCGGTCGCTTTCGGCGAGTCCAGCGACAGGTGGCGGTTTCATGACATTCGGCTAGCTGGAGTCGGCGGGCTGATGCCCGGGTATTCATCACATCGATGGGCCTGATTTCTCAGGCCTTGTTTGTTTCTGACGGGTGAGGCGTCCCAACAGTCTTGTTATGGGATCGAGGCTTGAAGAGCTGGCAGCGCACCCCCGAGGTTGACAGGACAAGGAGGTGGGGCTGCTGGCGGCATACGATGCCCCACGCCTTGCATCGGTAAGGGAGCCGAGGATTCCAGGTGATGGAGAAATGAATGCAACTGTTGCAGGACACTTTCTTCCTCCCTGCGGATGGAGTATGGTCAGCAGTCCCTGAGGTGTGGACGATGACGTGAGAGCTTTCACCCCCATGGCCAATGGTTCGGCGACTTTTCTACTGATGAGCAAGTACCAGGCCAGTTTGCCTGGAAGACTCTTCGGAGCCCTGGAGGACGTCGATCCGAATGCCCAGACCCTGCATCGGTTTTTTGATTCAAGTAGCCCAATCGCGCGACCGATCATAGGGTTGAAGGAGCATAGGCCATGGTGATCACAGACTACAAAGTTCAGAGTGTGTTGCGGACTTACAGCAGGCAGCTTCAGAAATCCAAGCTTGCGCGAAAGCTGGAGTTGGGAGATACTAAGCAACCTGAGGAAAAAGTCTCCATTTCTGAAGAGGCCAGGCGTCGAATGATCATGGATCGCGTGGCGACGCAAGCTTTTGAGCAGGCATGTCCGAAGTAGATGCGAGTTCCGCCTCGCGTTACAGTTCATGGATGACGGAAGAATGACGCCCGGCGATGGGGTTCAAGCAAGTTCCCTAGGGGAACTCCGAGGTTCCGAAATGGAAATCAAAAAGTTGAATGGATACGAAGCGCAGGCAGTTCAGAAGGCGACCGAGCAGAACCAACTTCGTCGTCTTTCTGAAGAGAACAATTCCGGAAAGGAGATCCCATCGGGATCCGATCAGGTCAAGCTTTCCGACCGGTATCAGGAAATGGTCCGAGTAAGAAAGGTGATGATGGAACGCGAAGAGTTAAGGAGCGAACGTATTGATCACCTGAGGAATATGATCGAAAACAAGAGCTACGTGGTGAATCCCGAGGGGATAGCGCAGAAGATGCTGGAAGAGCTCTGGTAGAATCCGCGCGACTTCTGAACGGAAAAAGGCAGGGTTTTAAAACCCTGCCTTTCGCTTTTTGCCAGCTTTCTTTTTTCCCGCCGCTTCAAACCTCCGTCTGCCGTCGTGGACTTCATCCTGCCATACTGATCAAAGGAACTTCGCCAGATTGAGATCGTTCATGGAGCTGGTAACCCTCAGTGCGGCCTCGAATGCTGTTCGCTGCTGTTGCAGCCGAGAGAGGACTTCCACGAAATCCGCGTCTTCGAGCTCCGAAAGCCTGGACAGATCCTGAAGCTTGAGATTGCTCAGCGTCGCTTCATGGTGCTCCATCTTCTCGAGCCGGGTGCCCACCAGGGTTCCCATGGCGGTCAGATGGTCGTAGCCGGCATCCAGAGCTTGGAGCCTGGACTGAACGGTGGCAATGTCCCCAGCCCTGATGGCGTCTCTCACCTCCACCAGGGTTTGGAGCATGCTTGAATTGGGAGCCAGGGGATCGGTGAAGAATGCGGTCAGCCCGTCGATGTTCACCACCTGCCGTTGATTGCTCCCGACCCTCACCTCGACGGAGTCCGTATTGCCGTGGTACTGGGTCAAGTCAAGGCTGTCGAATGGCGCCGCCGCCGAGCCCTTTCCGCCGAACAGGTACTGGTCGCCGTATCGGGTGTTGGCCAGATCCAGCGCCTCCTCGATGGCCTGGTCGAGTGTCTGGGCCAAGGCTGTCAATTCTCCTTCGGAATTGGCGCTCACGAAAGCCGTTGCAGCATTTCTCGCGCGCAGCATAACGTCCGACATGGCATTCAAGGCGTCTTCCGTCGCCCGGTTCCAGCCCAGGGAAAACTGGAGGTTGGCACTGTAGCTTTCGATCTCCCGCAAGCTTTGCTTGAATCCCATGGATTGCGCCCATGCAAGGGGGTCGTCGGAGGGACCGAGCATCCTTTTGCCCGAGGACGCCATGCTGGTCAGACGATCCAGGGATTCCTTGCCGGCGTTGATGTCACGGATGGATTTGTCGTAGCGGTGGGCGAACGTTATGCGCATCGTGAACCCTCTGGCTAAACCATGTTGACGACGGTATTGAGCATTTCCGCCGTAGCCTGAATGATCTTGGCGGCAGCCTGGTAGATCTGCTGATTCTTGAGCATATCCACCATCTCTTCATCAATGGAGACTCCCGAGATGGACTGCTGCTCGGACTGGAGATGTAATTCGAGCGAGGCATGGAAAGCCTTCTGGTTTTCGGCTCTCTCGATTCCCAGTCCAATGCCGTTTTGCAGGTTGGCCAGGTACTTCTCGAAAGTGTTGGCTCCCACGGTGGAAGACTGGTGTTGGAGCTCCGCCACAGTCAGGGCGGCATTGCCGTCGGGCACGAAGCCGCCGTCCAGCTCGATGTCAGCGGCGCCTGAACCGGTGAATACGGGTGAGCCATGGGCGGCGTTCACTTCCGAGAGGAGAGAGCTCGCAATGGCGTTCAGGCGGTCGAGGTAGGAAACGGAGGGATCGTCCGGGTCCGCGGGGATGCTTCCCGGCGGAATACCGATTTCATTCAGCGCCGTGAGGAGACCCTGGATTTGTCCTCCCGGTAGAGAGGATGCGGGTTGACCGTCAATGGTCAGGACATGTCCGGACCCGTCGTAAGCCACTGAGGCCGCCGTGCTCCCGCTGACCAGCTGGACCTCCGGCGATGTCCCGAGGAGCGTGACGGTGAGGGTGCCATCGGTCTCTTCGCTGTACTTGATGGGGATGAGCTCAGCCAGGTCCAGCAAGGCCTGGTAGCGCCTGTCTCTCAGATCGTTGGCGGGCTGGTCCCCACGGAGTTCGGTGATGGAGATTTCCTTGTTGTAATTGGCAATATCCGTCAGCAGAGTCCCCGCCCTGGAGGCTTTTTCCTGGATATTTCCTTCGATGGAGCTGGCCTGATTCTGCAGAAGGCTGGTGGTGCCGCGGATGGACTCCGCGAGGTTGCGTGCTTTTTCCGTCACCAGGGTCTTTTCTGAAGCGCCGCCGGGATTTTGGTTGAGAGCGTCCCAGGCACTCCAGAATTTACCCAGCGCTCCAGAGATGCCGGATTCGCCGTCATCGGCAAGGTAGCCGCCGGCCATGCGAAGCTGGGCGGCCTCGGCATCGTGGAGCGACCTTTTTGATCTGCTCTCCAGCAACCTCTGCTCGATGTATTGATCCCGCTGCTGGATAATACGCTCAACGGAGGCCCCCATGCCCAGCCAGCCGGCCCTCATCAATTGAGGATAGCTTGTGACCTGCACAACCTTCTGTCTCGCATACGCCTTGTTGTCCGCATTGGCGATGTTGTGCGACGTGGTCTGGATAAACACCTGGGTATTCAGCAGGGTTTTCTTGGCGATTTCCAGCGTTCCGTTCAAACCTGCCATGGCTTAGGCTTTCTTCTTGAGGGTGACGCCTCTGCAGTCAGGGAACCGGTGGGATGGACTGCCCTCGGTCTGGCCGTAGACCGTGGGCATGAGTGTCATGAAGAGCTCCTGGCAGTGCTCCAGCGCGCCCTCGATGAAGACCGCATTGGCCCTGTTCAAGCGATTGATTTCGGCCAGAATCTCCTTGAGCTTCCTGATTTTCCCCGAATCCTCCGGCGGCCCTCCCTGCGTCGGTTGTACTTTCAACAAGCGGAGGGATTCCCAAAGAACGCCGAGGCAATATTCCTTCTGGGCGACCAGCTGGAGCAGATGTCCCGAATCAAACTGTCTCAAGGCCTTGGACTCGGCAACGAGAAGCTCGAAAAGCCGCTCCGCTTTGGCCTCGCACTCCTCTATGTTCCCCTCTGCCTCACGAAGCGGGTGAACCTTTCCCCCATCGAGAGAACCGCCCTGATGCCTTTCATGCTCCATTGACTCCACGGACTGATTCCTTCTTTTTAATCGGTGCAATGACTCCTCAGTTGCTCTATCGGCTTGATGCCCGGTTTACTTGACGGGCGCAGGTCCCTCATCGGGGGGCGGGGCCGTCCGGGGCGTGTCGGGTATGAGCGGAGACAGTTTATGGTAGAGAAGGTCCGCCACTCCCCCCGTGATGTTTCGAGACATTTCACCGGCCAGGGTTTCGCGAAACATGGTTTCATAGGTTTCCCTGGCCTGATCAGGTTCTTCGGTTCGCATGAGGCTATCCCCCATCGACTTCAGGATGATGCGTGTCAAACAGGATTCGAAGTCCTGGCAGGCTTCCTTGAGTCGTTTTCTGTCCAATTCCGGATCATGTGCATAGGATGGAACCGAGGGGGTTATCGTTGTTCTCTCAATACTCATTTTGCAGCCTTTCCGCATGATTTCTCGTTGAATCTCCGGCCGGGCGTTTGTGGAGTGCCGCGCTCGGGGATGGTATGCAGTCTAGATGATTTCCAGTTCGGCTTGCAGGGCGCCGGCAGCCTTTATGGCCTGAAGGATGTTGATCAGGTCGCGCGGCGTCGCGCCGATGGCGTTGATTCCCTGGACCACCTGTCCAAGAGTCACTCCGCCTCCAATCATGGCCAGGGATGCTTTCTCCTCTTTCACATCGACTTCGCTTTCAGGGGTGACGACCGTTCTGCCCTCGCTGAATGGCAAGGGCTGAGAGACGTTGGCCCTCTCGGTCACATGAACGGTGAGGCTCCCATGGGCAATGGCCACCGGGGAGATGCGCACGTGCTCACCCATCACGATGGTGCCGGTTCGCTCATTGATGATCACCCTGGCGACCATGTCGGGCTGCACCTCCATGTTCTCCAGTCGAGAAAACATCTCAACCATTCGATCTCCGTAGCCTTCGGGGATTTGGAGCTTAATGCCGGCAGCGTCCACCGCCCTGGCATACTGCCCATTCAAAATGGCATTGATTCCCGCCGCGATTTTGTTCGCGGTGGTGAAGTCAGGGGTCTTCAGCACGAGATCTACGTGGCTCAGGTCGTCATATTGGATCGGGATCTCCTGCTCGACCGTTGCGCCGCCGCCGATGGTGCCAACAGTGGGATGGTTTCTTTGAACCGTCGATCCCCCCTGGCCTCCGGCGCTGAATCCCCCCGTCGAGATGGGGCCCTGCACGACGGCATAGGTCCTGCCATCGGGTCCCTTGAGGGGGGTCATGAGCAGGGTGCCTCCCTCCAGGCTTTTGGCATCTCCGATGGAGGAGACCTGCACATCGATTCTCGCTCCCACCCGTGCAAACGGCGGCAGCTTGGCCGTGACCATGACTGCGGCTACGTTCTTAACCTTCACCTGAACAGGGTCCACGTGGATCCCGATGTTGTCGAGGAGATTGGCCAGAGTGCTGACGGTGAACTGCGTCTTATCCTTGTCCCCGGTCCCGTTCAAGCCCACCACCAGGCCGTAGCCTATGAGCGGGTTCGTCGCGGTTCCCCGAAACGAAGCGATGTCCTTGAGTCGAGTTGCTTCGGAAGCTCCGGGCGAGAAACTGCTCAGGAGCAGCAGAGTAAGAAGTGTCCAATGGCTTTTTTTCATCCTGAAAGCCTTGTTTCGTCAAAATGGGTTGATCGCATCCATGAACTGGCTCAGCCAGCCTGGCTTCTGATGCTTGCTCACGGGGCCCTTGCCAACGAGGAAGATCTTCGCCTCGGCGATCTGTTGGGACTGGATGGTGTTATTGCGACTGATATCGATGGGGCGTACAATGCCTTCGAGGATCGTCTGCTGCATTTCGTCGTTCACCTTGGTCCAGCGGGAACCCCTGATGAGCAGGTTGCCGTTGGGGAGGACATCCACAACGGTGGCTGTCATGTAGGCCGTCATGGAGTCCGTGCGGGACGTCGAGCCCTTGCCTGCGAAATCGTTCTTGAACTGACCCTGGTAAGGCCCGAACGAGAACGCTCCGACGGGGCTGCTGGCGCCGCTGCTGCCAGCGCTGACCCCTCCGAACTTGAAAGAGCCGTCGAGGGACTTGTCCTTGTTGGCCTTGGTGCTAGCCTCCTTGGTTCCCTTGGACTCCTCCACCACCGTTATGGTCAGGATATCGCCAACCTTTCGGGCCCGGTGGTCCTGAAAGAGGGAGCCGGAATTCTCGTTCCAGACGGAGCCTGTGGGGGCTTCACGGGTGGATTGGGTGTGTACGGGCACCATCTGAACCTGAGCCATTGGGGGTGGCGTTGACGGAGCCGGCGTGGTGGTTGGGGCTTGAGGCGCCGTGGCGCATCCAGCGAAGCCGAAAACGAGAGCCAGCAACAGGGCCGCGACGCCGGCGATCCGGTGTCGGTCCGAGGAGGGTGAGCCTGGTGTTCGATGAAGGAGCGCGGATGGGATCATGTCAAATCTCCAAGGATTGCTCAGTGTATCGCCCGAACCGTTGAGCCATCGACGATCTCGGAAATGACCGTCCGGTTGGTCTGGGTGTTCAAAACGCGGATGGCCTTGCCGGTCCCGCCGTCTTCGCGGGCCTGGCCTCTGGCGCTGATTCTCAGTCCCGGCTGTTCGTAAAGAATGGTGACGGAAGTGCCTTTCCTGACGAGGATCGGTGAATCCAGGTCCGTCAGCATCAGCGACTGATGGAGCCCCGCATCGCGAAGAAGCCGTCGGCCGACGACCTGTTCCAGGCTCGATGCGTATCGGTCCGCGTTTTCGCCGACCGGCATCCTCTGGAGCTGAACGTCGGATTCCGTGAGGGTTTCGTTCCTGCTCAGGGGGCGGGCTGCAACCACCACTTCCCGGTGCAGCTGAACCTTTCCTGCAACCCTGACGGAGCACTTCCTGACGCCGTCGGCAAGGAAGTGAATGGTCAGAATCACATTCCCGAGGTATCGTTCCCGGGGATTGGCCTCGACGACATGGCTGACATTGCCCGCCGGGAGCTCCGCCAGGCCTGAATGGGTGATGCCGCTGATTTCCAGATCCTCGGGCCGCCAGGGGGCGTTGCTCAATATGTGGTTTCTGTAGATCTCCTCGATCTGTTCGGGGGCGATCCGACTCGTCTTCCTCTTGATGACGATCTGGTCCGGGGGGAGATCGAAGATGACCCTGGACGGATCCAGACCCTCGGAGGCGATGAGCTTCTCCAGGTAGGACCTCAGGGCAGCTGAGCCGATGAACTTTTCCCGGCCCATGGCAGGCGCCTCTCCAAGGTCTATGCCGGCCATGAGGCTTGCCCACTCCTCCGGTAGTCGTTGTCCTTCGAAAAGATTCAGGATGCTCACCCGGTCCGATCCGATCCAGACCTCGGGCCGAGCTCGCAGCTCGCGCAGCGGCTCCATGCCGAGGCAGGTGGTCCAAAACCCGAGGTTCAATCCTGCGGCCAGGAAGATGATCAGACAAGGACCCAGGATCACAAAGCGGGTTTCTTCCCTTCCAATCACTCGGATATGCTTGCAAAATTCAGTAAACGTCTTCATCGGTCATCATCGTACAACGTTGTTGGCCTGCTGAAGCATCTCATCGGCGGCCTTGATGACCTTGGAGCTGGCTTCATAGGCCCGCTGACCGATGATCATGTTGACCATCTCCTCGACTACGTTGATATTCGAGTTCTCGAGAAACCCCTGAAGCAGGGTGCCGAAGTTCTCGGAGCCCGGCTCACCGGATTCGGCATCGCCCGATGCCTGCGAGGGAACACAGTAGTTCTTCCCGACGTTCAGAAGACCCGTTGGATTGGGGAAGTCGAAGAGGGTCATGGTTTGAGTGGACAAAACGTTGCCCGTCTGACCGAGAGCCGTGATGGTGCCGCCGGGATCAATGCTGACCGATGCGGCGTCGGTGGGGATGCTGATCTCGGGCTGAACGCGATTGCCTTCGGCATCGCACAGGAAGCCGTCCGGGTCCAGCTTGAATGCCCCGGCCCGCGTGTAAGCCTCCTCGGTTCCCCTGAGCACCTTGAAAAACCCTTTGCCTTCTATGGCCAGATCAAGCGGATTGCCCGTCTGGGAGAAGTTGCCCTGGCTGTAGATCTTCTGGGTCGACGTCGGCTTGGCACCCATTCCCACCTGGATCCCCGCAAGCACCCTTGCGTCATTGGATGTTTCCGCGCCGGGAGGAGTAATGGTCTGGTACATCAGGTCCTCAAAATTGGCCCTGCTGCGCTTGTAGCCCGTGGTGTTGGCGTTGGCGAGGTTGTGTGCGATGACATCCATGTTCAGTTGCTGCGCGGACATGCCGGTGGCCGCTGTCCATAAGCTTCGGATCATGATGAACTCCTGTCGGGCTCAAAAGGGAAAAGAGCCGTTGATGGGCTCAGGGATTCCCGAGCTTAGTGGTGATGTTCGCATCCTGCTCTTCGTGCATGCGAAGGGTCTTTTGATAAGCCTCGAATAACCTCGTGGTCTCGATCAACTGCGTCATTTCCTGGACAATGTCGAAGTTTGGCTCCTCGAGAGCGCCCTGCTGTACGATGCATTGCTCGGCTGGAAGCGGAGCGATCGTCCCCTGGGCAGGCTTGAAATAGCCGTTTCTCGCCTTTTCGAGGCGAGCGTCGGAAGGGAACTGAACGATATCCAGTGTATCGACCTCCGCATTAGCGTCAAATATCTGACCGCCCTGTTCGACTCGGAAATCCCCATTTTCCAGGGTGATGGGGCCGCCCTTTCCGAGTACCGGCCAACCCTCCTGCGTTACGAGGACATTGTCTCGATTGAGCCGGAGGTTGCCCGCCCGGGTGTAGAGGATTCCCTCGTCGCTCTGGACGCGCAGGTAACCGGCTCCGCTTAGGGCAATGTCCAGGGGATTGCCCGTTTGGGCGATTTTCCCCTGGTCGAGACGAGGATAGGTGCTTTGAAACATGAAGTCCTTGAAGTGAACAGAATCACGCTTATAGCCTGGTGTGGCTGCGTTGGCGAGGTTGTTGGAGATCACATCCAGCCTTTTTTCCTGTTCAAAGGCGCCGAGGGCTGCCGCATAGAAGCCGATTTTCATGGCCACCACTCCTTTCAGGAATCTGGAATAAGCAAGGGGAATGCCATGGAGTCCGAAGCTGCAGCGAGGACGCAGGCCGGCCTCCCGTGCTCCGTGATCGGAGGCCCCTCGGTCGGGGGCCTTGGAATCCTTATCGGGGATGCGGCAAGATTTGCCGGGAGACTGGTTTGTGAAATCTGCCGCCTGGGCTTTGGGGAGGTCATCCCGTGGAGATTCTGGCCAGGTTGAGGATCAGTTCCACTTCTCCGATGGGCTTCTCGAGCCTGTGAGCAATGGCCCTGGCATCCATGCCGGCACGGGCCAGCCGCAGGATGTCCTGGCTCTCGGCCGATGCAAACGCCGAGATCTGGGTGCATGAAACTCCATCCAGGTCTTTTCGCAAGCCTTCGAGCTTCCTGCAGGCCGCTTGTGCCTCATTGACCTGCTGGTCCAAGGCTCGCAGCAGCCCTCGGATGAGCTCCTGCCTCTCCCGCAGGTTTCCGTCGAATGCTTCTGAGATCTGGCGGGTCTCGCCGATGACCTGTTGGAGTGAGTTCACAAGGGTCTCGGCAGCCTCGTGCCTGCTTGGGGGCTTGGTGAAGTGATAGAGCAGCAGGGCGATCACCAGGAGATCCAGGGCCACCTGCAGGGCGCTGATCAAATTGGAGTTGCCCAGAAACCAATCCAGGATGAATTGCATGGAGCTGCCTGTGTGCCTTTGCTAAAGTCTTTCCCAGTGGGCGACCCGTATGGTGTTGAGTCCGCTCCCCGGGAAGATCTGTTTCAGGTGTTCCGTGAGTTGTTTTTCGAGGATGCCCTGCCAGAGCTTCTGGGAGTTCCTGGCCGGACGTGCGCGGAGCAGATACTGGTAAACGGCCTCCCGATACGTCGTGGCGTGCTCCGTGAATCGCTCGAAGGCGTTGGAAGCCGAAAAGACAAAGCTCAATCGAATGCTTATGAGGTTCTTGTCCTTTTCGGACGTGGCCAGCACGAGAAACTCCAGTTCATCCTGGAATTCGGGGACAATCAGCGCGTGTCGAATGTTCGTTTTTCCAAGGAGAGCAGGCTTCTTGGGCTGCATGGCCCTGTAAGCGGGAACGGCGACGGCGGCCGCAATCCCGATGCAGGCGACGACCGATGCGGCCAGGATGAGCTTTTTTCGTCGCTTTCTCCTGTTTTGTTCGCCTGCCTCGATGGACGGGGATTCATCTCCGGGCCCATCGGGCTGCGTGACGGTTTCGGGAGACGATCCGCTTGAGGAGAGTTCGGACTCGCCCTCGAAATCGTCCAAAGTGAGAGAGGATGAAGTCTTTTCGAATCCCTCGAAATCGAATGACATGCCGCCCGAGGGATCCTCCGGGCCAGCGTCGAAGCCTAGAGGCCCTCCGATATCCCAGCCTTCGGAAAGGGACGCGTCCCCGCGCCCGTACATCTCCGCGCCAGGCTCGCGATCTTCAGGAATGCCATCGGACTTATTGAACATGTCTCAGACTTGCGCTCGATCCGGCAGGGCAAGGTCAGGCCTTGGCCGTAACTTTCCACGAGAGGCTGCCGTCTCCGAAGTTGATGTGCTCGGGCAGATCGTCCCGCTTGAGCTTGCGGGCCAACTTGGTCCGCAGACGCAAGACCGCCTTGGTGTGGATCTGGGAGATCCTGGATTCCGTGTAGCCCATAACGGCGCCGATCTCCTTCATGGTCAGCTCTTCATAATAGTAGAGAGCCAGGACCAGCTGCTCCTTTTCCGGCAGGGTCTTGATGGCCGACGCCAGGTGCTCCTTGAGCTCCGAGCGGTGCAGGTGGACGAAAGGTTCGTCGGATTCCGGCGCCACCAGGCGCAGGCTCCTGTTTTCCTGGATGGCATCCTGGATGTCCTCGGGCATGACGGAGATGCCCTTGACCTCGTCAAGAAGTCCGAAATACTCGTCCATGGTCACTCCCAGCTCCGAGGCGATCTCCTCGTCCGTCGGATTGCGTCCCAATCTCTGCTCCAGGGCGGAGCTGGCCTTTTCCAGGCTGTGCCCCTTCTGGCGCAGGGAGCGCGGCACCCAGTCCATGGAGCGGATTTCATCGAGCATGGCTCCCCGGATCCTGATCTTGGCATAGGTCTCGAACTGGATGCCCTGGGTCGGGTCGTATTTCTCGATGGCATCGATCAGGCCGATGACCCCGGCATTGAAGAGGTCGTCGGTCTGGACATTGTTGGGCAGCCTGGAAACCAGCCTGAGGGCCATGAATTTCACCAAAGGGCAGTGCTGGAGTATGATCTCTTCCTTCTCGTGAGGCAGAAGCCTTCGGTGGGCCTTCTCGGCGAGATACGGATTCCTTGTGGGGGAATGATTCACCTGCAGCATGGCTTTTCTGTCTTTCTCCGACCTCTAAACTTTAAGAAGTCGCTTCCAAAAAAACTGAACGGTTCCATTGTTGGGATGAGGAGCGCTCTTGATGATTTTCTCTGCGATGGTGATGAAGGCCCTGGCGGCGGGAGCATTGGGAAATGCCTCCACGAGTGCCTTCTGCTGCAGGACGGCTCGCGGAACATCGGGGTCGTTGGGAATACTGCCCAGAAAGTCCAAAGAAATGCCGTCCAGGAAATGGTCTGCAACCTTGCTCATTTGGGCGAAAATGCTCTTTCCGCCTTTCTCGTTATGCACAGAATTTGCCAAGATTCTGAAATGTCGTTCCCCGTGTCGCGTGTAAAGGACTTTTATGAGCGCATAGGCGTCCGTGAGGGAGGTGGGCTCGGGGGTGACGACCACGATTCTCTCATGGGCCGCCAGGTTGAAATAGAGAACCGTGTCGGAAATGCCCGCCGCCGTATCGACGAGCAGAATGTCAACGTCAGTCTCCAGTTCGTCGAGGAGTTGCAGGAACTGGAGCTTCTGTTCATCGGTGAGCCGAGTCAATTCCTGGACGCCGGAGCTGGCGGGCATGATGCGGATGTTTCCGGGGCCGCTCACCAGGACCTCGCGCAGTTGACGCTTACCTTCAAGGACATGACTGATGTTCTCCTTGGGGGCCAGCCCGAGAAGCACATCGATATTGGCCAGCCCGAGGTCGGCATCCAGCACGAGAACTTTCTTGCCCATCAAGTCAAACGCACACGCCAGGTTGACGACGATGTTGCTCTTTCCGACGCCTCCCTTGCCGCTGCTCACGCAGATGACGCGGACCGGCGGGAGGGCCACCGGGCCCAGTTGGCCGCCGTTCCGGGGGGCGCGTCGATGATGGGTCTCACGCAATCCTAAGGCCTGATCCATGGTTATTCCTTTCCACTCGCACCATTTCCCGGAGGAAACAGGAACGTGAGCAGCCTTTTCTGTGTCGCTGTTTCGATGTCTTCGGGGACCCTCTGACCCGTCCCGAAATAGGAGACTGCGTGAGGGAATCGGAGAAGCTGGTTGATCATGCATCCGTGGGTCAGCGTCTCGTCCACCTTGGTGAAGATGAGGCTTTGGATGTTCACGGACTGGAAATGCTGAATGGTCTGTCTCAGATCGACATCCTTGGCCGTTGCACTCAGGACCAGGAGATGGTTGACACCCGGGGTGTCGGCGAACATGTTCCGGAGGTCTCCGACATGGTCTCTCTGGAGGTAGTTCTTTCCGATGGTGTCCACCAGGATGACGTCCCTGTTGCCGAGGGAGGCCCTGGCCTTGTTGAACTCGCTCCTGCTCTGAGCCACGAGGAACGGGATTTCCAGGATTCCGGCGTAGGTGCGCAGCTGGTCGACGGCTCCGATCCGGTAGGTGTCGATGGAAATGATGCCGACGCTCTTCCCTCGTTTGATCTTGATGAGTGCGGCGAGCTTGGCCAGGGTCGTCGTTTTGCCGACACCGGTGGGTCCGACGAAAGCGAAGATCCGCCCTGCCGACTTCGGAGAGGTCCCGGAGGTGAAGGGGCGCGCAAACCTGATCTTCTCGATCACCTTCCTGGAAAACGCTTCAACGAGGCTCTTCTTGTCAACCGACGGGTCCCCCATTTCCAGAAGCGTTTTTTTCAGGAAGACGAAAGCCTGCCGTTCATCGAGTCCCCGCGTGAGCAGACTGTGGTAGATTTCTGACAGTGGTTCCTCCAGCTGGATCCGGGCGAAGGTGTCCTTGGAGGATATGAGCAGCGACAGCAGGGATTTGATCTCCTTGATGTCGCTGGAGATCTCGGGATTGAGCGGTTCGGGGCGACCTTCCTGCTCGATGGCTGCAGTCACTTCGATCCCTGCGACATCCCCGGGCAGACTGATCTTGCGATTTCCCAGGATGATGGCGTCGTGACCCAGCTCCTTCCTGACCTGATCCAGGGCCTCGGCGACGGTGGCTGCTCGGAAAATCCTAATCTGCATGGCTCACCCTGATCACTCCCATGGCCTGGATTTCCAGGGTGTTTTTGAGCTCGCTGTGGGCGATGACCACGACTTCCGGCATGAACCGTTCGAGCAGTCTTCTGACGTGGCGGCGCAGCATGGGAGAGCAGAGGATTACCGGATGGTGCCCCAGGTTCAAAACACGCCTGGTTTCGGTACTCACGGACTGAATGAACTGATGCAGGAAATTCGGCTCCAGGGACAGGAAGCTGCTCTGATCCGTCTTCTGGACACTCCGGATCAGATGCTCCTCAAGGGACTGTTGGAGCGTCAGGACGTGAAGCTTTCCGTCGGGCGTCTCGAAGGGACGGGTCACGGTCCTGGCCAGGGCTTGCCGGACATATTCCGTCAGGATCTCGGGGTCCTTGGTGGTGGAAGCCTGGTCGGCCAGCGTCTCCGCAATGGTCTGAAGATCCCGAATGGGAATCTGCTCGCTGATCAGGTTCTGGAGTATCTTTTGGATCGCGCCGACCGAGAGCATGCCGGGCGTCAACTCCTCGATGAGTTTGGGCTGGACTTCGGCGAGGTGGTCCAGGAGCTGCTGCACTGTCTGACGGTCGAGCAGTTCGGCCGCATGCCGTTTGAAGAGCTCCGTCAGATGTGTGGCCATGACCGTCGAGAGATCGATGACCGTGTACCCTGCCGCCGAGGCAGCTTCAGTGCGCGATTCAGGAACCCAAAGAGCGGAAAGGCCGAAGGCCGGATCCTTGGTGACGATCCCCTCGACGGGTGCGGCGTTCTCGCCCGGGCTCAGGGCCAGGTAATGGCCCAGCATGAGCTCGGCTCGACCGATGGGGTTGCCCTTGAGGAGCACTCGATACTCGGCGGGCTTCAGCTGCAGGTTGTCTCGAATGTGCAGGGCCGGCACGATGATGCCGAAATCCAGGGCCAGCTGCTGACGAATGGCCTTGATCCTCGAAAGGAGATCCCCGTTCTGGCCTTCGTCGACGAGAGCGATGAGGCCGTAGCCTACTTCGAGCTCGAGGGCTTCCATGAGCGGTGGCAGCTTCGCCGAGTCACCCGACTGGTCCGACGGAGTCTGGAGCGCGTCCGCTGACATTGTTTCATCGACGGCCTCCCGCTTGGAAAGCAAGTAGGACAAGGAAACCAGCAGCGTCCCCACCGTCACGAGGGGAAGGAAGGGAAAACCCGGCACCAGGATCAGGACATAGAGGAGCAGACCGGCAATGCCCAGCGGTCTCGGCTGCAGGCGAAAGACCTTTCCGAAGGCCTTTCCCATTCCGGAATCCGAGGCCGCCTTGCTGACCAGTATGCCCGCGGACGTGGAGATCACCAGCGCGGGAATCTGGGAGACCAGCCCGTCGCCGACGGTGAGCAGGGTGTAGTTCTTCAGGGCGTCCAGAAGGTCCATCCCGTTCTGCAGCACCCCGATGAGCAATCCACCGATGATATTGATGAAAGTGATCAAAATCCCGGCGATGGCATCTCCTCGGACAAACTTGCTGGCGCCGTCCATGGTGCCGTAGAAGTCCGCTTCCTGGGCGATGCCTTCCCGCCGTCTGCGGGCTTCCTGCTCGTTGATCATGCCCGTGTTGAGGTCTGCGTCGATGCTCATCTGTTTGCCGGGCATGGCATCCAGGGTGAAGCGGGCGGCCACTTCGGAGATTCGCTCGGTCCCCTTGGTGATGACGACGAAATTGACAATGACCAGGATGATGAACATCACGAGACCCACCACGTAGTTCCCGCCAACGACGAAGTTGCCGAAAGCTTCTATGATATGTCCCGCTGCCGTCGTTCCCTCATGGCCGTGCAGGAGGACCAGGCGCGTGCAGGAGACATTGAGGGCCAGGCGGAACAGCGTCGTGATGAGCAGGATTGACGGGAATATGGCGAAGTCCACGGCGCGGATGCTGTAGATGGCCGTGAGCAGAATCACGAGTGCCACGGAGATATTGGCGGCGATCAGCACGTCCAGCAGCATGCTCGGCAGGGGCAGCAGCATGATGGACAGGATCACGACGATGCCGATCCCCAGGACGGCGTCCCCGTCGGAAACGTTTTTGAGGCGCTGCAGGAGCGGGTTGGGTGTGGCGGCGACGGTATTCAATGCTTCCTCTTATCGCTGAATCCCCTGGTGCTTCCGCTGGTGGATATAGGCCAGGACCCTGGCCACTGCCTTGTAGAGGTTGGCGGGTATCACCTCCTCCAGCTTCACCTGATGATACAAAGCACGTGCCAATGGCGGGTTCTGCACCACCGGCACTCCATGGCGGCGCGCCGTCTTGATGATCCTCTTTGCCAGGAAGTCCACGCCCCGAGCCACCACCTGCGGAGCCTCCATTTGCGGGTCGTACCGGAGGGCCACCGCAAAATGGGTGGGGTTCGTGATCACGACGCTGGCCTTGGGGATATTGGCCATCATGCGCTGCCGGGCGAGGGCTCGTTGAATGGACCGGATTCGCCCCTTGACCTGGGGGTTGCCCTCGCTCTGCTTGTGCTCCTCCTTGACTTCCTGCTTGGTCATGCGGAGATCCCTCAGGTGCTGCCATTTCTGGTAGGCGTAATCCAGGAAGCTCAGGAGCAGCATGAGGACTCCAACCCGCAGGACAATGCGCAAGGCCAGGGAGCCGAGGGTTTCCATGGTGAGCCCCGGGTCTCCCAGCATAAGATTCATGACCGTCTCGTACTCGGACAGGTAGACAGAGTAGGCCGTGGTGCTGATGACGACAAACTTCAGAATGGACTTGACCAGCTCCAGCAGGGAACGAAGCGAGAACAGTCTCTTGATGCCGTTCATGGGATTCAGTTTCGAGAACTTGGGTTGAACGGCCTCCCAGGAGAAATTGACGCCCTTGGTCTGGGCGATGCTGGCGGCGAGGGCCGCCGTCAGGCAGGCCAGGAGTATCGGGGCGATCATGACCATGAAGTGGCGAGTCACGACCATGAACAGGTCGGCGGAGATGGAAGATTCGAAGGCGGTGTGGAATCCCTGCTCCCAGAGCTCCTCCATGAGCATTTTGAAACGCCCCGGAATGGTCTGTGAAAAGGTATAGGTCGCCACGCCACCCACGAGGACGACCACAGAGGCATTGAGCTCGGTGCTCCTTGGAATCTGGCCCTTTTTGCGGGCATCGCTCAACTTCTTTGAAGTCGGTTGTTCGGTCTTTTCCTGGCCACCCGCCATCGGTTCAGTCCCACGTCAAAATGAGCGACTCAGTCAATCTTTTGTCCGACCGCTGCCTCTCAGGGAGAGACGGCTTCACGGGCGCCGAGCCATTGGCTCACGAGAGTCAACATCCGGCCGAGGTTGGCCCCCAGCACGTCTCCCCACAGCGGGGCCGAGAGTCCGATGAGCAGGAATCCCAGCAGGATGGTCAGTGGAAATACGGAAGCCAGAATATTGACCTGAGGCGCGTATTTGGATGCAAGACCCAGGGCCAGCTGACTCAGCAGAATGGTCACCGTGACGGGGGCGGAGAGCTTGATGGCAACGACCAGCAACTGGCGGGACATGACAACGATGTGCTCGACCATGGCGGTGTTGGCGGTGAACTCGAGGGGCGCGAAGCGGGGG
>Ga0101944_10003840_pt1 | contig 19932 bp, 15 predicted proteins | sample DewCreD2012metaG_FD_75245 | JGI IMG/M metagenome (GOLD analysis project Ga0101944, IMG submission 75245) | Hot spring sediment bacterial and archeal communities from British Columbia, Canada, to study Microbial Dark Matter (Phase II) - Dewar... ... | reverse complement strand
TATCATAATTACTACATTTTCCTATTTTAATTGACAAATAATGTGTAATTCATTTAGTATTTCTCAATGATTTTCAATTCACTCAAAAAGTATTTGTTGATTTTTAAAAAAATTTTTCCTTTAAAAATAATCTATTGCGAGTAAGGCAAACTTTGAAAGGAAGGAAATGAGTTACATAATTCTTGTTCTTGCGATAATCTTCAACGCTATAGCCAATATTTTAATGAAAGTGGGGATGCTAAAAGAAAAGCAGTCCACAAATCTTATTGGCTTTATTATCAGCATGACGCTAAACCCAATTCTGCTTGGCGGCATTATATGTTTTGCTCTTGGTCTTGCTGCCTATTGTTATGTCCTCACCAAATTAAATTTAAGCATTGCATATCCCATTATGACCAGCCTGGGTTATGTTATTGTTATCATAGCCTCCTGGCTATTTTTAAAAGAAACCATTACGCTGGTGCAGATTGCTGGTTTTGGTTTTATTATTGCAGGGGTATGGATGGTTGCCCATTGATAAAAATATCCCTGGCATTAACGTATTTGATTTTATCCTTAAGTAATTTTAATGAATAACAAAAACATGAGCACTATTGCAGGCCTGGTTTTTCGCAGCATGCGGCCTAAACAATGGACAAAAAATCTCATTTTGTTTGCAGCTCTCATTTTTTCTCAAAATGTATTATCCCCACCCTACCTTTTCAAGACCATTGTCGCTTTCTTTATTTTCTGTATTATTTCAGGTTGTGTCTATTTAATAAATGACCTTTTTGACTTAGAACAGGACAAAATCCATCCTGTTAAAAACAAACGTCCGCTTGCATCCGGAGCATTGGCTCCCTCGATAGCAATTATTGCAACCGCTTTCTTATTGTGCATTTCCCTACTGTGTGCCGTGCTGCTTACCAGCCTTGCTTTTATTTTTATAGCTCTCATTTATTTTATCCTGCAGATAGCATATTCAACGGTACTCAAACATATTGTAATACTGGATGTTTTTTCTATTGCCGCCGGATTTGTTTTGCGCGCTTTGGCGGGTGCTGAAGTTATTGAAGTCCCCTTTTCTACGTGGCTTTTATTCTGCGCTATTCTTCTGTCGCTCTTTCTTGCCCTTAGCAAACGACGTCATGAACTTATATTGCTGGAAGATGATGCCATTCATCATCGGAAAATTCTTTTTGAGTACAGTCCTTATCTCCTTGACCAGATGATTTCAGTTGTCACTGCCTCTACCGTTATAACCTATTCGTTATACACGGTTTCAGAAGAAACCGTTAGTAAGTTTGGAACTGACCGTCTTAAATACACTATCCCGTTTGTCCTTTACGGTATATTCAGATATTTGTATCTCATTCATCAGAAAAACGAAGGCGGCAGCCCTGAGAAAGTTTTACTCAATGATCTGCCGCTCATTATCTGTATAATATTATATGGAATGACCGTTGGGATAATACTTTACTATTAAAAAGGAACGCTGTAATGAATAACAATCAGATGGTTGATATTATTGAAAATGTATTACATCTCAAAAAAAAGCCGGTAGGAATTAAAGTTTGGAAAGATAAACCTAAATCCGTGCCTGAATACCAGGGAAATGCTTTTCCGGGTCTGTGCACGCAGATCGGCGAGATACTTAATGGCGCAAAAACATTCCATACGGGTCCTGAACACTGTTTTTGCACCGGCGGTGTTGTTGCCACAGGCGTAGCGCCCCCAGTTCCCGAGGAACAGAAATTGGAACTCATAGAAGTCCACAACTCCATCAGCAAGTCATACAAAAATATTGAAACGGCGCTCTGCTATGAAAAACAGATGGCGAAACGCATTCCGGAAGTAAGGGAAAGAAACACCGCCGTTCAAATTGGCCTTTTGGGGGACATTGCAGAGCCTGATCTAATTCTCCTGTTCTGCACGCCCGGTGCTGCGGATGTTTTAAACCGCTGTTACTGTTATATTGCGGGTGAACCGATTCAAGGACATGGTGGCAACGGTGGCTGCCCTTTCTTAATTCAGTATCCATATGTAACAAAGAAACCGTCCTTTTCATATAGCGACGTGGCCTGGCGAAAATACATAGGGCTTTCTGATGAAGAGCTCACTATGAGCTTCCCCTATCAGTGCATTCTCAATTTCATAGATGAACTGCCATTAATTGCAGAAACATACCGAAGGTATGGCGAGCCAGTCGAGGCATAGAAAAAGGTAAGGATGGGCGTGGTGGTTCAAAAAGAAGCACTTAATACAATTTATGTATTTAAATCATGCGGCATTTATACGCAATTGCTGTCTGCTCTTGAGAACCCATGTACCAAGCGACGCAATCTGTTCATTTAATGCTCTGATACGCATACTTGAAATATGCATGAGCTGAATTAATATTTTGAGCCCAAGATGTGGATGGTTTTTTATCAACTCGTTAAATCCATCTTCTTCAATTTCCAGCACTTTTGAGTCTTCAAGACTCATAACTGACACGCATGGCGGCATATTATCAAAAAAAGACATTTCTCCATATGTTTCTCCATCGCCAATCGTTGTTATAATTTTTTGGTTTTCCGGAGAAATTGATTTAACAATTTTGAACTGACCTGAAAAAATTATTGATAATTTTTCTATGGGTTCGCCTTCGGTAATAACTGTTGTATCCTTAGGATAATTGTTTAAGACAGCATACGAAAGAACATTTCGCATTTCTTCCTCGTTCATTCCTTTAAAAAACTGCAACTCCTTCACATCATTAACACTGATGGAATTTTCCACAGATAGTTTCTTTCTCCTGTCCTTCCTTTCTTTGAGAATTAAGTAGCCGAGTGGACAAAAATTTATTAAGCCTGTTACAATCCCGTAAAAGCCAACAATAACAGCAGTAATTTTCCCGGTGAAGCCAATGTCACCAACCAAAAAAGGTAAACTGACGAGAATAACACCTCCCGTAAACCTTAAGCTCCTGTTCATTGAATTTCTTGTATACACTTTCAAGTCTCCCTTTGGTTGTTGTATTTCAATAAGTTATTACCAATACGCTATTTTCATGTTCCAGACCATTCTCTTATTCGAAAATTTGGGTGAATTTATTTAGAAGATTTTAAGGGGACTATATAGATTTTAAAAAAATGTTTCTATAGGGATTAACATGGTCAGCATATTTTATGTGATGAGTTATAAGAGGTGAATTCCTGTTTTTCATAGAAGGCGACTTACCAGTAAGCAAATTTATATATACCCGTAGGAAATATCGCCAGCCAAGGAATAAGCGCATCTAAGAACGTTAACCAGAAATTTAGTGCGACCATAATAATAATATACCGATACATTCCTCCAAATTTCTCGATCATCATCAGACTGTTAGTTTTGGCACCTGTTGAGCGGGAGAGAAAATACGGTATGGCATAGTAACAAGCGGGTATTTCTACCAAACAGCGCACACAAGCTGCAAGCAATACGGCGGGGGCATAATTTTCTACATTTTTAAAATACATAACAGCCGATATGTCTGAACCAGAAAATGCCACGGCAGTAGCGTAGAGAGTAGCCCATACCGTTAAGGTTCCGATGAATTTTAACATTGCACCAAGTCCCGGCGTCGGTTCCTTAGAAAATAACAGAATTGCAAGGGCCCCAATCGCTGAACTAATGAGCGCGCCAAGCGGACCAAAAAGAAAAAAAGCAATTACCCAAAAAAAACTGATGGGATCAAAGGCTGCAGATCCCCAGAAAAATCTTGGCTTTTTTAGAACCGCAATAGGCGCAGATGCAAGGCCAATTATCACGCTACCCAGCAATAAACTCATAAGGCAGTCTTATTAAAGATTAACCAGGGAATATAATTTTTATTATAAACGAACAATACGGGCTTCCAGCATGCCCTCAATTTGCAGGATTTCATCAAGAACTGCTTTGCTTATGGGGTCATCAACAGCGACGAATGCGATTGCCTCTCCGCCTGGTTGCCGTCCGAGTTCAAAGTCAGCTATATTAATCCTATGATTGCCTAAAATTGTTCCCACCTTACCAATAATTCCGGGACGATCTGCATTTCTAAAAAAAAGGAACGAGCCCTGCGGTATCATATCCACATGGAAGCGGTCAAAAAGCACTATTCTGCCCGAATGATCGGAAAACACCGTGCCAGCAATCGTCTTCTCTTGTAAATCGGTTTTTATGACGCACACGATCAAATCATTATATTTATCAAACTGGTCAGTCTTTGATTCAGTAACAACAATGTTGCGGTCCTTTGCCAGATACGGGGCATTAATATAAGAAACATTTTTCAGGTTGACATCGAAAAAACCCTTCAATGCAGCAACGGTAAATGGCTGATAACTTAGCGGCGCATCAAAAGTCCGTTCGCAAAAGTCTTCTTCAAAATTTTTCCCGACCATTATAATTTTAATTTCTTCTGTTCTTCCTCTAATAATCTGAGCTGCAAGAGAACCCATCTTTTGCACCAGATCAAAATAACGCTGCATGGGTTCAGGAAGCTGAGTCCTTATAACCGGGATATTGACTGCATTCACACACGCTCTGCCGTGCAGAGCATCTACTATTTGCTGTGCAATTAGTCTGGCAACGCCTTCTTGTCCCTCAAAGGTGTTTGCGCCGATATGTGGCGTGACAAAAACGTTTTCGAGATCAAACAGCCTATGGCCTTTGGGAGGCTCTTCTTCGAACACATCAATGCCGGCAGCGAATACCTTACCGGATTTTAATGCCTCGTAAAGATCGTTTTCGTTTACAATGCCGCCACGGGCACAATTAATGATAATGACGCCCTGTTTCATCTTACTTATTTCTGTCGCTGTAATCATGTTCTGTGTTTCCTGTGTAAGTGGCGTATGCACCGTCAGCACATCGGAATCGTGTAGCACTTCATCCAAGCTGTCGCACAGTTTTACCCCGATAGACTCGGCTTTGCTTTTTTTGATGTAAGGATCATAAGCGATAACTTTCATGCCAAAACCCTTGGCGCGGATGGCAACATTGCCACCAATCCTGCCAAGGCCAATTATCCCCAGGGTTTTATTGTATAACTGAAAACCCATAAACTTTTTTCTGTCCCATTGACCAGATTTAAGCGAGGCGTTGGCAAGCGGAATTTTTCGGGCAGCAGCAAGCATGATGCCCATCGTTAGTTCAGTTGCTGCAAATGTATTGCCAGTCGGTGCGTTCATAACAATGATACCCTTTTTACTTGCCGCTTCAATATCAACATTATCAAGGCCGACTCCCGCTCGGCCAATTATTTTCAACTTGCCGGGGTTTTCAAGAAGGTCAGCAGTAACCGCAGTTCCGCTTCTGGTTATAATTGCATCATAATCACCAATAATACTCTTTAATTCCTCATTCTTTATTCCGGGACGCAGATCAATTTCAATGGTGTTATCACGCTGCAAGATGTCAATTCCTTCCTGAGATATATTGTCCGTAATAATAACTTTGAACTGTGGCATAATACCGTCCTGTGAAAAGTAAATTTAGTGTTTTGATGGTTTGATTTTATGAGTAAATACCAGAAATTACAGGATAGCGCAAGGGACGTGACACACTATGTTAAAACACAGGTTGATCAAAAATAATAATAGATATTGTTATAGTTGCCCGTTTCTTTTTTATTGATATAATAAAATAATTCAATTATATACGATGCCAGGAACAATAAAATTATGAATGATCAGAAATTTTGATCCTGAAATGTTTATTCTTGAGAGAAGACGTTTAAACAGCGTAACAATAATCGTTTTGAAATTATCGAAAAAATGATACTGGTCTGACCATTCTCGTTCGGTAAAAATTTAAATCCTCTCTGATTGTTATAACCAGTTCTTGGATTCACTATTCCGCCACTTCTTCCTGAGTCTGCTGCGCTCTAATAAATTCCGGTTGTTATTTATAAATTTTTTTTCAAGCTAAAGTCGGTAAAAAAATATCAATGCGCTCGAAAAAAGCTTTCTAACTTTTATTAACTTGATCCACAGCGCTACAATAATAATAATTTTAAGTAAAAGGAGGTAATTTATGACCAGCAGAAAAAATATTCCTTTTATGTTTTTTGTGGCTCTTCTTATGTTTTTTCTGGCTGCGCCTTCCTGCAACATTCGACATGAACCTATAGGTGTCCTCTATGTGCTCCATGGGGGAATGGATACCAACAAATCTATGTATATGTGGGATGCTTCGGTTCAAATGTTCACCTATGACCAGAACCATCCGGTTTACAAATTTGTTATAAAAAATCCCGCCATGTGGCCGGCGGTGTTAAACCCTGAAACCACGGAATTTGCTGTCAGGTTTTTAAGAAAATATGAATTCACCTACGATCGTATTGGCGGCACAGACCCTTTTCAAGAGATTTCTGAGAAGCAACTTGCAGCAATAAAGGAGGAATTAAACAACAATGAATATGGCTTAAAGTTTGAAGTTGATTGGACGAGTTGGCTTGCCGCCGATCATATAGATCATTTGCCGTTTCCCCGTTTTTTCTATAATGCACCGGGCAACGGCAATCATCTCACGTATTGCGGCGAAGGTGATGCTGATGGCCCCTGGGAGAATTGTAATCCCGAACGATACAATGTTGATGGGCCAGTGGAAAAACTCCTGAAAAAAGGGGTGTCGCGAATTATTATGATTGACATGACTGTTGGCGGTATGAGGTTTTATAAATCATTTGATGTCGTCCAGATGGCAAAACGCGTTATAAACCAGTGGAATGAACAACATGGGACATCTATACCCCTAATCTGGGTAAATGATTACAGCAACCTTATGGAACGGTCTTATCCTGAAGATGAAGGATGGACCTCAACTGTTGGTCCCCCTCAAAAAGATCGCCATGTTCTCATACAAGGAAGCCCCAATCCGATAGCTGCAGATCCCGAACTCGCTGCGTTCCATGTAAAAGGAATCGAGGCCCGATTTAATCCTGACGTTTCTGATGAGGAAACCGGTGTCTTAATGTTCAGCCATGGTTTATTTGATCCCAACAGACGATTTTTTGATCCAAAAATAGACGATGTTATTACGCTGCAGAAGAATATTAAAACACTGCTCATTGAACGCCATCCCACTATGAACCCGGAGCATATCATCGGCGGTTTTGGTGGTGTAAAACAATTGAATTCCCTCAATGGAATAGTTGAGGTTAACAGGGAGATGCGTGGTGAAAATCTTGCTCATTCTTATTATCACGAAGGCGAAACAGAATTACCTGAGGATGAATGGGGATACCGTTATTGGGAGGCACTTGAATACTTAAAAAACCGGGGTGTAAAACACATTGTGGTTGATTTTACCAATTATGTGACATTTTCAGTGCTTGTTCTTGAAGTATACAATCAAATATCTAAAGAAATAGGGGTAAAAACATGGTTAAAATACAGCGACGGCGATTTTGATCGTTACCCGGTATACGGGAATCCATTTGCCGATTACTGGGGCAACTGGGCAAACACGGACTGCGGTATGCAAAAATGCTGTTTCACCATGGGCGGTTGTGGCGAAGGATACACAGATTATCCGCCGCCACGCCAAGGGCCACTCGATAAGGCATTGAGCGACCTTGATCCGTCGCTTGTTTATGACAATAGCGATTATGGCCATCTCGGCTATAATCCCGCGTTAGGACCGCCGGATTCAACACGGCCTGTTCAAGAGCAGTATTCGGGAACATGGGATGTTTTTGCAACCATAGATGATAATCCACTATTTGGTAAAATGCTGGCTCAACATGTGCTGAACGCTGCAATCAATCCATTGGTTTATATCACCAACAAAGAGGTAAAGAATTCCATTACTGCAGGCGAAGGCATCGTCTGGCAAGCGCATGTCAGTGGCGGTAAGCCGCCATACCGTTATGAATGGTCAATAAAAAAACAGGGGACAACGGATTGGCGGCCCATGAAGAAAAATAGGGCTACCTGGACATGGGAGACGGGAAAACAGGATACAGGTAGTTATAACATCCGCTGTAAAGTCCATGATTCCATGTCGCGTAGCAACGAGGTTGTTTGGGAAGGATTTAACGTATTATAATCATGAAATTAAGAGGCAGCATCGTTAACGATGCTGCCTCTTTTGTAAACAAAAACGGCCACGTGGTATCACCACGAGCTCCCGTGTTTTTTATTATCGGCCAAAAATAGTCTCAGAATTTTATATTACCCTCACCATCAAAACTCCCTCGATTTTTTTAAGCTTCTCAATAACTTCCTCATTAATATTATTATCAATATCAATGATATTATAGGCATATTCGCCTCTGCTCTTGTTAAGCATATCGGCAATATTTATCTTTTGCTCGGCAAGCAACGGGGTAATTTGCCCAATCATGTTGGGCACATTGCGATTTGCGATAATAAGACGCTTGGCGCCAGACTGGGGCAGGATGCATTCCGGAAAATTCACCGAATTTTTGATGTTGCCGTTTTCAAGAAAATCCCTGAGCTGTTCCACAGCCATAGTTGCGCAATTTTCTTCCGATTCAGGTGTTGAGGCTCCCAAATGCGGGATAGGGATGACGTTGTCCATTTTTAACAGCTCTTCATCTGGGAAATCAGTGACATAACATGAAACTACACCCTGACTGATTGCTTCTTGAAGATCTCTATTATTTACCAGCCCACCGCGCGCAAAATTGAGCAACCGCACACCTTTTTTCATGAGAATAAACTTATCTTTATTAACCATGTTTTTCGTCTTATCATTTAAAGGCACATGCAGCGTAATATAATCAGAATCTGCGAACAGACTATCAAGGCTCAACGCCTTTTTTACAGTGCGCGAAAGACCCCAGGCAGATTCAACCGTCAAAAACGGATCATAACCAATTACTTCCATGCCAAGTGCTTCTGCATCATTTGCCACCATGACTCCGATGGCGCCGAGCCCTACCACACCGAGCTTTTTTCCTTTAATTTCAGGACCTTCAAATTGTGATTTGTTGTCCTCAATCAACTTTGGCACAGCATCGCCCTTGCCTATGAGGCTTTTTGCCCAGGCAATGCCTTGATACACTTTCCGTGAGGACATAAACAGCGACATGAGCACCAGTTCTTTAACTGCATTCGCATTAGCTCCAGGTGTATTAAAAACAACTATTCCCCGTTCTGAACATTTGTTAATGGGTATGTTGTTTACCCCTGCACCAGCCCGTGCAATTGCTTTTAAGGACTGCGGCAATTCCATTTCAAGCATATTATAACTTCTCACCAGTATGGCGTCCGGATTAACTATTTCGGATGCATATTCATAATTATCCGGAGGAAAAAGACGCAAACCCTGTGAGGATATTTTATTCAAAGTTTGAATCTTAAACATAAAACCTCCTATTGGGATAACCGCAATTCTGATTTCTACATCCTTAAGCGCTAATAAATGGTGAATATTAGCAAGTTGGATTTCGTACTTCTTATTTGTTTTCCATTTCAAATTTCTTCATGAAATCAACCAGCTTTTGAACTCCTTCGAGTGGCATAGCATTGTAGATACTTGCACGCATTCCCCCCACAGAACGATGACCGGAAAGTTGCACTAGACCCTGCTTCCCTGCCTCGGCAATAAATTTCTTATCCAGCTCTTCGTTTCCTGTCACAAAAGGGACATTCATAAGGGATCTGTCCTCGCGCGATACAGGCGATTTAAACAAGACCGAAGAATCAATGAAATCATACAGCATCGAGGCTTTTTTGCGATTAATGGACTCCATTGCCGGAACGCCGCCTAAATCTTTCAACCATTCAAAGACCAGCATTGCCATATAAATGCTGTATGTTGGGGGCGTATTAAAAAGAGAGTTATCTTTTACATGCGTTGCGTAGTTCATCATGGTTGGCGTTATATCCATAGCCTTGCCCACCAGATCGTTGCGAATAATCACAACAGTCACCCCTGCAGGACCAATATTTTTTTGCGCACCGGCGAAAATAATACCAAATTTACTGACATCAATTACCTCCGATAATATGTGCGATGACATATCAGCCACCAGAGGGACAGCGCCAGTTTCCGGATAGGTGTTATAACGAGTCCCTTCTATGGTGTTATTGGAACAAATATAGAAAAAATCAGCATCAGGCGTGAATGTGTTCTTGTCAAGTTTCGGAATATAAGAAAACTTCTTGTCTTCTGACGTCGCAATAATGTTGACCGAACCGTAGCGTTTTGACTCAGGGATGGCCTTTTTGGTCCATTCGCCGGTATGAACAAAGTCTGCCTTTTTGCTCTTACTGAAAAGATTCATTGGCACCATCGAAAATTGCAGCGATGCACCCCCTTGCAAAAACAGAACGTGGTAATCATCAGGAATGTTCATAAGCTCTCGTAACAGTTGCTCGGCTCTGGTAATTATTCCCTCAAATGCCTTGGAACGATGGCTCATTTCCATAACCGACATACCGGCTTGCGGGTATTCAACAAGTTCACTTGCTGCCTTTTTAAGAACCGGCTCGGGCAGACAAGCTGGGCCAGCAGAAAAATTATAAACTCGTGCCATAAACAACCTCCTTTGGATAATGATTTTTAAAAACTATATGGTCAGCACTGCATGAAATACATAACAGTCTCAAGTGCAATAATTATCAGAGCGCATCCAATTTAAGATAATATTTAGGAATGCAAACGTTCGAGAGTAAACAGGGCAGACAAATACCTGCATTCGCCTATTATATCAATAGTGCTTATAAAAATTTTTTCATTATATGAGGCAGGCAAATTGGCTGAAGATAAATTAATAATGCCTTTTATGCCCCCCTCTATTAACCGATCCAAAATCTCCTGAGATGCGTATTCCCGAACGCTTAAAATGACCAGTTCTATCGCGTTATTTTTTACAACCACGGTAATGTCGCATGTTGGATAGACCGGTATATCTGTAACGATAGTTTCCAGAAGATTGATGTTTGCATCAAAGCCAGCAACTATTTTAAAATTACTGGTAAATAGCCGTTCGCTCTGCAGTATAGCCCTTCCCAGCTTGCCAAGACCGACGACACATGCATTTCGCTCAACATTCAATCCAAGCGCTTTACCAATATGGTATTTAAGCTTTGATATTTCATAACCCGCGCCGATTGTGCCTATTTCACCAAGAAAACTAATATCCTTTCTGATGCTATGCGAGCCTACGCCAAGATCTTCAGCAATTTTTTTAGATGATATAGTGGTTTCGCCGTTCTTTTCTCTTTCTTCAAGAAGACTATAAATTTTACAAAGCCGCTTAATTGATGGTCTGGGAAGATGACTAATCATTGCAAGCAATACCAAAATTTTTTATATTGTGAATTATTTCACAAATTAAGTCAAGAAAAATTTTTATCTAAAATATAAATATTTTGTATCTTAAACTTTAAAATTCAAAATTAATCTTGGCATAACAATTAAATTGTGATATATTTCACATAAGGAGAGGTTAAGGTTTTTTACTAAAAAGGATATTACCATGTCAAATATTAAAGAATTTAAGGCACTACGGCCCAAAAAAAATTTGGTTAAGAAAATCGCCGAATTGCCCTATGATGTAGTTAGTTCTGAAGAAGCGCGGAAAATTGCATATGGAAATCAGTATAGTTTTTTCCACATTTCCAAGCCAGAGATTGATCTTTCGCCTGAGGTAAATATTTATGATGATATTGTTTACGAAACCGGCAAAAAAAATTTAACTAAGTTTATAGAAAACGAATATTTTCTTCAGGATAAAAAGCCTGCTTTGTATCTATATAGCCAGATTATGAATGGCAAACAACAGAACGGCCTGGTTGCGTGTGTCAGCATCGATGATTACGTATCTAATCGAATTCGTAAACATGAACTCACCCGTGAAGATAAAGAGAGAGATCGCACCCGACATATTGAATGTTTAAACGCTCAAACTGGACCGGTTTTTTTGTTTTATAAAGAAAACAGTTCTAAAAAAATACTATATGAAAAAGCGCTGAGGATTAAACCTGTTTATGACTTTATTGCCTCTGACGGCATAAGACACCTGGTGCGGATAATTGGTGATTCAGTTCTAATTGATGCTTTTAAAAAATCTTTTGTGCACGATATTTTCTATATAGCCGACGGCCATCACCGCGCAGCATCCGCAACCAACGTGGCCTTAAATAGAAGAAAAATAAATCCTTCGTACACGGGAAACGAGGAATTCAATTGGTTTCTTGGGGTAATATTTCCTCATGATCAGTTGCAAATTCTTGCCTACAACAAGGCCGTAAAAGATTTAAACGGCCTCACCAAAGAAGAATATCTCAGTAAAATTAGCCAAAACTTCACCTTGAAAAAGACCGGTATTAAAAGCCCGCAGGCACTGCATCAATTTTCAATGTATCTTGATTCTGAATGGTATACCCTGGTTCCCGCATTTAATATTTCAAATGATCCGATTGACAGCCTTGATGTGCAAATTTTGCAAAATATGCTCCTTGACCCAGTGCTGGGCATTAAAGATCCGCGTACTGATCAACGGATCAATTTCATTGGCGGAATTAGAGGAACTCAAGAACTTGAGCGACTCGTTGATTCTGGAGATTATCAGGTCGCTTTTTCCCTGCATCCGACGTCCATTGAGCAACTTATAGCAGTTGCCGATGCTGACAAAATCATGCCTCCCAAGTCAACCTGGTTTGAGCCTAAGTTGAGAAGCGGACTATTTGTTCATTTACTGGATTAGGATAAAAGCTTAATGATAAAACTGTATTAGAAATCCCTTTGTCGGCATTTTATTTTCTCTCTCACCATCCTTTCAACTTTCCACCTTTTGAAAAAACACACCCATACCGGATCAAAAACCTCCTGTATGAAAAAAATACTATTTTTTGAAATATCATTTTCCTATGTTGACTTTAGGAATTAAAGCTTTATATTTTTAATAAATTTATATAATTAAAGAAAGGAAAGCAACTATGCGTTTAGATAAACTTACCGTTAAATCCCAGGAAGCACTGCAAGAGGCCCAACATTTAGCTGAAAAATATGAACATCAGCAAATTGAGCCTGAACACCTGCTCATGTCGATTCTTAAACAGGACGGGGGCATTGCTGTTCCGATACTGAAAAAGCTCGGTGCAGAGCCCGCTATCATACTTTCGCGACTCGAGGCAGCCCTTCAGAAATTGCCAAAAGTTACGGGTGCAGTTGATATTTATATCTCGCCGCGCACAAAAAAAATAATTGATGCATCGTTTAAAGAAGCACACCGCCTTAATGACGAATATGTGAGCATTGAGCACCTGCTCATTGCAATTGCTGAGGAGCGCGGCTCTGAGGCAGCACGGATTCTGTCGTCTCTTGGCGTAACCCGCGATGCCATTTTTAAAGTATTAATGGAAATACGCGGCTCTCAACGGGTCACAGACCAGAACCCGGAAGAAAAATATCAGGCCCTGCAACGTTATGCGCGCGATCTTACTGAGCAGGCCCGCAAAGGAAAGCTTGACCCGGTGATCGGCCGAGACACTGAAATTCGCAGGGTAATCCAGGTCCTCTCCCGCAGGACAAAGAATAATCCGGTGCTTATCGGCGAGCCGGGTGTTGGGAAAACCGCTATCGTTGAGGGTCTGGCTCAGCGAATTGTAAATGGCGACGTTCCGGAGGGCCTGAAAGACAAGCGTCTGGTAGCCCTTGACATGGGTGCGCTTCTTGCCGGAGCCAAATATCGCGGCGAGTTTGAAGACCGTCTTAAGGCTGTTCTTAAAGAAATAGAAGAAGCAAACGGCCAAATTATTCTTTTTATTGATGAATTGCATACCGTCGTCGGCGCCGGCGCAGCCGAGGGCGCGATTGATGCTTCCAACATGCTAAAGCCGGCACTGGCCCGTGGTGAATTGCGCTGCGTTGGGGCTACGACCCTCAATGAATACCGGAAACATGTGGAAAAGGATGCTGCCCTTGAGCGTCGCTTTCAACCGGTACTGGTCGGCGAGCCGACCGTAGAAGACACCATTTCAATATTGCGCGGCCTGAAGGAGCGCTACGAGGTTCATCATGGTGTGCGGATTACGGACTCGGCAATTGTAGCTGCAGCCACCCTTTCGCACCGTTATATTTCAGACCGGTTTCTCCCTGATAAGGCGATTGATTTAATTGATGAAGCCGCCTCTCGTTTGCGCATGGAAATTGACAGCCTGCCTGCGGAAATTGACGAAATTCAGAGAAAAATTATGCAAATGGAGATTGAACGCGAAGCATTGAAAAAAGAGAAAGACAGCGCGTCCCGAGAACGTCTTGAAAAGCTCAATAACGAAATAGCTCAATTAAAAGTCCAATGTGAAGACATGAAAAAGCACTGGCGCAATGAAAAGGAAACGATCCAGTCTATTCAGAGTCTGAAAGAAAAACTTGAAGATGCAAAAAAAGAAGAGCTCCAGGCTGAACGAATTGGCGATCTGGGTAAGGCCGCACAAATAAGATATGGTGTTCTTATAGAACTTCAGAAAAAAATTGAAGAAGAGAATAAAAAGCTGGCTGAATTACAAAAAGATAAGAAAATGCTCAAGGAAGAAGTTGCTGCAGAGGACATTGCAGAAGTCGTTGCAAAATGGACCGGCATCCCCGTGTCGCGTATGCTTGAAAGCGAATTGCAAAAACTGGTGCATATGGAAGACCGACTTAAAAAACGTGTAGTCGGCCAGGATGAGGCCATCAGCATTGTTTCCAATGCGGTTCGCAGGGCTCGTTCCGGCATTCAAGACCCCAACCGTCCCCTTGGTTCATTTATTTTTCTTGGCCCGACCGGTGTTGGAAAGACAGAACTGGGCCGTGCGCTTGCCGAGTTTTTGTTTGATGATGAGCAAGCGATGGTAAGAATAGATATGTCTGAATACATGGAAAAGCATTCGGTGGCGCGGCTTATTGGCGCACCGCCTGGATATGTCGGCTATGAAGAAGGCGGACAACTGACCGAATCAGTAAGGCGGAAACCCTATTCGGTAATCCTTTTTGACGAAATAGAAAAAGCGCATCCCGATGTGTTTAATGTTCTGCTGCAGATTCTTGACGATGGGCGTCTTACTGATGGCCAAGGAAGAACTATTGATTTTAAAAATACTATTATCATAATGACTTCAAACCTGGGAAGCCAGTTTATGCAGGAAACCAATGCAGCGCGAAAAAAGGAATTGGTTATGGAAACGGTGCGTCATGCCTTCAAGCCGGAATTTCTTAACCGCATAGATGAAATAATTTTATTTAACAATCTTGGCGTTGACCAGATTAAAATAATTGTTGATATACAGCTTGCGCTGCTTGAAAAAAGACTAGCAGAACGAAATTTGTCTATCATTCTCACAGATAGCGCTAAAGAGTTTATTGTCAAACACGGCTTTGACCCCGTTTACGGCGCACGGCCGCTCAAACGAGCTATACAGAAATATATCCAGGACCCCCTGGCGCTTAAAATCCTTGAAGGCGAATTTAAAGAGGGGGATACTATCACTGTGGATTTTGACCGCGTTACAGAAACTCTGCGTTTTCAAACCGCTAACATAAAACAAGCAGCTCAGGCGGTGTAAATCGCCTTCACTTTTGCCTTATCCACGGCATGATAATATAAACCGAGGGAAGAGGAATAATTTTACCTGCTCCCCTCGGTTTGTTCTTTTATTATGCCACCTAAATCTGTTATAGTAAGTATGAATGCGCAATGTAAAGATACTTAAATTGTTTTAAATACAAAGGCAAAGCATGATTCCATTAAAAGATACTATCCCCTCCCGCACCGTTCCGGTTGTGAATTATACGCTCATTCTGGTTAATGTTGTCTTATTTTTATATCAGATTTCTCTCGGCTATGAGCTCGAGAAATTCCTCTATACCTGGGGAGTCGTGCCCGCACTTTTCTTTGCGCCGCTTACTTACCGTGAATTAGGGCTTTTTGACAGAGTACTTCCTCTTGTTACCTCTATGTTTTTGCACGGAGGATGGCTCCACCTCCTGGGGAACATGTTATATCTTTATATTTTTGGCGATAATGTTGAAGACCGCATCGGTCATATTAAATATTTATTTTTTTATGTTCTATGCGGCGTTTTTGCGGTTATTGCCCATCTTTTGACAAACCCTTATTCTCGTGTTCCGACTATCGGGGCAAGCGGCGCAATAGCAGGCGTCATGGGTGCTTATTTTTTTCTTTTTCCCTATGCCCGGGTGGTAACCCTTATTTTTATATTCTTCTTTATAGATGTCATAGAAATCCCAGCATTTTTCTTTCTTGCTTTCTGGTTTATTCTGCAATTTTTGAATGGCACTATATCCTTTTCAGCCCAGAATGCAGCTTCAGGTGGTGTAGCCTGGTGGGCTCATATCGGCGGTTTTATTGCAGGAATAATGTTGCTGTTTCTTTTTGGCGTGCACAGAACAACCCGGCGAATACGTTTCTACCGCGCATGACCAAAAAAGGCAGGAGCATTATTCTCCTGCCTTTAATAGTATAAATACGCATTAAAACGTTACCCGTTCTCTGCTGCAACCCTGCTGATTCATTCAGTTAAATGATATGGTAAGCGTATAGGTATGCGGGCCTTTTTCAAGAGACGCTAATAGACTGCTAATTATTATGCCATAGCCGTATTCATAAAAACGTCCGCTGACTGAAATAGTGCACGGGGTAATGCCAACAGCATGCGCAAATCTCTGCGATTCCTGGTCAGTCACCGTAGAAAATGCTCCTCTCTGCATAACGCCGATCAGTTCGCCGTTGGTATCGGTCTTGGTGACACTGACGCTGAGGTTGCCGTTTCCATTAACCACCAAACCGACTATCATAATGTCCGGGAAAAAGTCAGATGTAACCGTATAGGTCTTTGTTTGTCCTTTCAGCATGATTGCAAACGCGGAATTTATCGGCCCAATTGATACGTTTTCAACTTCCAGTGAAAAAGCTTCCCCGGGCAATACCAAAAGTGTTAGCAGCAAAATCGGTAAAATATACATAACTATTTTTGTATTAAGGGTTTGTTTCATAAATAAACTCCTATCCAATTTTCACCGCACACACGGTAATTCATATCGCACGCTGCAGCCCTGACGTTTTCCTGGCTAAGTGCAACTAAGCTATCTGCATTACCGTTTCAAGCCGTATTAAAAACTCAACGACACGGTGTAGGCATACGGCGGCGTCTCGGTCGAAAACAGTATCCCCGTTATCACATACCCAAACGCCCACCCCGGACCCAGCGTTACCGCCGAGCTGATCCGCAAACTCACCGGGCTGATCCCTATATTAAACGCATTCACCCCGGCCCCCGGAAACCGCTGATAAATATATACCAACTCCCCGTGCGTGGTGCTCCGCGACATGCTCGCTGTAAATGCACCAGTCCCATCTCCCACCACAATCACCGGAATGATCTGAAAATCCAATGGAAATGCCAGATCCGCCGTCACCGACGTTGACGAGTTCTTGGCCAATACCACAAAATCAAAATCTACTGCCGGCTCCAGCCGCGCCGTACCCCCCCCTGCCCAGACGCTGCCACTCATCAGCACCAGCAGTGCCATTAACATCCCACCTGCCTTACATACTTTCTTCATGCCCTTCCCTCCTGTGCGATCGGTTAGAATGTTTTCTTGTATTAAGCCCAGCACATTGTTATCGTATCAGGCTTAATTGCGCTTTTGGGTTGTAGGGTTTAGCAGAAATAACTGAAATAGACACCTGTTTTGATTTCACTACCTAATAAAACTATCTTTGTCAAATAGAATTTTGTATAATTGAATAACTTTTTATAAAATTAAAAACCCAAACGTTTTTAAGACGTTGACCGCCGGTATAACCACACACGTACGTGAAATGCTGAACGACGTTGTTTCATGCTAAAAAATGAATTACGCACACACTAACAGATTAATAAAAAAGCGTGATAGATATAGGGTCGGTGCTGACGGGTTTATCCCTGGCGGATTCAATTCCCTAACCGCTGTTACAGATGAGATTCTTCACTTCGTTCAGAATGACACCAGAGTGTTCAGGATGACATCACTGCTTGCAGAGTGACATCGCTGCGTTCAGACTAACGCTTTTTAACCAGCCTGCTCATGTGGCAATAAAACCCCCGAACATGGCATTCAAATCCTCTCCAAACAGTCATGGTAGAACAGGTAGTGCAACGCTTCGCGCAGGTAAACCGTTCATTTTTATCTGTTTTATTCTGCTGGGATTAATAATTTACGGCAACTCTCTAAACAACGCATTTGTCTTTGATGATATACCCCTCGTGGTAAAAAATTACCAAATTAGAGAGCTTGCCAATATCCCGTTGTTGTTTGGAATAGGCAGCCCGGCCGGTTTTTACCGGCCGCTGCGCATTCTCTCCTATGCTGTTGATTATCATTTTTTTAAACTGAATCCCCTGGGCTACCATCTTTCTAATATCTTTTTTCATGCCCTTACTGCTTTTCTGGTATTTATTACCCTGCATCGCATTTCTGAAAACCTTCGCATCTCGCTCTTCGCGGCCCTTTTATTTCTCGTTCATCCGATTCAGACTGACAGCGTCACCTATATTGCCGGCCGGAGGGATATTCTGTCGGCGCTTTTTTACCTGCTGGGATTTTATGTGTTCATCGGCTACAGGAAAACACCGACCATTCCACGGCTGGGTGCACTCCTGCTGTGTTACCTGTGCGCCATCTCGTCAAAAGAAATGGCCGTCACATTTCCGGCGCTGTGTTTTGCCTATGACTTCATGGAACAGCATGCCACCCGCGCACAAACCAAAACATCGGCAGCGGTAAGAACGATCGCATCAGGTGTTGTGCAGACCTTCAAGCAGCGCCTTCTTTTTTACAGTATCATCCTGCTGGGAGCCGGCGCATTTGTATTTTACAAAACCGCAGTTGTTCCCCCCTCTCTGCGTCATGAATACTATGGCGGAACTTGGGCACACAATTTCTTAACCGTCGCCCGAATTATTATCTACTATGTAAAATTGCTGCTGTTTCCCATAACGTTGAATGCAGACTATTCTTATAATGCATTCCCGGTCACGACGTCGCTGCGCGATATAACAGCGTGGGCATCAGTGCTGGCGCTGTGTGTGCTGTGCTGGCTGGGGCTCAAAGCATTCCGGCACCATAGAGTGGTTACCCTGTGTCTGGCATGGTTTTTTATCACACTCCTGCCGGTATGCCATATCATTCCTCATCATGAAATCATGGCAGAGCATTATCTCTACCTGCCGTCAATCGGGGTATTTTTCCTGGCCGGAATAGCGCTTGATACGGTGTTCACGAGAAAACATTTCCGCGCTTTTTTCCTGATTGCCGGTCTGGTTATTCTGCTGTGTTCCATACGCACGGTCGCACGCAATCAGGATTGGAAAAACGCCCTGACCCTCTGGGAGAAAACCGTGAAGACCGCGCCCGAGTGCGCGCGGGCATGGAATAATCTGGGCGTGGAATATTATCGGCGCGGCGAACCGCGCCGCGCCCAGACGTGTTATGAACGGTCGCTCGGCATAAAACCTGATTTCCCGGATCCGTATCATAACCTGGGCAATATCTATGCTGATGCGCAGCGCTTTGACCGCGCCGTGGAATATTATAAAAAGGCGTTCTCCCTGTGCCGGAAAGGCGGCGGCAAGGAAATAATAAACAGTTGGGGCATAGTCTGCAGAAGCCGGGGGGATTTAAAAACAGCAAAAGACCTTTTCTACTACGCGCTTTTCCTGGACCCGTTATATGCAGAAGCATACAGTAATATGGCAACCGTTCTCATTGCTGAAGGCGCCTATGAGCTTGCGCGTGATTATCTATACAAAGCGCTGAAACTTGAGCCGGAGGCTGCGGAGTATCATAATAACCTCGGCACGGTATATAGAAAATTAGGACGCCGTGAAGAAGCAGTAAAAGAGTTTTTGATTGCGGTGTGGATAAAACCTGATTTTATGGAAGCCTATAACAATTTGGGGAATGTGTTAAAAGATCAGGGTAACTACG
>Ga0101944_10003839_pt1 | contig 19938 bp, 17 predicted proteins | sample DewCreD2012metaG_FD_75245 | JGI IMG/M metagenome (GOLD analysis project Ga0101944, IMG submission 75245) | Hot spring sediment bacterial and archeal communities from British Columbia, Canada, to study Microbial Dark Matter (Phase II) - Dewar... ... | reverse complement strand
CCACATAGCGGTGCTGGTTGACCTTGATGGGGTAAACGCCGCGGTATTCGGATTTGTAGCCGTATTCGGTGATGGCGCGCCTGAAGGCCTCGTGCAGCTCCACCACCCGGCTGCGCAGGATGTCCGAAAAGCGGACCAGCAAGGGCAGATTGATTCCGCGGCGGACGACCTCGTCCACCAGCTCTTTCATGTCGATACAGCCAGCCTCCGGACCCTGGGGGTGGCAAACCACATGCCCCAGCTCGTTGATCGAAAAGTAGTTCTGGCTCCAGTACTTGATTCCGTAGGTTTCTGCGGAGTCCGCGATGGTCCACTTGCGTGGAATCCCGTTGCTCATGCTCGCTACGTTGAAGAAAACCGGAGCGAGATTCCACAAAAAATTTACGGAGAATTGTGAAAACCGTTCGGCCCGGGATCCCAGGCTCGTGCGACGCCGCCAGGAAGTCGTGCTAGCTTCAACCCCACTGTGGCCAGCATCTTCGGACAGCTCTTTCGCATCGCAACCTGGGGCGAGTCGCACGGCCCGGCCGTCGTCGCCATCCTGGAGGGTCTGCCGGCCGGGCTGCCGGTCTCGGCCGAGGACATCAACCCCGATCTGGCCCGGCGGCAGGGGCTGAGCGCTTCCGGCAAACCCTACCCCGGCGCCAGCCCGCGTATGAAGCTGGAGCGGGACGCCGCCGAGATCCTCAGCGGTGTGATGGCCGGCGTCACCATCGGCGCGCCGGTGGCCGTGCAGGTGCCGAACCGGGACCATGCCCGGTGGAAGGGCCGGGCCGTGCCGCCGATGACGGTCCCGCGCCCCGGCCACGCCGACCTGACGGGCGCCGTCAAGTACGCGCACGCCGATCTGCGCATGAGCCTGGAGCGCGCTTCGGCCCGTGAGACGACGGCCCGGGTGGCGGCCGGCGCGCTGTGCCGCAAACTGCTGGCGGAGTTCGGAATCCGGGTGGGCAGTTACGTCGTTGAGATTGGCGGCGTGCGCGCGGATCTGAAAGACATGCCGCTGGCGGAGCGCCTCGACCGCGCGCTCGAATCCGAGATGGCGTGCCCGGACGCCGCCGCCTCGGACGCGATGCGCGCCCAGGTCGAGGCGATCATCCGCGCCCGCGATACCCTCGGCGGCGTGTTCGAGGTGGTGGCGCTGGGCGTGCCGCCGGGCCTGGGCAGCCACGTCCATTGGGACCGGCGCCTGTCCGGACGGCTGGCGCAGGCCATGCTCAGCATCCACGCCATGAAGGGGGTGGAGATCGGCGACGCGTTCGAGGACGCGCGCAAGCCCGGCACGCAGGTGCATGATGAGATTGTGCTGGACGCCGGACGCGAGACGCCGGACGAAAGCCCGCTCGCTCAGGCTCGTCGTTCGTCGCTCGTTCGCCCTACCAACCGCGCCGGCGGCCTGGAAGGCGGCATCACCACCGGCGAGCCCCTCCGCCTGCGCGTGGCGATGAAACCGATCTCGACCACGCTCACCCCCCTCCAGTCGGTGGACCTGGCATCCGGCGAGCCTGCGCCGGTCGAGTACGAACGCTCGGACTTCTGCGCGGTGCCGCGGGCCGGCGTGATCGGCGAGGCCATGGCATGTTTTGTCCTGGCCGACGCCCTGCTGGAGAAGCTCGGCGGCGACTCGCTGGCCGAGATGCGGCCGCGCTTCGCGGCCCTGCGCCGCGCCCGTCTCGAGGACCTGCTCCTGCGCGACGAGCCGACCGTCTTCTGGCCGTAGCCGTGAATCTGATCCTGTACGGACCGCCCGGCGCCGGCAAGACGAGCGTCGGCCGCGAGCTGGCCCGGCGCCTGGGGCGCGAGTTCGTGGACGCCGACGCCGTCATCGCAGCGCGCGCCGGCCGGACCATCCCGGCTTTGTTCGCCGAACGCGGCGAGGCCGGCTTCCGGCAGCTGGAGGCCGAGGTCTGCGCCGAGCTGGCCGCGCGGGATGGCCTGGTGATCGCCCCCGGCGGCGGCGCGTTCCTGGACCCGGCGAACCGCGCCGCGCTGGAGCGCGCCGGCCTGGTCATTTGCCTGCGCGCGGACGCCGCCACACTCCTGGCCCGGCTGACCGCTGAGGGCGGGCGGCCGTTGCTGGCCGATGACCCGGCCGCGAAGCTGGGCGCACTGCTCGAGTCCCGGCGCTCGCTGTATGACTCATGCCCGGTCCAGATTGAGACCGCCGGCCGCACGGTGGCCCAGGTGGCCGATGCGATTGAGGCGCAGTTGGTGACGCGAACCCTGAGCGTGGACGCGCCCGGCCTGCAACATGAGGTCGTCCTGGGCTATGGCCTGCTCTCACAAATACCCCGTCTTCTGGAGGAGCGCAGGCTGACGGGCCCCGCGCTCCTGGTCACGGACGAGAACGTCGTGGGGCAGATCCCGGGTCTTGGGTCCCAGTATCCCGCCCTGGTCCTGCCCCCGGGCGAGTCAAATAAAACACTGGATACGATCCGCCGGATCTATGACGCCTGCCTCGAGCACGGCCTCGACCGCAACGCACTGCTGGTCGCCGTGGGCGGCGGCGTGATCGGCGACATGGCCGGGTTTGCCGCGGCCACCTTTATGCGCGGCGTGCGCTGGGTGAACGTCCCCACGACTCTCCTGGCGATGGTGGACGCCAGCCTGGGGGGCAAGACCGGCGTGGACCTGCCGCAGGGCAAGAACCTGGTCGGCGCGTTCCACCCGCCGGCGCTGGTCGTCTCGGACCCGCTGGTGTTGAACACGCTGCCGGCCGCCGAGCGGGCCTCCGGCCTGGCGGAGGTGATCAAGCACGCCGTCATCGGGGACCCGGCGTTGTTCGAGTGGCTCGAGGGCCCGCTGGCTTTTGGGAGCCTGGACCAGCTGGAGCGCGCGATCCGCGTGAAGGCGCGGGTGGTGGAGGCCGATCCGTTTGAGCGCGGCCGGCGCGCGACGCTCAACCTCGGCCACACCATCGGCCACGGCGTCGAGGCGGCCTCCGGGTATGCGCTGCGGCATGGGGAGGCGGTGGCGGTTGGGCTGGCCGCCGAAGCCGAAATGGCCGAGCGCCTCGGCCTGGCCGAGCCGGGCCTGGCCGGCCGGATGGCGCGCGTCCTGGCGCGGCGCGGCCTGCCGGTGCGCGCCCCGGGCCTGAACCCGGTCGCGGTCCGGGCGGCGATGGGCAGCGACAAGAAGCGGGCCGGCGGCCGGCTCAAGTTTGCGCTGCCGCGCCGCCTGGGGGACGTCGTCTGGGGGGTGGAGGTGGACGAGGCGCTGCTGATGGAAACTCTCAGGACGCTGACGGCGGGCTATCGTTGATTCCTACGGGCACGCGCCGCCCTTGATCTCCACCCGCAGGCCGCTTGGCTGGCTCGCGGTGTTGCCGACCGTGTCGGTCGCGGCGACTGTCCAATCCAGGTAGCCGCCGGCCGGGATCGTCACCGGGAACGTCGCCTGCCAGACGGTGCGGGTGTCGTAAAGCATCCCCAGCGCCCCGGAGGCCGCCAGGCTGTTGGACGAGTCGAATGACTCCCACAGCAGGTCGGCCGCCGCGACGCCGGATGGATCGGCAAGATTGACGCTGAACGTCACGGCGCAGTTTCCCGGCCGCACGTCTTTGGGCTGGGCCTTAAAGTTACTCATGGCCGGCGGCTCGATGTCGGAAGGAGTCGCCGTCGCCGTGGGCGTTGGCGTGGCAGTTTCTGTCTCGGTGGCCGTGGGGGTGGCGGTGGCCGTCGCTGTCTTTGTAGGCGTCGCCGTCCCTGTGCCGATGGCCGCGGGTGTGAGGCTGGGGGTGACGGTGGCCGCCGGCGCTGTCCGCGTAGCGGTGAGCGTCGGTGGAATTGAAGGCGTCGGGCTGGGGATGGGGGTCTGGCCTGAGACCGGGATGAGAAGTGTGGGCGTGGCGTCCAGAACAGGGGCGCTGGTCGCCTGATCATCAGCCGGCGTGTCCGGGCCGGCGGTTTGCCCTCCGGTCGGCGCGGCGCTCATGGCCGGCGTCGCCGTCGTGGACGGCGGCACATCCGGGCCTGGCGTCCGCGGAACCGTCGCGGTTGCCGCGCCGGCCGTGGTCGGCGTCGCCGGGCCGGGGCCGCCGGACAACGCTTCAGCCTGGCTTGCCGCCGATACCGCTGTGGGCCGAGCAGTCGCCGGGAAGGTGAGGGTGGGGGCGAGCGCGGCCGGCTGACGGCGGAGCGTCAGGCCGATGATGATCGCCGCCGCGATCAGGGTCGTGGCCGCCAGACCGGTCAGACCCCAGACCCAGGCCGGCATCGCGTCGTCACGCGGCCGCTCCGGGCGCGCGCCCCCGGTTGCGTCGTGCGGCGCGGCTGCTGAGGGGCTGGGCGACGGCATCACATCGCCCGTGGCGGCCGGAGGGGGTAACTGGACGGTCGCGACCTCGTCCTCGGGCGAGGGCCGTGAGGGCGGGGCGCTTTCGTTGGCCACACGCGTGAGCGCTGACGCCAGCGCCGCCGCCGACGAGAAGCGCTGTCCCGGTTCCTTGGCCAGCGCCGACGCGATCACGGCCTCGCAGGCTGGCGGCAGGTCCGGCTTGACCTTGAGGATGCGCGGGACGGGATCGGTGATGCGCTTGACGACCAACCCGATGGGCGTGTCGGCGTCGAAGGGCGTGGTGCCGGTCAGCATCTCGAACAGGATGATGCCCAGCGAGTAAAGGTCGCTGCGCCCGTCCAGTTGAGCGGCGCCGCGCGCCTGCTCAGGGCTCATGTAGGCCGGCGTGCCGACGATGGCGCTGTTGGTGACGGTGACGGCGGCCTCGGCGATTTTCACCAGGCCAAAGTCCGCGATGTGCGGGTTACCGTGCTGATCGAACAGGATGTTGCCGGGTTTCAGGTCGCGGTGGATCAGGCCCTGGCGGTGGGCGGCGTCCAGGGCCGGGGCCAGGCGGTTGAGCATGGCGGCGGCCTCGGCGACGGTGAAGGTGTGATGCTTGAGCCGGTCGGCCAGGGTGCCGCCGCCCATGTAGCGCATGACCAGGTAGGGCTGGCCGTCGTCTTCGCCGTAGTCGTAGACCGGCACAATCGCCGGATGTTCGAGGCTGGCGATGGTCTGCGCTTCGCGCTGGAAGCGGATCTGGAAGTTGGGGTCGTGCAGGAACTCGCGCGGCAGCACCTTGACGGCGACATCGCGCTTGAAGAACGGATCGCGGGCCAGGTAGACGGTGCCCATACCGCCCCGGCCCAACTCGCCGACGATTGCATAGCGACCGATTTGTTTAGGGATCATGGTCGGTTGGCCCAGGGCGTATCCCCCGATCGGCGCGCCCCACCTACCCTGGCTGATTTCATTATAGCGGCGAATGGCCGTGAGGATCCGCCGCTCGAAAGTTAATTTTCAGGCAGAATCCTGGGCGGAGGCAGATCATGGAGCAATTCGCGACAGCGCCTGTCCGGGCGCACATTCTCGTCCTGCACGGCCCGAACCTGAATCTGCTGGGCGTGCGCGAGCCGGACGTCTACGGCCGCATGACTCTGGCCGACCTCGACGCGGCGTTGCAGGCGGAAGGGGCGGCGCTGGGCCTGGCGGTGCGCGCGTTTCAGTCCAACCAGGAAGGGGCGCTGATCGACGCGCTGCATGACGCGCGCGGCTGGGCGGCCGGCGTGGTGATCAACCCGGGCGGGTACACGCACACGTCCGTGGCGCTGCGCGACGCCATCGCCGCCATCGGCCTGCCCGTGGTCGAGGTCCATCTCTCCAACACCGACGCGCGCGAGGACTTCCGCCGTCGGTCGCTCACGGCCCCGGTCTGCGTCGGCTCGATTAAGGGTTTTGGCTGGCGCTCGTACGTGTTGGGGTTAAGGGCCCTGGCCTGGATCGTGGCTGGCAATACGTGATACGCACTGCGTCTTGCGTAAGACGCCTCAGCCCTCTTCGAGCGGCTGCGTGAACCAGAACGTGCTGCCGATGCCGACCTCGGACTCGACCTTCATCTCCCCGCCCAGCACTTCGACCATCTTCTTGGCGACGGCCAGCCCCAGGCCGGTGCCGGTGGCGTAGCCCTCGCTGTCCGGCACCCGGTAGAACTTCTGGAACATGTGCTCCATGGCCTCCGGCGGGATGCCGCGTCCGGTGTCGGCGACGCTCAGGCGCGCGAATTTGCCGTCCGGCGTGCGCGCGGCCCGGACCGTGATGGCGCCGTGCTCGCGGTTGTACTTGACCGCGTTGGTGAGCAGGTTGAGGATCACCTGCTTGAGCTTGCCGCGGTCGCTGGAGAGGGTCGTCAGGCCCGGCTCCACTTCGATGTGCAGGACAATGTGCCGGGCGCCCGCCTGCGGCCGCACCACGTCGGCGCACTCCTGGATCAGCTCGGGCAGGTCGAACCGCTCGCGCCGGAAGCGCATCCGGCCGGATTCCAGGCGCGCCATGTCCAGGAAATCCGTCGTCATGGTGGTCAGCCGCTCGGTCTCGCGCTGCACGGTCCGGATCAGGTCGGCGCGCTTCTCTTCGGGCAGGTTGGGGCGCAGCAGCAGATGACTGGTGGCCATGATCGCGCCGAGCGGCGTGCGCAGCTCGTGGACCATCTCCGAGATCAGGTCGGACTGCTGGAACAGGCGCGCGTTGACGATGGCGATGGCGGCCTGGGCGGCCAGGGTCCGCAGTGTGGCGACGTCCTCGTCCGTAAACCCGCCGACCCGCTTGTTGAGGGCCTGCACGACGCCGATCGGCTTGTCGCGGTGCGCCAGCGGCACGCCCAGGATCGAGCGGGTGACGAAGGCGATCTTGGTGTCCACGACGCGGCTCCAGCGCGGGTCGCGGCTGGCGTCCGGCACCACCAGCGGCTGGTTGTTGGTGAAGATCCAGCCGGCGATGCTGTCCATGGGGATGACCAGGCCCTCCATCTGCGCCGCCTCGATGTTGGTGGTGGCCTCGAAGCGCAGCTCGCCCGATTGGGTGTCGGCCAGGATGATCGAGGCCGCCTCGCAGTCGATCAGGTCGCGGGCGGCCTGGATGATATTGCGCAGCAGCTTGTGATGATCCAGCGTGGAGGCCAGCGTCTGGCTGATCTCGATCAGGCGCTCGAGGCGCTGGAGGGTGAGGGGGGGCGGCTGGTCAGGCATGCGACGTGATCCCGAGCGCCGCCGCGATCCGGGGCAGGACCTCGGCCACGTCGCCGTGCAGGCGCACGTCGGCGCGGTCGTCCAGGTAGGTGTCGCCGCGGGTCACGATGATCAGGCGCGCCCCAAAGCGCACGGCCTCCATCGGCAGCCCGGCCGCCGGCATCACCTCCAGGGACGAGCCCAGGACGAGCATCACGTCGCTGGCCCGGGCGGCGTCGCGGGCCTGCTGGAAGACCAGGGCCGGAAGCTGCTCTTCCATCAGGATGGCGTCCGGCTTGAGCAGGCCGCCGCAGGCTTCACAGACCGGCAGCACGCCGTCGTGGATGAAGCGCTCCAGCGGCGGGCGGCCCGGCACCCGGCGATGGCATTCCCGGCAGGTGGCCGTCTCCAGCGTGCCGTGGATCTCGAAGACTTGGCGGCTGCCGGCCCGCCGGTGCAGGCCGTCGATGTTCTGGGTGATCACGGCGGTGAGACGTCCGGCGGCCTCCAGGGCGGCCAGGGCGCGATGGGCGGCGTTAGGCTCGGCGGCGTGGATGAGGGCCGCCAGCGGGCGCACCCAGTGATAGAACTTTTCCGGGTGATAACGAAACGCCGACAACGACGCGAACTCGAACGGATCACGCTGCCGCCACAGGCCGGAGCCCGGGCTGCGGAAGTCGGGGATGCCGGACGGGGTGGATAGGCCGGCGCCCGTGAAGGCGACGGCGGCGCGGGCGGCCTGGAGCAGGTCCGCCGCCCGTCGAATCTGGGCGTTCGCGTCGGTCATGAGCCGGGGGGCCGGATCTTCTGCAGCAACTGATTGGTCAGGGTGCGATACTGGTCCGCGGTCAGGCTGTCCGGCCGCAGCAGCGCCATGGGCGTGCCGACGTCGGCGGCCTGGTAAGCCAGCTCGACGGCCGGCGTGATCACCACGGCCACCTTCTGGCCCAGGATCTGCTCGGCCGTGGCCCAGGAGAGCTGGTTGCTGGCCGGCGCCCGGTTGACGGCCACCACGTCGACCTTGGCGGACGCCAGGCCGAGGGTGGAGAAGTCGTTCAGCAGGCCCTTGGTCTGCATCAGGGAGACGCGCGTCTGGTCGGTGACGGCCACGAAGTGATCGCACACGGCCAGCAGGCGCCGGTTGGCGTCCGTGATCCCGGTGCCCAGGTCCAGCATCAGCAGCTTGCACATGCCGGTCAGGATTTTGACGATGGCCTCGATCTGGGCGACGTTCCCGGCGAGGGCCGCTTCCTTGGGCACCGGCGCGGACTGCAGGACGCGGATGCCGCAGGCGTGCGAGATCAACTGGGCGGTGACGGCCCGCTGGTTCAGGTCGCCGACCGGTTTGGCGACCAGCGCCGCCAGGCTGTTGGACTGGGTGATGCCGAGCATCAGGCCGGTGGAGCCGTGGCCGGGGCGGACGTCGGCCAGGACGGTGTCCAGCCCGGACTGCGCGGCCAGGGCGGAGACGTTGACGGCCACCGTGGAGGTGCCCACCCCGCCCTTGGCGCCGATGAAGCCGACGACGCGGGCGTGCTCCACCGGGACATAGGCGCGGTTGGCGGCGGAGCGGGCCAGCAGGGCCTTGACGTGGGCCACCAGCTCGGCCGGGTGGGTGGGTTTGGTGAGGTAGTCGTCGGCGCCGGCCTCGAACCCGGCCACTTTGTCGTCCAGCAGGGTCTTGGCCGTAAACATGATGATGGGGATATGGGCGACGGCCGTGTCGGCGCGCAGGCGGCGCGTCACCTCGTAGCCGTCCATATCCGGCATCATGACGTCGAGCAGGATGATGTCCGGGCGCTCGGTGGTGGCCTTGGCCAGCGCCTGGCCGCCGCCGTTGGCGGCCACGATCTGGTAGCCGTGGCGCTGCAGGATCAGGCCGACCAGCTTGAGCGTGTCCAGGTCATCGTCGACGATTAGAATCTTTTCGGCCATGCCTCACCCTCGTGGGGCGCGCACCACGTCCGTTGCTCGTTCGTCATGATATTCGGGAGGAGGCAGGGCCTCGTCACCCCACCGGGGAGGAGTTTAGCACGACGAGCGCCACAGGGCAAACTGTCCTGCCCGCGGAGGGTTCAAACCGTCCGCGGGGGCCGGGCGGCCGGCGATATAATCCAGGCATGCGCATTGCCATGCTTTCCCTCCACACCTGTCCGCTGGCGACGCTGGGCGGCAAAGACACCGGCGGCATGAACGTCTACGTCCGCGAGCTGACCCGCGAGCTGGGCCGGCGCGGCCTGGCGGTGGACGTCTTCACGCGCTCGCAGGACGAGCACCAGCCGCACGTCAAGGAAGACCTGGGGTATGGCAACCGCGTCGTCCACATCCCGGCCGGGCCGGAGGCGCCGCTGGCCAAGGAGGTCCTGTACCGGCACGTGCCGGAGTTCGTCGGCGGCGTGCGCGAGTTTGCGCGCGCCGACGGCCGGCACTATGACCTGGTGCATGCCCACTACTGGCTGTCGGGTGTGGCGGCGCGCAGTCTGCGCGAGGCCTGGGGCACGCCGTGGGCGATCATGTTCCACACGCTCGGCCACATGAAGAACCGCGTCGCGCTGACCGCCGACGAGCGCGAGGGCGAGCTGCGGGTGCAGGTGGAGACGGAGCTGATGGCCCAGGCCGACCGCGTGATCGCGGCGACGCCGGCGGAGCTGGCGCAGATCCAGTGGCTGTACCGGGCCGACGTCAGCCGCGTGACCGTCATCCCGCCCGGCGTGGACCTGGACCTGTTCTACCCGCGCCGGGCCGACCACGCCAAGGAACGGATCGGCGTCGACCCGCACCGCATCCTGCTGCTGTTCGTCGGCCGCATCGAGCCGCTCAAGGGCCTGGAGACGCTGTTGCGCGCGCTGGCCCTGCTGCGCGACCGGGGCGTGTGCGAATGTCATCAACTGGCGCTCTCCATCATCGGCGGCGACCCGGATGAGACCCCGGCCGTCCGCAACGCCGAGATGGAGCGGATCAAGGCGCTGCGCCAGGAGCTGGGCCTGGAAGGGATGGTGACGTTTCTGGGCAAGCAGGACCAGGACGCGCTGCCGGATTATTACGCCGCCGCCGACGCGGTGGTGGTGCCCTCGCATTATGAGTCGTTCGGCATGGTGGCGCTGGAGGCCATGGCGTGCGGGACGCCCGTGATCGCGTCCGAGGTCGGCGGGCTGGCGTTCCTGATCCAAGACGGGGAGACCGGCTTCCACGTGCCGGACCGGGACCCGGCCGCGCTGGCCGACCGCATCTGCGCCATCATCACCGATCCGTTGTTGCGCGCCCGGCTGGGCGGCCAGGCGGCCGAGTACGCCCGGGGCTACAGCTGGCGGTTGATCGCCGACCGGATGCTCGGCGTCTACGAAGCGCTGCTGGCCGGGTCGCGGCAGCCCGTCGCCGGCTGACCGGCCCTCCCCCGCCCGCTCAACGGCGCCCGTTCAGATAGCTCTCGTTCAGCGCGTAAAGCGCGCAGCGGTAGGAGACGAACGACGTAAACTCCACCAGCTTGCTCTCGCGCCTGTCCTTGCGCACCCACAGGCCCAGGGCGTGCGAGCGCGCGCTGCACTTGTCCAGCAGGTCCTTCACCACCGTCTCGCCGACGCCCGTCCAGCGGCTCACCTGGGTGACGATGGCGCGCTTGTGCTTGCGGATGAAATTGTCGGCGTGGACATAGTCCCGCTCGCGCTTGCGGTTGCCGCGCAGCACCGGCGGGGGACGCCAGAACAGGTCCAGCAGGTCCGGGTCTATGAAGCCGGTCGCCTTGCGCCGGTACTGGCGGGTGCTGCGCAGCTTGAAGAATTGGGCCAGCGTCAGCCGGGCTTCCTCCAGCGGCTCGAACAGATAGGGGACCTGGTCGATCAGCGGGGGCGCGTGCCGCAGCTCGCGGATCAGGTTCTCGACGAACTCGAGTTTGCGCAGCGCCCCGGGATAATGGCGGTATTCGCGCCGCCAGTTGTAGCCCGGCTGCATCAGGACGGTGAAGGTCTCGGCGAAATCCTCGTCCGGGTGCTTCTGGGCGTAATGGTCGCCGGACGGGTTGACGTAGTCCCGGCTCCAGGGGTTGACGCGCTCGACGTAGCGGTCGGTCACCGGGTACGTGTTGAAGTAGTTGCCTTTGACATTGAAGATGCGCCGGAAGTCCTTGCGCGTGTACAGCTTGTAGGCGTAGGCGAAGGCGTGGCCCAGCTCGTGGCGGACCAGGTTGACGATGTCTTCGTGCGAGTACAGGAAGCCGCGCAGTTCGAGGTTCAGGCCGCGCAGCAGTTCGTTGCAGTCATAGAAGCCGAGCGCGATGCTGGTGGTGCCCGCCACCGTGCCGTAGCCGGTGGACAGGTAGAAGTGGGGCTGGAGCTGGTTGAGACGCTGGCGCCTGAGGTCCTCGCGCGCGAGGCGGATCGCCTCGGCGAAAAAGGAGGTCTCGATGGACACTTCCAGGCGATTGAGCGGCGTGAGCAACAGCTCCAATCGGAGGGTGTCGTCGTTAAATAGCAAAGCACGTGAGCGGCGCATCGTTCGGCAGCTTCTGGTCTGACCGGCCCGGCGGGCGCGTCAGGCGTATCCGTCTTCAAGATGATCAGCGCGAGCGCGAAACGGCGACAGCCAATGGAGAGTGTGCTGTTGGTGTATGCCCTCGGCGGGATTCGAACCCACGACCCTCAGTTCCGAAGACTGATGCTCTGTCCAGTTGAGCTACGAGGGCGGGTCAGTGGACAGCGGCTCGTGGTCAGTGGACAATCGGCCGGCCACTGTCCACTGACCACTTTTCACTGATCGAGGGTGGCTGACGGGGCTTGAACCCGCAACCCCTTGAGCCACAGTCAAGTGCTCTGCCATTGAGCTACAGCCACCATGCGGCCCGGTTTTGCCGGTGCGGGCGAAATTCTATCATATTTCAAGGGGGCTGGAACGGGATTTTCGGGTTGGTCCAGGCCCCAGTGTCTGATTATGAAAACCCGGCCCTCTCCGGTTGGGTGAGAGTCTCGCGCCAGGCCGCGGGGAGGTCCCTGCGCCTGCGCGGCTCTGGGTGGGCAGATAACCTTCACGCGCCCAGCCGGCCCCGCAGTTCTTGGGCCAGTTGGGACCTTGGGACGGCGACCTGGCTGCGGGCCTCCAGGTCTTTCAACATAACCACATCTTTCGCCAGTTCGTCCGGCCCCAGGATCAGGGCGAAGCGCACCCCGGTCGCGTCGGCGTACTTCAACTGCCGGTCGAGCCTGGCGGCCTCCGGATACCATTCGACGCGGAGGCCGGCCGCGCGCAACTCGGCGGCCATGCGGAGCGAGTCGGTCAGGGTCTCGGCGCTGAACACGGTCACCAGCGCCTGGGTGGGCGAGACCGGCAGGGGCGGCACCTTGCCGTATTTCTGGGCCACCAGGCCGATGACGATGTCGCCCATGGCGAAGCCGACGCCGGGCAGCCGGTCCCCGCCCACGTCGCCGACCAGGTTGTCGTAGCGGCCGCCGCCCAGGATGGCGCGGAACTCGCCCTCGCGGTCGCGCGCCTCGTAGACCGTGCCGGTGTAGTAGTCCAGGCCGCGGATGACGGCCGGATCGTATTCCAGGTAGTCGCGGATGCCCAGCGCCTCGGCGGCCGCCAGGAAGGCGCGGCATTCGTCCGACTTCTGCCACAGGTCGCGGTCGTCCAATATGGCCTTCAGCCCGCTCAACTGCGCCGGCTCCACGCCCAGCGTCGCGGCGTATGCGTCCCAGGCCGGCGCGCTCATCTTGTCGCGCCGGTCCATCAGGCGGAAGACGTCTTTCTTCTTCCCGGCCAGGCCGAGCGCGGCGATCTCGCCGTCCATCAGGCGGCGGTTGTTGAACTGGATCTTGATCTCGACCGGCGAGAACCCGAGGCGCTGAAAGAAAGTCGCCATGACGGCGGCCAGCTCGGCGTCGGCGGCCGGGCTGTCCACGCCGATCAGGTCCACGTTCCACTGGAAGAACTCGCGCGAGCGGCCCTTCTGCGGGCGCTCATAGCGCCAGAACGGGCCGAAGCTCCACCAGCGGATGGGGCGCGGCAGCTGCGCCTGGCGCGCGGCCACCATGCGCGCCAGCGACGGCGTCAGCTCCGGGCGCAGCGTCACCTGGTCGCCGCCGCGGTCGTTAAAGACAAAAGATTGCTCTTTCACCAGCTCTTCGCCCGATTTGGCCGCGTACAGGTCCAGGGTCTCCAGAAAAGGCCCATCGTATTCCTGGTAGCCGAAGGCCTGGGCCGCAGCCCGCATGTTATGATACAGCCAGTTGCGCCGCGCCATCTGCTCCGGATAGAAGTCGCGCGCGCCTTTGACGGTGGGGATCTTGGTTTTCATGGTGACGCTCCAGCCTCACCCCGGACTCCGGCGCTGCGCGGGGATGGGGGGAGGCCACTCGCTGCAATAAAAACGCGGGCCACTGGCCCGCGCTCCAATCAACTGACCGTGTCCGTGTCCGGCGTCAGCCCAGGCCAAAACAACCTTTACTTAGGTGTTGATGATGTCGGGCCGGCGCGACGATGAAGACGGACATCGCCGCCATTGTAGCACGATTCTGGGTCCGGGCTAACGCCGGATCTATCGGCCAGCCGACACGCCGTTCAAGTGGTTAAAGCTCGGCCGCCTGGCGCGAGGCCTCCTGGCCGTGGCCGGGCCCCACCTCGGGCCGCCAGCGGAAGAGCGACAGCATCGGGTGTGGCCGGCCCTCGACTGCGTCCGCGATGCAATCCCCGAGCACCGGCGCGAACTTGAAGGCGTGGCCGCCGCAGCCGGCCGCCACCACCAGCCCGTCCCGGTCCGGGTCCGGCGCGATCCAGAAATGGCCGTCCCAGGTGTCGCTGTAGAAGCAGCGGCGGGTGAAGACGACCGGGGCCGCGACCAGGCCGGGAAGATAGTCGCGCAGAAAGGCGCGCGCCGCTTCGGTCTCTTCGGCGGTCACGGCCTTGTCCGGCGCGTCCGGGTGCGCCGCGCGCCCCGCCCCGTGGTGCGCCAGCTTCACCACGCCGTCGCGGTTGAGCGGGAAGCCGTAATAGCCGGTGAGGGTGATGTCGGCGCCGAACACCGGGAAACGCTCGGCGCGAAAGAGCTCCGGGTCGGGCGGCCGGAAATGCCAGACCGGCATGCCGGTGGAGCGCAGCCAGCCGGACATCCACGGCAGCAGGTGATGGGTCCATGCGCCGGCCGCCACGAGCACCTGCCCGGCGTGGAGGCGGCCGCCGTCCGTGGTGATGACCCCGCCGACGCGCGACCCGGCTTCGTGCAGGCGCGCGAAGACCCGGCCGGCCAGCAGTTCGACGCCGGCCGCCTGCGCCTCGCGGATCAGTTGCGCCATGACGCGCCCGCTTTCGGCGTAGCCGCCCAGCGGGTTGAAGTAGCCGTCGACGAACCCGGCCGCGCGCCAGGCCGGGAAACGCGCGGCGATGGCCCCGGCGTCCAGGCGCTCGGGCGTATGCCCGCGCCGCCGCAGAAGCGCGAAGCTCTCGGCCTCGTACTTGCCGGGGTGCCAGGCGGCGCGCGTGGGATAGAAGACCCCGGTGCGGTGATACAGGCGTTCCGGCCAGCGCCGGTTCCAGCGCTCCCAGCCCTCGAAAGCGTGCTCCATCCAGGCCATGTACGGCTCGTCCGGGCCGTAGTCCAGGCGGATGACCTTGCTGATGTCGGTGGAGGCGGCGGCAGGATGCGGCAGCGGGCCGGGGTCCAGCAACCGGACCTGCCAGCCGCGGCGGCGCAGCGCCAGGGCGGCGGTGACGCCGTACACCCCGGCGCCGACGATGATGACGGACGGGTCGGTCATGCGGCTCAGGACTCGGCCACCGTGGGCCGGAGGCTGAGGCTCAGCGCGATGGAGAGCGTCAGCGGCGCGAAGCTGATCAGCAGGCCGAGCCAGGTCAGCAGCCCGTAGCCCACGGCGGCGAACAGCACGCCGCTGCCCAGGCTGCCGAGGGCCGAGGCCAGGTTGATGAGCAGGTCGGTGACGCCCTGTCCCCGGCTGCGCTCCGCAGGCGTGAGCGCGTCGGTGAGCAGCGTCCCCCCGGCCACGTAGGTGAAGTTCCAGCCCAGACCGAGCAGGAACAGCGCGACGCCGATGGGCAGGACCGCCGGGGACAGCGGGGCCAGCAGGCAGGCCAGGCCGGTGAGCAGCGACCCGGCGGTGATGACCCGGGCCCGTCCCCAGCGGTCCACCAGCCGGCCGCTGATGAGGGACGGTCCGAACATGCCCAGGGTGTGCGAGGCGATGACCAGCGAGATGTCGGTCAGGGAATGCTGATGCCCCTGCATGTGCAGGGAGGTCATCGACATCAGCATCACCATCACCAGTTGCCCGAGCACCAGGGCGCTCAACGCCGTCTGGACCGGCAGGAGGCGCAGCAGCGTCGGCCAGGTCCGGACCGGGCCGACCGTCGCGCCCGCCCTGGGCGGCGCCTCGTTCAGCTGGCGCGCGCTGTCACGCGCCAGGTCGCGCGGGTCCGGCCGCAGCCGGGCCGCTATCAGGACCGCGCCGACGGCGAACAGGAGGGCGCTGGCGAACCACGGCCCGGCCAGCGGGTCCACCCCCAATGCGGCGGCGGCCTGCCCGGTGGGGCCGACCAGCGCCGGGCCGAGCACGGCGCCGAGCGTGCCGCCCAGCACCACCAGGCTGATCGCCCGGCCGCGCTCGGCCGCCGGGTGCATCTCGGCCGCCGCATAACGGCCCAGGTCGGTGAAACCGCGCGCCATCCCCATCATCAGGAACCCGGTCAGAAAGAGGGCGAAGTTGTGGATGACGACCGACGCGCCGGCCGCCAGCGCGCCGGTCAGCCCGAGGCTCAGGCCCAGGCTCAGGCCGGGCCGCCGGCCGATGCGCTCCATCAGGCGGGCGGCCGGGTACGCCGCCAGGGCGGTGCCGGCCAGATGGACGGCGCCGGGCACGCCGGCCAGGAAAGCGCCGCCGGAGAGCTGCGCGCCGACCAGCGCGCCGACGGTGGAGCCGGCGATGAAGGCCGCCGAGCCCAGGCTCTGGCCGAAAAACAGCAGCCAGGTGAGGCGCCGGATGACCGAGCGGGTTGCGGTTGTCGCCATGAACATGGGAGGCGCCGGCGGGTCAGGCGACGGGGCGGGTGGCCTCGTGCCGTTCCATGCGCTCGCAGATCAGGCGCAGGGTGCGCCACTCGCGCCGCGCGCAGAAGACCTCGGCCAGGCGCGCCATCAGGCCGGGGTCGGCGTTCGGGCGCTGGACGTAGATGGCGTACACCTTGGAGGCTTCGTCGTCCATCCGGCCGGTGCGCAGGAAGGAGAGCACCAGTTGATTGAGGTACCGGTCGCGCTCGGCCTCGGCCGCGGCTTTGGCTTCGGCGCGCCGTTTGGCGTCGCTGGCCTGGCCGGCCACGCGCCGGACGGCGACGACGAACTCCTCCGGCGTGAAGGGTTTGATCAGGTACTCGCGCACCCCGGCCGACATCGCCTGGCGCAACTGGTCGCGCTCGGCCTCGGACGACATGATCATGCAGACCGTGCCCGGGCTGACCTTGCCCATGAACTTGATCGCCGTGATCCCGTCCATGCGCGGCATGTTGACGTCCATGATGGCGACGTCCGGCTGGAAATGGCGCGCCATCTCCACGGCTTCGAGGCCGTCGCGGGCCACCGCCACGACCTCGAAATCCTTCTCGAAGGCCAGCATCATCCGCACGCTTTTACGGAACTCGGGCGAGTCGTCGGCGATGAGGATGCGCAGGTTCGCCATGGCGATGGGCCCTCCGCTCAGACAGAATGCGGGCCGGCGGGGCGGGGGCCGGGGCGCGGCCGACCCCGGCCGGCCCGGCGAGCGGCCCGGCTGCGGCGCAGCGCGCGCTCCGGGCCGAGGACGGCCTGCAAATGTTCCAGGGCCTCGTCATCATACTCGCGCGCCCCGCACAGGTCGCACACCCAGGCGGGAAAGTCCGGGACGGTGACGAACTCGCCGCCCGCCCACTCCGCCAGGGTCACCCGGCGCGGCCGCAGATGGCCGGTCAGGCACCGTTCGCAGATATATTCCGGCTCGGGCGGGCTGTCCATCAATACGTCCCTTCGGCGACCGCGGCGTCCCGCATCAGGGCGACCCCGGCGCTGGTGCCTAACCGCGTGGCGCCGGCCGCTATCAGGGCCTGCGCGTCGGCCAGGGAGCGGATGCCGCCGGCGGCCTTGACGCCCATCTTCGGCCCGACGACGGCGCGCATCAGGGCCACGTCCGCGACCGTCGCCCCGCCGGTGGAGAACCCGGTGGAGGTCTTGACGAAGTCGGCGCGCGCTTTCAGCGCCGCCTGGCAGGCCGCGCGCTTCTCGTCGTCGGTCAGCAGGCAGGCCTCGATGATCACCTTGACGCGCGCGCCGGCCGCGTGCGCGACCTTGACCACGGCGCGGATGTCGCGCGTCGCCAGGGCCAGGTCGCCGCTCTTCAGCGCGCCGATGTTCAGGACCATGTCGATTTCGGTCGCGCCCTGGGCGATGGCGCGCTGCGCCTCGAACGCTTTCACCTCCGGCAGCGCCGCGCCGAGCGGGAAGCCGGCGACGGTGCCCACGGCCACGCCGGACCGGCGCAGCCGGCGGGCCGCCAGGCGGACGTAGGCCGGGTTGACGCACACGGAGGCGAACCGGTATTCCAGCGCTTCGGCGCAGAGCGCCTCGATCTGGGCCGCCGTGGCTTCCGGCCTGAGCAGGGTGTGGTCGATCAGGCCCGCGAGCTGGGCCCGGGCGAGGGGGGGAGGGGTCATGAGCATGGAGGCAGTCTATAAAAATGTCGCCAAGTGCGCAAGTAAACGGGGCCGGCGGGCGCACACGCCGCGACGGGCCCGGCCCGCGTCAGGGGCCGGTGGCCTGGACATAGTTGTAGTGCGGCACGATCTCGAGCGCGTCGAGCGGCCAGTACACCACGAGCGCGCGGCCCACCAGGAACTCGCGTTTGAGCGGCCCCCAGCTGTGCGAGTCCGACGAGTTGTTGCGGTTGTCGCCCAGCACAAAGAACTCGTCCGCGGCCAGCGTGACGACCTTTTCATACTGCGGCGGCGCGGCGATGTACGGCTCGTCCAGCGTCTGCCCGTTCACGGTGACCCGGCCGCCGCTCACCACCACCGTCTCGCCCGGCAGGCCGATGACGCGCTTGATGAAGTCGCGTTCGGTGCCGTACGGGAAGTGGAAGACGACGATGTCGCCGCGCTGCGGGTCGCCGAGCATGTACGAGACCTTGTCGATCAGCACGTACTCGTCCGGGTGCAGGGTGGGCTGCATGCTGTCGCCCTCCACGCGGAAGCGGCCGGTGGCGAAGTTGACCACGGCGTAAATCACGACGGTCAGCAGGACCGTCTCGACTATCTCGCGCAGCAGCTTTTGCCAGCGCGCGGGCCGCGACACGGGCGGCGCTTCGGGCAGGCCCGGCGCCGGCTCCGACGGGGCGCCGGCGTCGGTGGGGGTGGGCGAAAGGGACACCGCTTGCTCCGGAACCAAACTTATCCGGAATTATAAGGTGAGACGAGGCAGATGAGCAACGGATGAGGGCCGCAGCGGCTACTCGTTCTGGCTGCGGAAGCTGAGGCGCAGCGGCGTGCCCGTGAAGGGGTATTCCTGGCGCAGGCAATTCTCCAGGTAGCGGCGGTACGTGAAATGCGCTAGCTCCGGATCGTTGACGTGGAACAGGAACGTCGGCGGGTCGGTGCGCACCTGCGAGGCGTAGCGGATTTTGAGCTGCCGGCCGGCGTGGGTGGGCGGGGCGTGGCGCATGACGGCGTCGCGCACGATCTGGTTCAGGCGCGCCGTCGGGATGCGCACGGAGCGTTCCGCCTGCACCTGGAGCGCGGTCGGCAGGATCTGGCCGCAGCGCTGGCCGGATTTGGCCGAGACGAACAGCAGCGGGACGTAATCCAGAAAATGCAGATTGGCGCGGATGCGTTCGCTGTAGGCGGCCAGCGTGTGCGCGTCCTTCTCGACCGCGTCCCACTTGTTGACGACCACCACCACGCTTTTCGCTTCATCCAGGATGAAGCCGGCGATGTGCGCGTCCTGGGCCGAGAACGGGTCGGTGGCGTCCACCACCAGCAGCGCCACGTCGCAGCGCGCGATGGCCCGGAAGGTGCGCAGCACGCTCCACTTCTCCACGCCGGGGACGATGGCGCCGCGGCGCCGGAGGCCGGCCGTGTCGATCAGGACCAGCGGCTGGCCGTCGAACGTGAGCGGCGTGTCGACCGCGTCGCGCGTGGTGCCCGGGATCGGGCTGACGATGGCGCGCTCTTCGCCCAGCAGCCGGTTGAGCAGGGAGCTCTTGCCCACGTTGGGGCGGCCGACGATGGCGATCTTCACGGCGCCGGCGTCGGCGTCGGCCTGGGACGGCGGCAGGGCAGCGACCAGCGCATCCAGCACCTCGGCCACGCCCGTGCCGTGCAGGGCCGAGATCGGCAGCGGGTCGCCCATGCCCAGCTCGTAGAAGGCGTAGGCCTCCGCCTCGTGCCGCAGGCCCTCCGTCTTGTTGACGGCCAGCAGGACGGGCGGGGTCAGCGCGCCGGTCTGCGGATCCCGCCGCTGGCGGCGGCGCAGGATGTCGGCCACCTCCCGGTCGGCCTCGGTCACGCCCAGGCGGGCCTCGGTCATGAAGAGCACGACGTCGGCCTCGGCGATGGCCAGCTCGGCCTGGGCGCGCATCTGCGGCACAAACGGCGCCGAGTCCACGGCCAGGGCGCCGCCGCCTGCGCCCCTGGGCAGCGGCTCGATGCCGCCGGTGTCCACAATGTCGAAGACGCGGCCGTTCCACTCGGCCTCCGCCACCAGACGGTCGCGTGTGGTGCCGGGGGTGTCATCAACGACGGCCAGCCGTTCGCCGGCCAGCCGGTTGAAGAGTGTGGACTTGCCCACGTTCGGGCGTCCGACGATGGCGACCAGGGGTTTGGGCATGCTAGGGCACCGGCGTCTCGGTCTCGGTCTCGGTGGCGGTCGCCGTCGGGGTGGGCGTCAGGGCCGGCGGGCGCGGCGTCCGGGTGGGGGTCG
>Ga0101944_10003838_pt1 | contig 19943 bp, 20 predicted proteins | sample DewCreD2012metaG_FD_75245 | JGI IMG/M metagenome (GOLD analysis project Ga0101944, IMG submission 75245) | Hot spring sediment bacterial and archeal communities from British Columbia, Canada, to study Microbial Dark Matter (Phase II) - Dewar... ... | reverse complement strand
ATTCATAATATTGCTTTGTTGATGCACCCAAGTCATTCCACCATTGCTTGTTTGAGCAATAAATCCATCATCGCCAACTATCCAACCATTTTTCTCATCAGCGAAATGAACGGTTCTCAGATATGTATCTGTATTTAGGTCTTGCTTTTTCCATTCATTTCCTCCATTATCAGTATGAACAATTATGCCATTATCACCAACAGCCCAACCAAGTTTGTCATTTAGAAAAAATACATTTTGGAAATTTGCTTCCCATGCAGGCTTTCGCACAACAGTCCAATTAGCATGAACTTCATTAGCATAGCATATAATAAATAATGTAATAAAAAATGCTATAATGATCTTTATGTTTCTAAACATTGAAAAAACCTCCTAAAAACTACAGAACGCTACTTATATTATATCATTATTATTCGTTAATGACAACTAAATGTCACTTCTAAGTATCTGTTCCAAATTATTGGGCAATTATGCCCCAACTTATCCTTCACTTATCCTTATATGATTGGAAAATGGTTAATTTTCATTGCTTTTCATACACCTTGATCCTAGATAATGTTTTTGTTTTATGGACAAAAACATTATACTTGAATCAGACGCAAAAAACATTGACAAAGTATATTCCGAAATGCTATACTCGTTATTGTTAATTATAATTATATTTATTAATTATATTCCCTTTTATATCCAATATTTTCCTTATTTTCAATATAAAAACGTGAGCATTAAAAAATCTGTTTTGAAAGGATCGGGGTTATCTATGCAGAAAAACATATTTAAGAAAGTCGCTATTTTATACCTAATAATCTCTATGATGTTAATATTAGTAGGATTCACACATGCAATAGACGCAGACGAAATCATTAAGAAATTCACAAAAGTCTATAAAAATATGAAAAACTTTACCGCAGATTTTGAATATACAACTCTGGTTGCTGGTAAAAAGCGTGTTTCTTTTGGAAAAATAACTTTCCAAAAACCAAACTTACTAAGACAGGAATATTTTGAGGACAAAGACTCTAATAAAGTTACGCAATTAATAGTATCAAATGGAAAAGAGCTAATATCATACACTCCTATGATTAAGCAGGTAACTAAACAAGATATAAGTGAAAATGAGATTTTTCTTGTGCTTGGTCAATCCTTTGAGAGAATTGACAAAGATTATAATGTCAAATTATTAAAAGATGAACTTGCAGAGAAAAAGAATATACACTTAATAGAGCTTATACCAAAAAAGAAAGATAATTCTGCAATGTTTGATACTATACAAGTTTGGGTAAAAGATGAAGATTCTATTCCAACCCAAGTAATGTATAAAGATAATAAGAACGAAGCAACTTTCTTCTTTTCTTTTGAAAATGTAAAAATAAATAACAAACTTGATAAATCGGTTTTTGAATTCCAAATACCTAACGGGGTTCAAGTAATAACTGTTCCAAACAAATAATCAGGATTGGTGGAAAATGGCATCATTAGGAGAGCAATTACGAAACACTCGAGAAAGCAAAAATATCTCGCTTGAGGACGCATCCAAAGACGTAAAAATTAGCATGAGGTACTTGAAAGCTTTAGAAGAAGGCGATTATAGTGAGTTTCCTGCCCAGACATACATAAAAGGTTTTTTGACTAATTATGCAAAATACTTAGGATTAGACCCAAAATCAATGTTGGCACAATATAGTAAATTAATGCTACCAAAGGATGATGAAATTGAGAATTTTACTCCCAAGCGCGCTCAAAGACGACTAGCGAGAAAACGTGTCGTTATGTTAGTTATCGTTCTAATACTTGCTCTATGTTCACTTGTTGCTGTTATGTGGTGGTATAGCCAACAATTATAGGTTAAGGTGATATTTTGGCGATTAAAGTCGGTCTTATAAGCTTGGGCTGTTCAAAGAACCTTGTCGATTCAGAGGTAATGCTCGGATTATTAAAAGAAAATGGTTTTGAAATAACTGCAAATGAAAAAAACGCTGATATAGTAATTATCAATACTTGCGCATTTATTAAAGATGCAAAAAATGAATCTATAGATACTGTTACTGAATCTATCCGCTCAAAGAATAAAAACAAAAAAATCATAGTTACAGGTTGCCTATCACAGCGCTATGGCGAAAATCTAAAAAAATATTTTAAGGGCAAGATTGATGCTATTATCGGAGCGGCAGACTTTTATAATATCGTTGATGCCTGCAAAGCTGTTATGGAAGGAAAATGGTTTTTGCAGATTTCCGAATCGCCTTCTTATGTATATGATCATCTTACTTCAAGATTGAGGGCAACACCGTCTCATTTCGCTTATGTAAAGATTGCAGAAGGATGCGATAATGAATGTTCATACTGCGTCATTCCTCAAATAAGAGGACAATATAGAAGCAGACCTATTGCCTCAATTATTGCTGAAATTAATTCGCTAGTACAATCGGGAATAAAAGAGACAATATTGATAGCTCAAGATACGACCTATTATGGAAAAGATTTGAATGATGGAACAAATTTAACGCTATTACTCAAAAATATCCTCTCGTCAACAGATGCTGAATGGATTAGAATACTTTATGTTCATCCCGATCATATAAACGATGAATTATTCGAGCTAATCAGTAAAGAAAAAAGAATTTGCTCTTATATTGACATACCTATTCAGCATATAAGTAATGATATTCTAAAAAATATGGGACGGATAGCAAAAGGTGAAGAAATACGCAATCTTATAAAGAAAATACGCAATATTATTCCTGATGTTACTTTGCGAACTTCGCTAATGGTAGGGTTCCCTGGAGAAACAGATAGACATTTTGAGGAATTAATCGAGTTTGTTAAGGAAACCCAATTCGATCATCTTGGTGTATTTGCTTATTCTGCGGAAGAAGGAACAAGGGCGTTTAATATAAAAGATCAAGTTCCAGAAACAATAAAACAGGAAAGAATGAACCAAATAGCCGAATTGCATGAGAATATAGTGGAAGAAAAGCGTAGAAGCCTTATTGGTCAAGAAGCAATAGCGATTGTTGATGAGGTTGATGAGGAAAATCAACAGGCTTTTGGAAGAACACAAGGACAAGCACCAGATATTGATGACATTGTTATAATAATCGGTGAAAATATCAAAATTGGTGAATTTATAAAAGTGAAAATTTTGGATACAATAAATATCTATGATATAATCGGTGAGATAATAAAATGAATTCAAAAAAAATAAGAACTTTACCAAATTATTTGACGATGTTGAGAGTTATTTTAGTTCCTGTATTTGTATTATTATACTATTATGTAGGTGCATTTTTCAGTATGCTAGCTTTTGGTGCCGCCGCCTATACTGATTATATTGATGGTCGCATAGCACGCAAAAGAGGCGTAATTACTGATTTTGGAAAATTTCTTGATCCTCTCGCAGACAAGCTTCTTGTTATTTCTGCTCTGATTGTCCTCTTAAAATCAGAACCAGAACTTATTACTACATGGATGTTTTTGATAATAATTGGCAGAGAAGTTATAATAACATTGCTTCGCACTTATGCTGCATCAAAGGGCAATGTCATCGCCGCTACAAAACTTGGAAAGTATAAGGCTTCCTCACAGATGTATGCTATCGCCCTTTCACTCCTGTTACTATCAATGTATGACATAAGAAGCACATTCTTCTCCAACAGATTGCATTTTATGACAGTTATTCGTGAACATAATGGTCCCATATATTATCTGATGTTTATTCCAGTAGCTCTTACGATTGTATCAGGGTTGGAATTTCTTTATAACAATAGAAAACTCCTGAAAATATAGTGGTCAGCCAGATTAGTTTTTAATGTTATAAAATGTAGGGATAGGTTTCCTAAACCTGCCCTTACCATAAAAATAAACATAATAATTAATTCGATCAACCAATAACAATCTTTATTAGGCACATCTCAACTTACCTTCTTTCTTTCCTCAAAGGTGATAACTATGTCAATTACTCTTGAAAAACCAAAAATTAAAAAACTAAAATCATTTTGGTCCAATAGACAAAAAATGTATGTTGATGATCATCCGATCAATATTGATGAATTCTGTGATCTAGTTGGTGAAGATGATGACGTTGAACTTATAAATGGAGTAATAATACAAAGGATGGCTACACAATTTCCACATGAAGATCTGTTTAGGTTTCTTTTTTCAATACTTGTTTTTTATGCTGAGAAATACAATATTGGAAAAATTCTCGGTTCTAGGACGCTTGTTCCGATTAATCAGATTAATGGGAGATTGCCTGATATTCTTTTTGTTAGCAAAGAAAGAGAAAATGTAATCGGACAAAAACGCTTGATGGATGCACCTGATTTGATAATAGAGATTATTTCACCATGGGATAGACCTTCCGAAGTAATGCAACGTATAGGAAATTATCAAATAATCGGTGTTAAGGAGCTTTGGATAATAGATCAACCAAAAAATAAAATGCAAGTTCTAATTTTTGATGAATCAACCAAGACATATTCACCATTGGAAATTAAAGATTCAATCTTTCATTCAAGGATTCTATTAGGATTCTGGTTCAAAATCGATTGGTTATGGCAAAAACCTTTACCTTCTGTTCTGGAAGTCTTTAAGGAAATAGCAGGAGATCTATAATATATGAAATGTGAATTAATATTTGTGGGAACTGAGTTGTTATTGGGTCAGATTGTCAATACTAATGCCTCGTATCTAGGCGAAAATCTAGCCAATCTGGGCGTTAATTTGCATTACAGCAGTGTCGTTGGCGATAATCTTGAAAGGATCAAGGAAACGATACAACATGCTCTGAGTCGTTCTGATCTTGTCGTTATTACAGGAGGTTTGGGACCTACATTTGACGATATAACAAGAGAGGGAATAGCAGAAGCCATAGGACGCGCACTGGTATATGATCCAGACGTAATGGCTCAAATAGAGGGACATTTCAAGCGAGTAAAATATAATATGCTTCCCATGCACAAAAGGCAGGCTTATATAATATCAGAAGGCTGTCAGGTAGTCCCTAACCTTATAGGCTCTGCGCCCGGGCTTATAATTGACGTTAATGGAAAGTGGATTATCGCCATGCCCGGCGTTCCTCGTGAAATGAAAAAGATGTGTGAGGATGTTATCTTCCCTTGGGTAGCAGAAAAAGCAGGTAAGGGGATAATTAAATCAAGAGTGCTTAAAGTCGCTGGAATGGGTGAATCAACTGTTGCAAATGAACTCAACGATATAGTAGAATCTCTAAGCAATCCAACTATCGCTTATCTATGCCAGCCCGGTGAGGTTACTGTCAGGATAACCGCTAAAGCATCTGAATCGGAAGAAGCACTAAGAATGATAGACGAAGTAGCAAAGCGTGTCAAAGATATACTTGGTGATAACGTGTTCGGCGAAGATAACCAAACAATGGAAAAGGTTGTTGGTGAAATGCTCTTAGCGAAACATAAGACGCTTGCATTGGCAGAATCCTGCACAGGTGGTCTTGTTTCCGATAGGATAACTGATATATCAGGAAGTTCAGATTATTATCTCGGTGGAGTTATATCATATAGCAATCAGCTTAAAAATGAAATATTAGGTGTTTCAAATGATGATTTGAGGCAATATGGGGCAGTAAGCGCGCCAGTAGCAGAACAAATGGCACAGGGCGTAAAAAAACTCGTTAAGTCCGATTTCGGCGTAGGTATAACGGGAATAGCAGGTCCAACAGGTGCGACTGATGGAAAGCCTGTTGGTCTAGTTTATATAGCAGTCGCATCACAAAATGGAGTCAATAGCAAGGAATTCAGGTTCGTTGGCGATAGAACAGGTATCAAACGCTGGGCGTCGCAATCTGCATTGGATATGCTTCGCAGGGAGTTATTGAAATAGTAGGTGATGATTATGGAAAGAGAGCAAAAACTTAAAATGATTAATGAAATTAAAATTCTTGAGAGGGAGCTTTATCAAAAAAAAAGCAGACTTTCTGTCATTGAATCTACGGATCAAGAAATAGAGGCTGATAAAATATTAGATTCTGAGGAGTGGAAAAGAATATTTTCACGTTTAATCAAACGCACTGGAGAGCTTTCAATCGGTGGTGATAGTGTTGAAGATATAAAAAGAGAACGTGAAAGATGAGACTTGTGATTGACAGTAACATTTTTGTTAGTAGCCTTGATCCAATGGATAAATTTCATTCTGAATGTTATCCTGTTTTTGAGAGAATTCTGGATTTTGAGATAGAAGTATTATGTCCAAACATTGTTTTGGTTGAGACTATTTGTGCTTTGCGAAGAAGAACAAATAACGAGAGGATTGCTCATGAATTTTATCAATATTTGGCTATATTGCCATCTATTAATTGGCTAGATATTACTATTGATGTTGCGGAAAAAGCTTGTATGCTAGGTGCAAAGATTGGATTAAGAGGCGGTGATGCAATAATCTTACAGGTAGCGGATCAATATGGGATTCCCATTTTGACAAAGGATAAGGAAATAAAAGAGAAAGCCCCAAAGCATATTATTGTATTTGAGCCGGAAAATCTATCTTATATGTAAAATATGATTATAAAATGGCTTCACAATCTGCATTGGATATGCTTCGCAGGGAACTATTGAAGGAGTGATTAGCATGAGGAAACAAGGAATAATATGGCTTATATTGATTATTGGGCTACTATTATTACCTTCTTTTGGCTTTGCTGAGGTAAACACATGGACTAAGAAAGCAGACATGCCAACAGCAAGGGGTGGGTTATCTACCAGTGTTGTGAATGGAAAGATTTATGCTATTGGCGGGGGGCATTTTGATGGAGATAATTGGAGTTATGTCTCAACAGTGGAAATATATGATCCAGTGACAGACACATGGTCAACAAGGAATAAATCCGACATGCCAACAGCAAGGGGGCTTTTATCTGCCAGTATGGTAAATGGAAAAATTTATGTTATTGGAGGTCAATCTGATTGCTGTTTTCTTTCAACAGTAGAGGAATATGATCCAGTGACAAACAGATGGACGACTAAAGCCGATATGCCAACTGTGAGGTATGGCTTATCTGCCAGCGCGATGAATGGAAAAATTTATGCTATTGGAGGTTTGAGCATTGTGGATAAGAAAGAGACTAGCCTTTCAACAGTTGAGGAATATGATACCGGCTTTGTAAGCATAGGTATTGAGGCAAAAGATAGGTTGGCGACTAAATGGGGCAAACTTAAAGGCGAATGAAATCGCAATAATGTTTAGGAGGTAATTGGTAATGAAAACAAGAATTTGTATGCAGAATTTTTTTGACACAAATAATTTTTGTATTTATCTATTATTCTCATTGATATTTACCTTTACCTTTATATTCTTTGAGTCCGATGCAGAGGCAATTTTGTATGACTTCAATAATGGAAAAGCCGATGGCTGGGTAGTAAAGGCTGGAACATGGGAAGTTAAAGATGGTATATATCAAATGCCCAAAGAGGTTAATACCGCACCGTATCCATTAACATTCGCTTTGGAGGGTAGAGAATTTGGAGAATTTACCATAGAGGCAAAGATAAGGAACGATAAATTTCATTCATCAATGAACCAGTCACATGATGGATTTGCTTTTGGTATAGATGGCAAAGATAGTGGCTATGTTCTCTATTTCAGACATCACAAAGGGCTTACTGGCACAGGTGGTTCGTTAGTTCTAAGATGGATGGTTGAGAATGTCAAAGGTGGGTTTAACCCTAATGCTGATGTAGCTGAGGGTGCTAATGTGTTTGATGCGAATGATTTGGGAAATTGGCACGTCCTTAAAGCCGAAATAAGTAACAAAAATAAAACGTTGAAAGCTTGGGTGGACGGAATACAATCATTAGACGTAAAGTTAAGCGAAAGTGCTTCAGGAAAGATCGGATTATGGGCGGCTGATATTGGTGCAGCAAGCTTTGATGATATATCCATCAATGGATTAGGGATACCAGCAAACGCAGTGTATCCTAATTCCAAGCTTTCAACGAAATGGGGAATTATCAAAGCAGAATATTAGTGTTTGACCAAATATTGTGAATAGTTCAGTTGTTCTATTATCCTATTCACAAAGGAGTTTTGACATGATCATTGGAGTTCCAAGGGAATTGAAGCCTTATGAATATAGGGTCGCACTTCTGCCTGTCGGTGTTGAGATTCTTGTAAAAGCAGGTCATAAAGTAATCATACAAGATGGCGCTGGTATTGGAAGTGGTATTTCAAATGAAGATTATCAAATAGTTGGCGCGGAAATTGTAGAAACACTAGAAGAAGTCTATTCATCTGCGGAGATGGTTGTTAAGGTCAAAGAACCCATGCCTGAGGAATATGATCTTATAAAGCAAGATATGATTATATTTACCTATTTCCACTTTGCTGCAAATGAAGACCTTGCCTATAAAATGATAGACAAAAAGCCGATTTGTATAGCTTATGAGACGATACAGGAGGATAATGGCTCTTTGCCTTTGCTTACACCCATGAGCGAGGTAGCAGGAAGAATGGCGATTCAAGAAGGGGCAAAGTATCTTGAAAAGCCGATGATGGGTAGAGGTATATTATTAGGTGGAGTTCCCGGTGTTGCACCTGCAAAGGTTGTGATAATAGGCGGAGGAATTGTTGGAACTAATGCCGCAAAAGTTGCTTCCGCATTTGGTGCGCAAGTGACTATCATGGATATAAATATGGACAGGCTCAGGTATCTTGACGACATAATGCCAAAAAATGTTATAACACTTATGTCAAATGCACATAACATAAGGGATGAGATCAAAGAGGCTGATTTGCTTATTGGTGCGGTGCTTGTTCCCGGTAGTAAGACACCATCGCTTGTAACAAGGGATATGGTAAAGACAATGAAACCCGGTGCTGTTATTGTTGACGTTTCGGTTGATCAGGGCGGATGCGTTGAGACTACACACCCAACGACACATCACGAGCCAACCTTCCTTGAATATGATGTTGTGCATTACTGCGTTACTAATATTCCCGGGGCTGTAGGGCGCACATCAACCTATGCTCTGACTAATGTTACACTACCCTATATTCTCCAATTGGCAAATAAAGGCTGGAAAAGGGCAATGAAGGAAAATAAAGCTCTTTTAAAAGGTTTGAATATCGCTTATGGTAAAATAACTTTCAAAGCCATTGCAGATGGCTTAAATCTGGAATACCATCCATCTGAAGATATGTTAGAATGATATAAAAATTCTCTCTTGGAGGTTGGCATTGCCAAGCGCTTTCTAGATTTAAAGGAATTTATAAATGGATTGGTATGAAAAATGGTTTGGAAAAGAATATATACTCGTTTATCATCATAGAAACGAATCTGAGGCAAAACAACAAGTTGATTTTCTCTTAAATCACATTAGTATATCAAAAAATGCAAAGATACTTGACTTATGCTGTGGTAACGGCAGACATTCCATAGCGCTAAAAAAATTGGGATATGACGTTTTAGGTGTTGATCTATCAAGCGAACTACTTGATATTGCGAGATCAAAGGCTTCTGAAAGCAATCTTGATTTGAAATTATACAGATGTGATATGCGGGAGATACCCTATGAAAACGAATTTGACCTTGTTGTCCAGTTTTTTACCAGCTTTGGATATTTTGATACAGACGCAGAAAATCAAAAAGTGCTTTTTGCAATATCGAAAGCCCTTAAAGAAAATGGGCAATTTATGATTGACTATATGAATCCTGATTACGTAATGGATAATCTTGTGGAAAAAGACGAAAAGCAGATTTCTGCAGAAATATCAATAATACAGGAAAGATGGATAGAAAATTCCCGCATAAATAAGAAAATCACTATGATTAAAAATGGCGAAACCTTGTTTTATAACGAATCAGTAAGGATGTATAGCCTGCAAGAGATAAAATGTATGCTAAACCAAGCTGGGCTGATGCTTAATAAGACCTATGGTAATTTTGATGGTTCTGAATATAATAAAGATTCCATGAGAATGATATTAATTGGGAGCAAAAATCCATAAAAGAAAGGAAATATATTGCTTAAAACTTTATATGATAGTTCTGCATTTATTAATAGTAGCAAACTTATATTGGATTTCATCAACAATAATGAGAATATAAGGAATTTTTATCCGTTGCACTTCAAAGATGAATCATCATGGAATCAGATTATAGAAAGTGTAAAAGGACGGAATGTTGATTATAATGAGATTTCCAAAATACTCAAACGGCAAAATATCGCTTTTGGTGCAGAGCAACAAACCCTTGATAACATTGACAAGTTATCGTCTAATAATGCTTTTGTTATTATTACAGGTCAGCAAGCTACGATATTTACGGGACCTTTATATACTATTTATAAAGCATTAACAGCGATAAAGCTATCACAGCATTTAGGCAAAAAATATCAGGCGGAATTTATCCCGATATTCTGGATAGAATCCAATGATCACGATTTTGAGGAAGCAAATCATATTTATCTGCTTGATCAAAACAGCGATTCTGTAAAGCTAGAATATAAACCATCTCAATATATACCTGATCTGCCTATTAAAGAAATATCAATAGACGATGGCTTCAGGGATTTGATCAACTCTTTGGATGGATGTTTTCACAATACGGATTTCAAAAAGGAAATATTTGAAATAATAGAGAAATCTTATCAGCCATCACAAAGCCTTAGCTATGGATTTGGCAAGATGATGATTAGCCTGCTTGGAAAATATGGTGCAGTAATGCTTGATCCATCTGATCCTGATATAAAAAGATTGATGCTTCCAATATTTAGACAAGAAATCGAATCTCCACTAAAATCAGTGGAGCTAATAAATTCGACAGGTGAAAAGCTTGAGTCGCTTGGATACGAAAGCCAGATTGAAAAATCAGAGGATTCTACATGCCTTTTTATTGAAGTAGATGGAACAAGGCGCAAATTATACTTTAGAAATGATCGCTTTAATATTGATGGAACAGATATATCACTAAGCAAAAATGAATTATTAGATACATTACAGATTGCCTCACAAAAATTCAGTCCTAATGTTGCATTGCGTCCAATAACTCAGGACTATATTTTACCGACAGTTGCTTATATAGCGGGTCCTGGGGAAATATCATATTTTGCCCAATTGGCAAATTTGTATACCCATTTTAGCGTCAATATGCCTGTTATTTGCCCAAGAGCAAGTTTTACGATAGTTGAAAGCAAAATACAAAGAATTATAGAGAAAAATGGGCTTGATTTATCTGATCTTTTGGAGCATTATGAAAGCCTTTTCAGCAGAATATCAAAAGAAAGGTCTGCAGACAGGCTTGAGGGATTAATTGAACCTGCAAGATCTGAGATTAAGCGCATAGTTAATGATCTATCATCACAACTATCCGATATTGATCCAAATTTGCAGAATATAACCGAGTCTGTAAGAAAAAAGATTGACCAGCAAATCAATTTTTTGAAAGATAAAGCGTATCAGATTCAGCGAAGCAGGGATGATACAATTAGACATCAGATAAAAAGGGCATGTATGAATATTTATCCTGATGGGAAGCAACAAGAGAGAACATTTAATATAATACAATATCTGATTTTATATGGAATGGGGTTTATTGATGAGATTATGCCTGCTATTGATGTAGATAATGTTAGACATGCCTATTTGTTTTTATAATAAAATAGGATGGGTTCATAATTTTAATCTGTAATGCAAAATCATAAAAAGTAAAACTATGAACCCATCCTAACAAGAGACCTATTTTTTAATGATCATATAGTCGCCAAATTTTTTATTAGCGTTTAATATCTTCAACATTAACTTCTATAATGTTTCCATCATCATCTTTAACTTTGATAGTTCCGTGAAATGGATCTAAATCTTCGACTTTATATTTAACGCCTTTAAATTCAATCTTTGCCCCAATTTGCGGCATTGTTTTTCTCGCTTGCTGATACCATTCCCTTTCATATTCAAAACAGCAGAGAAGTTTTCCACAGATACCTGATATTTTTGACGGAGTGAGTGTAATATTTTGCTCTTTTGCCATCTTCATGTGAACTTTGCCAAGATTTTTTAGAAATGATGTGCAACAAAGCTTTTGCCCACAACATCCCACGCCCCCAATCATCTTTGCCTCATCTCTGGGACCTATCTGTCTAAGTTCAATTCTGCGTTTGAATATATAAGCAAGGTCTTTAACAAGCGCTCTAAAATCAACCCTTTTATCAGCAGTAAAATAGAAGGTTATCTTACTACCATCAAAATAGTAATGAGATTTTATCAACTTCATAGGAAGCTTATGATCTCTGATCTTTTTCCAGCATATATTATGAGCTTCTTCTTCCTTTAATTTAAGTTCCTCAAAAGTTTTTTTGTCTTCGGGTGTTGCCTTTCGCATCACTTTTGGTGTTGATTTTGTGCTTTTTTGTCTTTCAATCTTAAATTTTCTGGCAATCTGACCGACTACCACATCATTTTCATCATAGGGATTTTCTACAATGCAATAATCCCCTATCGTCAAATCCAAAACATCTTGATCATAAGTAAAAGTGCCACATTCAGGGCATTTTACCTGAACAACATCTATTTCATCCATTTAGACACCACCTCTCGCCCCAACTGACATAATGGCTGTTTATCTAGTTGGGATTATCAATGGAGGCAGTGGTTAAAGCCTTGTAGAGAGACTTTTGCTTGCATTAAATAGCATAACTTCTATAGCAAGAACGGGATTTATATTTCTCTCAATTAGATTTTTTATATTCAATGACATTTTTATAAGATTTTCTATTTCTATAACTGAATAGGATTCGGATATTTCTTGAAGTCGGGAAAACTCGTTTCTATGTGTCAATATACTTTCTTGACAGCCATTTTTTACCAACAAAAGATCACGATACCAACTTATTATATTATCAATAAAACTGTCAATTTTATTTATTTCTTCGGCTTTTTTGAATACTTCCAGTGAATTTGCTCTGTTTTTTTGAGTTAATACAGACAAAATCAAAGACAAATCATTATTAGTTTTTTTTGTATCGTGCTTTGCCAATTTAATTGCTCTACCGGGCTTTCCATGAGAATTGATTGCCAGTAGATTTGCTTCTGAATCAGATATTCCTAGACGTTCAGCAAGTTCTCTTTGAAGGATTTCTTGCGAGACTAGAGAAAACCGAACTAATTGACACCTAGAACGTATTGTAGGTAATAGCGAATTATACACAGTCGTCAAAAGAATAAATAATACAACGCCTGATGGCTCCTCAAGAGTTTTCAACATAGAATTTGCTGATTCAGGCGTCATTTTATCTGCATCACGTATTATGTATATTTTATGCTTACTTTCTAAAGACTTATATGAACTTTGCTTTTTTAAAAAGCGCATTTGTTCTATCTTTAGCTTTGCACCATCAGGGCTTATAATGCTAACATCTGTATGATTTCCATCATTTATCCTTCGACAGGATACACATTTGTCACAAAAATCTCCAACAAGTTCTTTGCAGTTAAGTGCTTTGGCAAAGCTAACTGCCAAAAACTCTTTACCAACTTCATCAGGTCCTGCAAATATATAGCCATTGGCGATCCTTCCAGATGCTATTGCATTTTTGAGGTTTTTTATTACTTCGCTATGACCTATAACATCCGAAAACATTATTCAAAATCCCTTTAAAGCCTATTATGTAGAAATCATCTTATCAACGTAATGCCTTATGCGTGAATGAATCTCATCAACTGTGCCATTTGCATCAATAACTTTTATTCTATCAGGATTATTTTTTGCGATTGAAATATAGCCATTTCTGACTTTGTTATGAAAATCAAGATGTTCGCTTTCAAGACGATCACGATGATTTTTACTTTTTTCAGCTCTAATTAGCCCTTCCTCAACTTCCATATCTAATAAAATGGTAAGATCAGGCTCCAATCCACCTGTGGCTATTTTGGCTAAATTCATTAATAAATTTAGGTCAAAACCACGAGCAAATCCTTGATAAGCATAAGTAGCATCGTTGAATCTTTCGCATATAACGATTTTCCCTTTGTTTAATGCTGGAATTATAATCTGTTCAACATGCTGAGCCCTTGAAGCCAGATAAAGCAAAAGCTCAGTTGTGCTTGTTATTTTGTCATTTTTGGGGTCCAAGAGCAAGTCCCTTATCTTTTCAGCTATAAATGTCCCTCCCGGTTCTCGTGTAAGAATAACGCAGTTTCCAGTCTGCAATAAATATTCATACAGCATCTTTGCCTGAGTGCTTTTACCGCAACCCTCTATGCCTTCAAGGCTTATAAACACACCTCTTTTTGACATAATATAATCATTCCGATTAATTTTATATTATATGGTTGAATTTCAATAAATACAAAAGATTACCAATTCTGGTATTTAATATGTATTTGTTGAAATATTAATTTTTACGATATATGATAACTTAGGCTAATATCAAAGTCAAGTAGTTTTTATTCTAAGTATCTGTCCCAAATTATTAGGTGGTCATTATTTATTGTATAGGAAATTATATTTTTGGCATTAATCCAAGAAGACCCTTCACTTTGTTCAGGGTGACACTTTGCTATCATTTTGAATGGGGCGAAAAATCTTTTTTATTTTTTTATGGTAGGACTGTTTTTCAAACCTGTCTATAAGGTTAATCTTCACATAATTCTTCCGCCATCAACAATAATAACTTGACCTGTAACAAAATCAGAATGGACGAGATAAATTGCAGACACAGCGACATCCTCCGCATTTGCAACACGCTTCATTGGTGTTGCTTTTTCGTGCATTTCTTTATATTCTTGCCAATCCGAAGTCCAACGAGTATCTACAAATCCTGGAGCAATAGTATTAACTCTTATTTCTGGTGCAAGTGTTCTTGCCAGTGATTTTGTCAGGCAGATTACACCTGCTTTTGATGCAGAATAAGCAATAGAACTACCAACTCCGCTTATACCTGCTATTGATGATATGTTAATTATACTGCCACATCCATTCTTTTTCATCTCTGGCACAACAGCACGACAGCAAAAGAAAGTCCCCTTAAGATTTACATCAAGAATTTTATCCCACATTTCATCGGTTAGACCCTCAAGATCATCTGCATTAACAAAGAAAGTTGTTCCTGCACTATTTACAAGAATATCAAGCCTGCCAAAATTAGATACAACCTTGTCAACCATTTCCCGAACCTGAGAATCATTCGAAACATCAGCTTTAATAGACATTGAAGGAACACCTAGACCATTAATATCCTGAACAGTTAAAGTTGCATCTTTCTCTGATCGTGAATAATTGATAGCAACAGAAGCACCTTCTCTTGCAAAAGACAGCGCAATGGCTCTGCCAATCCCCGTCCCTCCACCTGTTATGAGCGCAACTTTTCCTTTTAGTTCCATAAATATCACCTTTCTGTAAATTGTTGCTTATATAACTTTTATTTTTGAGAGTTCAGATTGCATATCTACAAGTTTTTTATATAGACCATTATTATCTATTAATTCGTCATGTGTTCCCTGCTCAATAACTTCACCTTTGTCAAGTATTATAAGTTTATCTGCCTTACGAAGCGTAGAAAGCCTATGAGCAATCGCAAATGTTGTCCTTCCCTCGACCAGACGCTCAATTGCAGATTGTATTAGAGATTCCGTTGCGGTGTCAACTGATGATGTTGCCTCATCAAGGATAAGTATTCTTGGATTCTTTAGTATTGCCCTAGCTATTGATATACGCTGTTTTTCACCACCAGAAAGCCTTGCACCTCGTTCTCCGACTATTGTATCATATTTATCGGGAAAATTCATGATAAAATCGTGCGCATTTGCTGCTTTTGCTGCTGATATTATTTCTGCTTTTGATGCACCGGGCTTGCCATAGGCGATATTCTCTGCTATACTGCCTTGAAAAAGAAAAGGCTCTTGTAAAACAACGCTAATTTGCTCTCTCAAGGATCTCATCCTAACATCTCTAACATCATAGCCATCAACCTTTACTGAACCTTCATTGACATCATAAAATCTTCCTAACAAGTTGATTATAGTGGTTTTACCTGCGCCGCTTGGCCCCGAAAGACCTACCATTTGTCCTGCATTTACCTTAAAACTAACCCCATTTAGAGCATTATGTTCACCATCGTAGCTAAAAACTACATTATCAAACTCAATATCGCCCTTTATTTCACCAAGTTCTATCGCATCATCTTTATCGAAAACATCAGGATCAGCGTCCATTATCTCAAAGACTCTCTCCGCTGCTGCAGACGATCTTTGTATCATATGGTTAAATCTTGTAAATCCCTGTATAGGTCCATAAAATCTCCAAAGATAACCCATAAAAAGAGTAAGATCGCCCATGCTCATATTTCCATAAATTATCTCTCTCCCACCGAAGAATTGAACGACAATTCCTCCAATAAACGTAGCAACACCCATAACAGGAAAGTATATAGTGCTCAGTTTTGCAGCGCGCATACTTGTAATAAAATAGCCTTGATTTTCATCATTAAATCTGTTTACTTCTCTTTCTTCCGCTGCAAATGCTTTTACAACTCTAACACCGGGTATCGTATCAGCCAATATCGCAGATATATTAGCCATTTGTGCCATAACCTTATGAAATACAGAGTGCATTTTTCTGCCAAATATGACAGAAGCGATAGCTATTACTGGAAGTGGAAAAAGCGTAAGCGCAGAAAGCTTCCAATTCGTGCTAAATAAAATTATGCTCATCCCCACTAACATAAATATATCCATTACAAATTCTTGTATACTGTTGACAATAAAATCCTGCAATCTTTCCGTATCTTGTGAGATTCTGGACATAAGCCTTCCTGTATCTTTTTGATTATAAAACGTCAAAGAAAGCTTTTGTAGATGGGAATAAGCTGATGTTCGCAGATCATATATAACCTTATTTCCGAGCCATCGCATCATATAATTTCGACCAGTTCCCATGCCTGTATTCGCAAAATGGATACCCAAAGAAGCTAAAATAAATAAAGCGAGTCTTGGAAATAGCGCAGGATCAGGAACATAAGTAACAGCAGTCTTTCTGGCTTCTTCGAGTGCTGTTACTGCTGGCACAAAGACTGTATCCATAATATATTTTGATATTATTTGTGGAACAAGGTCAATACCAGCAGTTGCCAAAGATATAATAAAAGCGATAAGAGCAACAAACCAATATGGCTTGAGATAAGCAAAAAGCCTTGCTAATAGTGTCCTTTTGTCAAGGCAGTGCCTACAAACGCCCCTATTCATAAATCTACCGCATTTGGGACACCTCTGTTCGCTTGCTAATCCATATTCACCACCAAAATCAAATTCCCTTCGTTTTATAGCTTTTAGACCATTCATTTCTCTTAGACGGTCTATAGCTTTAGGGATTGCGTCAATTTGGTTCTCACGATAAGAGGTTTTTGAAAATCTCAGTAGTTCTATTGTTTTGGAGGGAGTTTTTATTTCAATAATGCCGTTTCCGACAAGATTTTTGAGTCTAATGTCTTCTATTTCGTTTATGGATAGCTCATGTAAAAGTTTTGGATGCTTGCTATGGTTTCCGCTAAAGGTAAATAATCGCTTGTCTGTTGCCAGTAGCCAGCAGTCTTCGAAATCGCCATTGATATTCATATCGCTGGAAACTGCAATGCAGATTTTTTCTCCTATTTTTGTTATTCTACCAAGTTCATCCTCGAGTTTTCTAGGTAATTCTTGTTTGGGACCTATGTTTTCCTCTGATGATCCTGATGTCATTTTTTGTCTCCTCAATTTTCAGATAAGATATTGCCTATCTAATCCTTTCATCTGATTCTATCAAGCCGTCACGAAGCCTTATAATACGTTGCGAATATGCAGCAATATCGTTTTCATGAGTAACCATCAAAATTGTATTTCCAGCTTCGCTTAGCTGTTGAAACACTTTCATTACTTCTTCACTAGATTTTGTATCTAAGTTTCCAGTCGGCTCATCTGCAAAAAATATTGATGGATTATTAACGATTGATCGGGCTATAGCGACTCTCTGCTGTTGACCACCAGACATTTCATTAGGTTTGTGATGTATTCTATCAGCCAGCCCAACAAGCTCAAGAGCATAAAGGGCGCGTTTTCGCCTTTCTCGACGAGGGACTCTAGCATATATCATCGGTAGTTCAACATTTCGCAAGGCGGTTGTGCGTGGAAGCAGATTGTATGCCTGAAAAACAAAACCTATTTTGCGATTTCGTATCAAGGCAAGGCTGTTTTCTGATAGTTTAGATATCTCCTCGCCATCGAGCTTGTAAGAACCTTCAGTTGGTTTTGATAGACAGCCCAAAATATCCATTAAAGATGATTTTCCAGACCCAGAAGGTCCCATAATAGAAACAAATTCACCTTTTTTAACTGCTATACTTACGCCTCTTAGGGCATTTACTTCAATTTTACCCATACGATACGTTTTTGTTAGGTTATTGGCGTCAATAACAATTTTTTCTTCTTCATTAATCACGTCTTAAAGCCTCAATAGGTGTCATTTTTGCTGCTTTTCTTGCGGGATAAAGCCCAAAGAATATTCCAACTCCAACCGCTACAGCAAAAGCAATAATCGCTGAAACAGGCGAAAAAGCGACTGGCCATTGTGTATCTTCCCAAACTAACTTTGATATGAGATTAGCTGTAATACGAGCAAGAAAGAATCCTACAAATATGCCAAGAATACCTCCACCAATACTTAACGTTGCAGATTCTACTAAAAATTGAGAAAGAATATCTCGGCTTTTTGCTCCGATTGCTTTCCTTAAACCTATTTCTTTTGTGCGTTCTGTAACAGAGATCAACATAATATTCATTATACCAATACCAGCGACAAGAAGTGCGATACTAGCGATTCCGCCAAGCATTAATTTCATTATGAGTCCAACACGTTCTGCAGTTGCCAATTCCTCTACTGCCATCCATATTTCATATTGGTTTTCGGGTCCTGGATGTTGTTTGCCGAGTATATATTCTATATCAAGAACCGCTTGTTTTAGATGCTTTACAGAAGAAATTTCTGCGCGAATCCTCGCAACATCCTTTTTCCCTGATATTCTCTGTTGATACGTAGATAATGGTATTATTATAGAATCGTCCCAGCCTTCTGTTGCCCCGACATCGCCCTTCATTTGCATAACACCAATCACTTTTAATTGGATGTCAAATGAGTCGCCCCAGCGCTGACGAAATCTTTGCGCACGTATAGATTGTCCTATTGGGTCTGTTTTGCCAAACAAATCTATCGCCAATTGTGAGCCAATTACAGCAACCAAAGCGCCCTCATCCAGCTCAGTTTCGTTTATAAATCGTCCTTCTGTAACATACCAGTTATGAGATCTCTGATAACCTAACGATGCGCCAACAAGGCGTGAATCTTTTGTATTGCCTTCACGCATTGCACTTACGTCTCCGCTATCAACTTCTGCGACTGCCTGCACAATATATTCAGAACCTTCTTCCAAAGCAAGCACATCAGGATATTCCAAATCTTCTGCCCTATTATACTGCCATCTTGATCGAATTGCCTCTCGTGCAGTTTGAGCAAGAGTTCCTCCACGACTGCTTCTTGACCATTGGTTACGATATATTTCCACAATATTTGTTCCACCAGTTTGCTGGATTTCTTCCAATGTCATTATACGCGCACCATCGCCAATGGCGACAACAGCAACAACAGCACCAATGCCGATAACAATTCCAAGAATAGTAAGAAATGCTCGCATGGGATGTTTGCGTAATCCTGCAAGACCAATTAACAAACCATCAAGAAAATTCATATCAGATTTTTACTCCATTCTAAGAGCTACAACAGGAGCTAAACGAGAAGCCCTTACCGCTGGATAAAGCCCGAAAAATATCCCTATTGCAGCAGAAAAGACTATTGAAACTAAAGCCCAAAAGACTGGCAAAGTAGAAGGCCAGCTTATCGTCTTTGTAATGAAACTTGTTACTATCCATGCAACACCTGAACCAAATCCAAATCC
>Ga0101944_10003837_pt1 | contig 19946 bp, 26 predicted proteins | sample DewCreD2012metaG_FD_75245 | JGI IMG/M metagenome (GOLD analysis project Ga0101944, IMG submission 75245) | Hot spring sediment bacterial and archeal communities from British Columbia, Canada, to study Microbial Dark Matter (Phase II) - Dewar... ... | reverse complement strand
GTGAGCCCAACGTCCACCCACAACGCCCGATTCGCTCACAACGCTCCGCTTTCGTTCATTCTCAAAAGCTCTTTTCCGCCCGACTTTTTGCCACTTTACCCATTAAAAAGTCCGAAGAACCCTGTAATGAATTGCCTGAACTGAAATGCAACTATTGCAACTGATTTGTGTTTGCCTGCTCATCGCACTGACCTGTGCCAACGCCCAACTCGCCGTTGCGGTGTCACCAGTGAAGGTCACCGGACAAAAGGCCATCGTTCCCCTGGCGATGCAGAATGGCTTCTCCGAGAAGATCGAATCCGCCCGGGCCGTTTGCTTCCTCATGGATGAACAGGGCAAAACCGTCGGGCCGCCCACCACGCGCTGGGTGATCGGCGGTAGCAACACCAACGGACTGGCGGCTGGGGCGACCAACGTGTTCCATTTCGTCGTGACCAGCGACAAGCCATTCACCACCACGAACCTGACGGCGAAGGTTTCGTTCAGCCGCGTGGTGCTGGAGGGCGGCAGGCTCGTGGAACCGACCAAGAATGTGCAGATTCAGGAGCCACCAAAGACCAAGTGAGGGGCGGCGGGTTCCAAGCAAATGAGCCTCCAGTCCATCATCTCAAAACTTCCGCAGGTGCGCGGGTGGATCGACCAGGCATTGGCAGATCACCAGTCCCAGGCCCGGTCGGTGGCGTCGTATGGCTTCACCCGTCTGCCGCTGTTCTACTCAGCGGACACGCTGGCCTCGACGTTCGTCGTGGAAGTGCCCCGAGTGCCCGTGCCGCCGCTGGCAGAACTGGGGCTGCCGGGCTTCGATGAATTTCAGAACGGCGACTACGCCGGCATCACCTACCTGAACACCTACTTCGTGTGTGCCAAGGAAGCCCGGCATGAATCGCTGCACTTCCACGAACTGGTTCACGTCATCCAGTGGCAACATCTGGGAGCCAGCGCATTCCTCGCCGCCTATGCGGCCGGTTACCTCGCAGCTGGCAATTACCGGGACAATCCGCTCGAAGTGATGGCGTATGGGCTCCAAAACTATTTCGATGAGGGGAAACCGCCCGGAAACGTCGAGCCGATAATCCGGCGGCAGCTTGATGAGCACATCACGCCCTTCTTGGAGCAGGCAATGAAGGGCGATGCCGCGCCATGAACACCGGGCCGACACGCATTGTAATCAGCACCTGCGAGGACGACACCACTCGCCGCGTTGAGATCTCGGTTCGCGCCCACCTGTGCCGGAGAAGCGATCCCCAGAACCCGGCCCCCGTGAGCATCGTCGCCGTGGACGATGAGGATTGGTTCGTGGACATGGTGAAGATGGCCATACTGGAAAAGTGTCAGGTGGTGTTAAGACCTTTTACCTCCGGCGCCGATGCGTGGCGGGAATTGGGCCAACACCCCCCAGACATGCCGATCGTCGGCGGGATCATGGCGGGAATCTCCGGGCGTGAAATCGTGGGTGAATTCATGAGCCGCAACGTCACCTACCCTATTCTAGTGGTGTCCGGATTGTTGGAGAAGCAGGAGGTGCTTGGCTGGTTTCCGGGGGCGCCGAACATCTCCTTTCTGAAAAAGCCGTTCACGCTCGACGAGTTTTACGCTGAACTCGACAAGCACTTTGAGCCCCGAGAAGGGTGAATGCATCCGATGGACTTCCTTCTCAACGACTACTTGAACTACGAGATCATCGCATTGTCGCAACGCAGACGGACTACGCTCCATTCGATACCTAAAAGAAAGCCCGCCCACCGGGCAGACTTTCTGTGAGCCTCACGCCGCGAATTTCCGAAGCCTGCGCTCGGACAGTGCGGGTGAGGTGGCGCAGCGGGCGCGACCGGTGGCCCAGGTGCGCAGTGCGTTGATCTGCTTCGCCATGGTCTTGGACAACGGCACGAAGTCGGTCAATGCGCGGGCGATGTCGAGGTCGGTGGGTTGCGTGTCCCGGTCGAAGGCGTCATACAACGATTCGACGAATACGGCTTCAATCTCACTGCCGGTGAGTCCTTCGCTGGCCCGGGCGAGTTGCACGGGGTCGAAGTCGGCCGGGTTGCGACCGTGCTTGCGGATCTGGATGGTCCAGATCGCCTGGCGTTCTTCCACGTTGGGCAGGTCCACGAAGAACATGGAGTCCCAGCGCCCGGCCCGGAGCAACTCAGGCGGCAACTGGGAGACGTCATTGGCTGTGGCGACCACGAACACTGGTGCCGTCTTTTCGCTCATCCAACTCAGGAGCGATCCCAGCACCCGCGCTGACGTGCCACCATCGGTCGAACCGGATGACTTACTGCCGGCCAGGCCCTTCTCCAGTTCATCGAGCCACAGACAGCACGGGGCAATCGCCTCCGCCGTCTGGATGACCGAACGCAAGTTCGCCTCCGACTGGCCGACGAGTCCGCCATACAGCCGGCCGGCGTCCAGCTTCAGCAGCGGCACGCCGAACACCTGAGCGGTCACTTTCGCGGACAACGATTTGCCGGTGCCGGCGATGCCGATGATCAACAGGCCCTTGGCCGGCGGGAGACCGTAGTCCACGGCTCGCTGCGTGAACGCATTGCGGCGTTTCAGCAGCCAGTCTTTCATCACGTCCAAGCCGCCGATGGAGTCCAGCGACTCGCGGGTTTCGATGATCTCCAGCAGGCCGGACTTCTTCACCGCCTGCGCTTTCTCGCGGGCGACCACGGACGGTTCTATGATGCGCGTCTGAACAAACGACAATGCGAAGGCGTTCTCGGCCTCAATGGTGGTCAGGCCGGAGGCGGCATCCACCGCCTTCTCCTGCTGCTCGACCGCCAGGCCCTTGATGCCCGCAGATTCCATGATGCCGTGCAGCACGCCGCGCAACGCTTCCTTCCCAGGCAACGCGAACTCAACGACGGTGATCTCCCGTTCCAGTTCCGGCGGGAGCACCAGCCGACATCCGACGACGATTAGCGTCTTCTGCTTGGTCTTGGCTTCCAGCAGCACGTCCTTGAGCTTACGGACGAGGATCGGGTTTGGGTCTTGCAGGAACAGGTGGAAGTCTTTCAGCAGGATCACGGCCTTTTCCTTGTGCTCACTGATCGCCTGCAACAATTCCAAGGGATCGTTGGCGTTGATGACTTGCTTGGTTTCCGTGTTCACCAAGCCATCGACGACCGACCAATAGCATAGGGCGTATTTCGTCTTGTCCGTTTTGTCCATGATGGCGTTGAGGTGTTCGGTGACGGCTTTCAGTTCGGCCTCGACGCGCTGTTCTTCGGGCGAGACGAGATACAGGCCGGGATAGCCGGCTTGAACGTAGTGGATGATTCGGGCGCCCAGGTCAGACAGCGAACTTGCGTTGTCCGAGCCGGGGCGCGGCTTTGATTTGGTGATGGGCATGATGGTTGATGATGGGTTGAGGTTTGTGGTCGTTGTAGTCGTGTGTGGCGGTGCAGTAGCGATCCGCGATTCCCTGGTCCACCCATCGGGTGTGCTTACAGGAACGCGAACCATCGGCGGCCACTCGGCGGCACCATCCCCGGCATTCGCAGGAGGTAGTGCCGTCGGTGTATTGAAGGGTCTGGTAGGAAACGTCCGGATCTGAATCCGATCGAAACGTCCAGACCTTGTGAATGGGCTTCTTCATCGGTTGATGGTTTTGGTTTTCATGTCATGGGCAGCTTCCGCATGCTTTGGGCATGGGCGCATGCGTGTTTGTAGCCAGTGGATTGCGGTTTGACGTGGACGGGTATTTGCGGACCAGTCCATTCAAGCCGGTGTCGGTGTTCCGGAAGGGCGAGATTCCCAGCAAGGAATCCATCGCCCGGCCAGATTCGGGTTTCGTGGTCCTGGTCTGCGAAGGCCCTGTGATCGACCAGGCACAGTCTGCACTCGGTTTTCTGTCCCGCCACGAGCGCGATTTCCAAACCATGCGGCAGCACGGCGTGGACAATCTGCTGTTCGACTTCGGCGTGGAACGAATCGGGAAGATCCAGGAGTCCCACTACCTGCCGCCCGAGTTGATTGCCCGAATGGGGCAGTTGGGATTGGGAATGATCTTCTCCACGGTCCAACTGCCCCGGGGTTAGCGGTTGAAGTATTGGTGTTCCCAGGCGAGGCAGGCTTGGCGCGAAGTATGACTGAACAACAGTTCTCCCTCCGGGCTTTTGACCTCCCAGTGTTGGGCGTGGTTGTTGAATTCGACGGTGGAGGCCCGGACGATCTGCAAGGCCCCCAGCGCCGACAGGTCAATCGCCTCGGTGAACAGGCAGTGCCCATTCCCTGCGGGATCGAACTTCAGGACAGGCGTGTTCATTGGCCGACCTGTTGTTGTCGTTTCGCGGTGCGAGACTGGTGATACTCAGGTTTGCGCTGCTTCCCGGCGGTCAGACCGAGCGCCTGCTCCAGGAACTTGGTCGCCTGGTCGCAGTCGGAACCCTTGAAGCCGATGGCATCAATGGTGAGCGAACCATCCGGGGCGATGAGGATTTCGATGCTGCGATTCATGCCGCACCTCCGAGCAGGACGAGCTTGATGCTGCCGTTGCGTTGCGGCTGGCGCAGGACGGAGAAGCCCTTCTTGCGGGCCTCCGCCGTCGCCTTGTAAACGCCATACAACTGCAGGAGCTTCCCGTAGTTGCTGCCGACTTCCTTCTCCACGTGGCCTTCCCACCAGTCGGTGGTGAGGCCGAAGGTGCCGTCGGGCTGCTGGTTCACGGCGATGTCGTAGGGGCCGTTTAGTTGGATGACGAAGTCGCCGCGCCGGGTCTGGCCGGCGTAACCGCGAGCTTCGGCATTCGGGAGCAGCGGGAGCTTCAACTCCCGGCAGGCGGCTTCGAGGGCCGCCACGTCTTTGATCTGGGTCTTGATGGTGGTGAAGTGACTCATGGATGGGTTGAGGGTCAGGGACGGCAGGGCGTGTTCTCCACGGCGTCATCGGCCGCGTCGCGCCCGCACCGGACGCACAAGCCGGTGTGCAGGCTGAAGACATGCTCACGCCCGGTGAGTTCATCGAGCGTGGTGGTGGGCGAAAACTCCGTGGCCGGGCCTTGCACGAACACCCGTTCATGGGCGGGGCCATTCTCCCAGCACGGATCGGCGGTGACGTTTTCGAGCCGCCCCTCACGCAGCGCCTTTCGGATCTGGCGGCGGGCGGCTTTCTCAGTCTTCGCCTCGACGACAAAGTCCGCGTAACAGGCGATGTCGTAGGCATAGGAGCAAACGAACTTGGGCATGGTTCAATCGGTTGAGGGTTCGTGGTTGGTTTCGATTTCCATCTCGTCGCGGTGCGCGAACACCTGGGCGCCGAGGCCGAACGGTTCGCGTTGCAACGTGAGGTTGATGAGTTCGATGGCCCGGTCCACCTGGGCGGCGGCCGGGCCATGCGTGATCTGGTTGGCATCGAACTGAAGGTCGAGCCGGCGGACGGTGATGGTTTTCATGGTGCGGACGCGACGGGTTGGGGTTCGGCCTGTTGCCGGAGCCATTCCGCCGTGCTCAGGGTCTTGATGTCCCGGGCGGTGATGTAGGCGGCGCCACCGCCGTAGGCATCGGTGCGCGGCTTGGAACAGTCATGCGACCATTCGAAGCTCACCGGGTTAAGGTTGAACTTCTGGACAAGGTGCTGGACGAAGGCGCAGACACCGTCCACACCGCCCGAACTGGAGTGCAGCCAGACGGCATTGGGACCGTCGGCATCGGCATCGAAGGAGCAATCCTCGCAGGCTTCGATGAGCCTGGCGGGGAAGTCGGGCGGAATGTCCTCGCCCTGTCGAATGGCGCTCATCTGGAGGAACAGGTTGAGCGCGTAGTCGCGCTGCGCGGTGTCGGCGAGCACGACCATGAAACTGAAGTTGGTGAAGTAATCGGCCATGATGTGAGTTGAGTGTTGAGGGTGAAACAACAAGGGCGGCCCAGTCCGAAGACCAGACCGCCCCGTTGGGTTGGGGGTTGGGTTAAGCAGCGAGTTGGAACTTCCGTCGTCCCAATCCGCCGAAGCGTTGGACCAGTGCGGTGGCATCCTGCCGTGCCAGTTCGCGGGCAGTGTCCGCCAGCTTGGCCAGACCGGATTCTAGGGTCGCCCGGGCGGATGAACCGCCAGTGCGATACTCCTCGGCTGTCCGGGTGAGTAGTTCCCGGCGCACCGTTTCCAACTGCTGCTCCATCTCCGCGTCACCGACGAAGTTCATTTGCGCGAACTGGTCGATGAAACGGATCAGGCGGTTCAGCGTTTTCTGATGCACGCCGGTTTCGCCAGTGCGGATGCTTTGCAACATGTCGCCGCAAAGCTGCGCGGTTTGCTCCCGGAGGCTGGTCACGCACTCCGCGATGAACGACTGCGTCTGCTCACGGATCTTCGCCGCCGCTTCCCGGGCTGCCTGCTGTCTGGCTTCGATCAGATGTTCCTGATCGCCCAGGTTCAGCAGATCTAGCCCGAGTCGCTCCGGCACCGCGATCTGGAACAACTGCGTATCGAAGCCGAACTTGCGTTCAAGCGTCTGGGCCGGCGGGAAGGCCGCCTCGATGGCAGCCACCACGCGGGCCGGGTCGTCCGACAAGTTGCCCGCCATTGTGCGCCATTCTTCCAGCGCGGCGTCGCGGAGTTTGCCGTATTGAGCAACGAACTGGTTCTTGGCCAGCCAGAACTCCGCCTCCAGCGCCTTCAACTTCGCGGTCACCTCGCCCAGCTTGGCGTTGGGAACGAAGTGCGCCAGGCCGTTGAGGAACGGGAACGTGTTGGCTTCAACGAGGGCATGTGCCCGGCTTTCGACGAGCGCCAGTGCCGCCGTGGCTTCCTTGGGGAGCAGCCGCTTGTGGCCGAGGCTGATGAGCCGGGCCGAGACCTTGTCCGACTCCAGCCCGATGTCTTCGGCCTTGAGCTTTTTGTGCGCCCGCCAGTAGCGGACCGAGACGTTGATGAGCACACCTTCCCGCGTCAGTGATTGCAGTAGTGGATTCATACGCTTTGATCAGGCGGGAATGCGGGTAACGCGGAGGCGCTCCCACATCTGGAGCACGGCTCCGAGGCCGAGCAACGCGAGGAGCGTGATGATGAGGGGCGTCAGTTTAACCAGAATGCAGATCGCGGCTGCGACTGCTGCAGCGACGCCACACGCGATGAGGATCTTCTTGAGCTTTGCCTGGTCGAGATGCGCGAGCCGGGAGGTGATGCCGCCCTTGATTTGCTGCGTCAGACGCCGCGCCTTGCGGCTGACCTTACGAGCAAAACGGATGGCTGACTTTTTCGGGTCCAATGCGCGGCGGGTGGTGCCGTTGCGTGAAGTCCGGTGAATTGTCGAGCGGGGCGTTGCCTTGCGCCGGACGGGTTTCGGTTTCGCGGGAGTGGCAGCCGGTTCCCCGGTTGGCAGGTTGAGGTTGGGAATGAGGATTGGGTTGAACGGAGTGGTTTGATTCATTGGTGATTTCTTTCGGTAGTTGAGGGTTGAAACGAAGAAGCCGGAGCCACACGAGGCGGCTCCGGCTTGCGATGGAGATTGCGTCAAGCGACGCGGGTTTACGGCGGTGTGGCGGGACGGGGACGGCCAGCGGGCAGACGGACACCGCCCCGGGCGATGGTTTGCACCACCGTCCGAATAAACGCCCATTTGCGGCGCAGTTGAGCGTTTCGCAGTCGCGCCGGACGCCGTCCCCTGTGCCGGACATACAACATGAATGTTTCGGCGAAGTCTTCCGCCGGCTGGGTGCTGGCGTATTCGGAAACGAACGCCGCCTTCGGCCCCGGGATGGGCTGGCCATGATCGTAGCCACCGCCGAACGCCGCCACGAATGGCCGCGAGCGGCGGATCAGGGCCGGGTAATGCCAGGCCAGGGCGTGGGCGTATTCATGCCGCACGACATCCCGCAGCGAACCACGATCCTGACCCCACGGCCCCTGGCTCAATACCCACTGCGGGATATAGATGTTGCCGACATGGTAACCCAGCCAACGCAACGGGCCGGAGGTGGGGGCATCGAAGCAGAACCCGAGGGCCGCCGCATACGGTTGGGGCAGACGACACCAGATGACGTCCGTCCGTCGGAGGCGGCTGGTGTCCTCCCACAGCCCCAGACGGGCCAGTTCGTTTTGCACGGCCACGGCCGCCGCATCCAGTTGTTTGAGGGTAACGAATTCACCTTTGCGCATATTGCTTGGAGTGACCAGCCGCGTCAGCCGGACCCTGTCCGGGGATGGACTTGTTTTGTGAGCACGCCCTCACTTTTCCTGACCGGGCGCGGGACGGGACTTGTGGCGACTGGCCTTCCAACACACCAAGCCCTCGCCCGGTGGTGCCCATTGCTGGCGAAAGGTTGACCATGGCTCCCGTTGCCCGTCGAGTAATGGCAATCCCTGTCCAGCGACGAACACCAGATTGGGTCGGCGACCGTAACCGTAGATAACGACCCAGTGCGTGGTGTAAGGATCGCTGGTGGTAACACAGGTCAGAACTGGACTGCCCGCGTCGATGCTGGCGCAGATGTGAGCGAACGTGAGTTTGGTCTTTCGCGAGACGCTGACTCGCAGCGAGCGCAAGGCCCGCATGACGCGCATCGTTCCCGCCCCGGATTCCTGGGTTGGATCGACCGCCGCGTGGATGCGCTCGAAGCTCACTTGCGGGCGCAGGAACTTCACCACCATGGCCGACGCCACCGCGCCACAGGCGTAGCTATTGACCTGGCGGTAGCCCGTCAGATCTAGGGTGACTTCGCCGGGACGGCTGGCCTTTTGCAGCGGAACCCGGACGGCGGCGTAGCCCGTCACATCGCTGATCCGGTCGAACACCGCATCACGCGCATCTCGCAGTCGTTTGAGGACTTGTTTCAAGTGGCGGAATTCCTATGGGGTTTGAGGTTGCAAGACAAGTCCGGGAACCGGGCGTTGAACCCGGCCCCGGACTTCTCGTTTAGATGGCAACCTTCTGCAGGCTGCGCAACGTGGCGCGAACGGATTCAACTTCTTTGGCGGAAGTCTTCTTCTCCTTCTCCGCCGCCCGGAGCAAATCCAGGGTGGCGTTGAGTTCGATGATGACGTCGCGCAATCCAGTCTTCACGTTCTCGATTTGCGTCACGGCGGCGCTCAAGGCCGAACCGTTCTGGCCATTCGTGCCATTCGCGCCGTTGTGGTTTCCGTTGTTGTCCTCAGCCTTGGGCTGACCATTGCCGCGACGAGGCGGCGTCAGGGTGGTTTCTGCGGGCATGGTGTTCCTTTTCTCCGTCGGGGTTGCTTCCGGTGCTTCGGCGGACGGTGTCGCCGGGGCAGCGGCCTCAGCTTCGGGCTGAGGAGATGTTGGATTGGGCACCGGCTGCGGTGGCGCGGACAGGAGCTTGATGACGCACTTGCGTCCGCCCCGGCTGAACAACACCACGTCATCGGGCGTTTCCAGATTAACCTGGTTCAGCCCGTAGCGGAGCGCCTGTGCCATGAGGTCGCGGTTGATGCTGGCCTGAATATCCGGGCCTTCAACGGTCACGCCTTCGATTCGCACCCGGGTCCAAGCGGCATCACCCTTCGACCGGGCTTCGAGGTGCAGTTCGCCATTCTCCACCGACAGGCGGAGCGGACGGTTGAGGTCGTCACCGCCCGGCAGTTGCGGAGCGACTTCGAGGATCTGTGTGACGCACTCCGGACTGAGCCGGAGGGTCGTGCCCTGGCCGGTGAGCGTGGGCACCGCATTCTTCCAATTGGGATAATTGCCTGCGATCTGCCGGGCCGTGTAGGTCCAACGCGGCGTCTGCAACTGCACCCAGCCGGCTTGTTTATCCTTGGGATCGTGCTGCACCGCCAACTGGCAGCCCTCGTCGGTGACGAAGCCGCCCCACAACAGGAACTTGCTGTTGGGGATGATGACCGACTGTTTCAAGTCGAAGCTGAACGAGTTCGCCGCGAACAAAATGCGGCCGTTGGTGCCAACGACGTAATGGCCCTTCGGGTCCGTCACGTCCACACACGCGCCGTGCAGGAGCGGACGGTTGGAGTCGTCGCCGGCACATTGCAGCGCGTCCTTGAGCGTCGCCCCAAACTGCGGGTCGAGCGGCACAGCAGGCGCGGTGATCTTTGGGGTCGCGGGCCACTCCTTCAGTTCCGGGCAACTGATGCGCTGTTCGATGGGACTGTTGCCGATCTGGTAGCGCACGCGGAGCTTGTCCTTGCCGTCCGGGATCAAGGTGAGGGTTTCGCTTGAACCCTTGGCCGTCTTGGTGAGGGTTTCAAAGGGCACGACCACTTCGACGGGTTTGCCGGCCAGTGCGTCTTTCAGACGATAGGCGACGTGGCAGTCGAGGTCGGTGCCTTCAATGGTGACGATGCCTTGCGCGTCGCGTTGCACGCGCACCGATTGCAGCACCGGGAGCGTGCGGGATTTGGCGACAAGTTTGGCAAGCCCGGGGAGGACTTGTTTGAGTTCGGCGACGGGGAGTGTGATTTCAGGGGTCATGGATTTCCTTTTCTTGTGAGGGGTGAATGAGGAAGCCGGCCACACCTTCAGGGCATGGCCGGCTCCCGGTTGGGGTTGATGGGTGGATTACTTGATGGTTCGGCCCACGGAGGGATGGCGATGGACTTCCGAACGGATGAACGCCTTGAGCTGGCCTTCACACTTCAGATAGAAGTCGCCACCGACCCGCGTGAACTTGTGCGCCCGGGACTTCGCCATTTCGAGGGCGAACTCGCGGACGTGTTTGCGGCTGATGAAACGCACGGGCACGCGGCTCATGCTTCGTCCGCCTCCGCATCGGCAGCCTTGAACTTGAGTTGCGAGCGCACGCACTCGTGATGTTCCACGTCCGTCCGTTCGCCGAGATACGTCGGCTGATACAGGATGCCGGCTGCCGTCGCATACAGGTAGCGGACCTCAACCACGCCGCCGATGACCGGGAGGCGGTGGTTGGGCGGGATGGTGACGTTGCCCGCCGGATGCCAGCCGTCCTTGCCGAACAGCCGGATTTCCACGCTGCGTTGCGCGTTGATCTTGCTGACCACCGCACTGAGCGTCGCGTAGAACTTGTGCTTCAACTGCGGGCCGCCACTGTTCGGACGACCGGGCGTATAGGGCGCGTCCGCTCGCTTGAACACGATGCCTTCCTTCCCGGCGGCTTGCAGCGTGGCGTGCATCCGTATTTTGTGTTCCGCTGTGTAGGCTGTCTCCGTGAAGCGGATGGCCCGTTGCTGAACGGACGCCAGCAGGTTGATAAGGGCGATCTTCCGGTTCTTGTATTTCCGCGCCCGGATGTCCTGACCGTCGTGCATCAGGAGGTCGAAGACATGGAACACGTCGCCAACGCATTCGCCGTCCAGCACGCAGTCGCCGGGGAACAGGCGGAATGCCTGGAACACCGGCTCCGGGATTCCGACGAGCAGGCCCTTCTTGTTGATGCCGTCAATGGCCGCGCCCTCCTTGCGCAGGAGCAGGCGACGACCGTCGAACTTTTCCTGGGCCACGTGGACGTTGTCCCGGAGCAAGCGTTGCACGTCGGCTTCGTCAATCGGGTTGAGCAACTGCGGCAGGTAGCCCGAGGGCTGCTTGTCGCCGTTGCCGCCAACATAGGGCGTGCCGTCCGGGCCGGGCGTGTAGCCCTTGGCCGTCTTCTCGCGGACCAGCTTGTCGAAGATGCCCTTCGCGTCGTCATAGCTGACCGGGCTGCTGGTCTTGCTGCCGGTGTTCAGCGTGCTGCCGCGCCGGCCATAGGCGAAGGTGACGGTGAACCGTCCATCGCCCGCCGGTTCAATGGCGCACTGATAGACTTTGTCGGAGGAGCCTTCGCGGTAATACAACGTGATGTTGTCGGTGGGATTGGTTGTGAGTGTGTTCATGGTTTTGCTGTGATCTTGTTCTGCAAAGGAAGCGCCGGGGGCATTGCCACACCCGGCGGAAGGTTGAATGCGGAGGGCAATGGCTCCGGCGGGTCGAGGAAGCTCAAGACGTTGGCGGATTGACCAACCCGGCCGAACGCAATTCGATTACGCCCGGTGCCACGCAGATGACTTGCACATGGGAACCGGGTTGGAAGCCGGCCTGTTCAAGCCAATTCCCAGTGAGGCGGATCTTGGGTTTAATCAGACCACGCCAGAAATCTCCGACGGCTTCAATCTTCAGCCTGCGGACTGATGCGGTCTTGGGTTCTGCTGCATTTGGATTCGTCATGGGGAAAACGGAAGGGGCCGGACACGCACACTGGCGCATCCGGCCCGGGTTGGGGTTGGTGGGTTAGTAGCGGAACCGGTGCTGAGTCAGCCTGCCGTTCTTTGCCCGGACCAATCCAATGATCTGGGCATCCTCGCAGTCGTAGTGCAGGAAGAACGACAGACGCGGCCAGCGCCGGGACATGATTCGGACGGGCGACAATGCGGGGGCTTCGGTGACGAACACCCAGACTACTCGCCCGGCTGAACGATCCAGCAACGCAGTGTCTGTCGCTCCCGGGATGTCCGTCCAATCCGCTTTCCGCTCGAACTGCTTCAGTTCGCGTGGTGGTCCGGCGATCAACAGCCGGTGAGTGCAATAGTCCTTCACGGTTTCCATTTTCTGCACTCGTTTATGAACTCACAGCCCATGCAGCCGAAGCCCGGCGACGGAACAAAGTCCTGCCGAGCGACACCTTCTTGATACGACTCCATGGAGCGGAACAACCGCGTCACCTGTTGCTCCGTGGCCGGAGGCATTGACGTGATAATGCACTTGGGAGCTTTCGTTCTCACGAGATGATGCAGTTCGCGCCCACCTTCCTGGCGACCGGTGGCGTCGCGATACAGGACGCTGTAGGCCGTCAACTGCGTCTCGTGCAGATGCGCGACCATCTCGGCGTTCGGGGACTTGCTCGTCACTTTGAAGTCCGTGATCCGCCCGCCTGCGCGGATCAGGTCGACGACTCCAATCAATACGGGCAAACCGTGCTTGCCCAGGTCCGCGGAGACAGCGACTTCCACGGCCTCGGGCTTCTCGTCGGCTTTGATTGGCGTTTCGGTGAAGTAGTGTTCGAGCGACCGCCAGGAGGACGAACGCTCGGCATCTTCTTCACCTTGCCAGTTGATCATCGACTCCGCTTGCAAGGCCATCCAACGGACGTTGAACAACGCCTTGAACCGCTCGGTCGCGAACGGCTCGCGGTGCCAGCGGCTCATGTTCCACGCCTGCAAAACGGCATGCACCGTGGACCCGGCGTGCATCGAAGGCGTCGGCGCTTTCTTCAGTTGGAGGACTTGGCGAAAGTAGAACTTCAATCTGCAACCGCTCCAAAGCGCGAGCCGTGAAGCCGAAACCGTTTCTTGAAGCTCCGCAATCCGATCCTTCGTCTGCGGTGGCTCCGGCCGGGTGACCGGTGGTTCGAGAACCGCGATCATGCGGCCCTCGCTGGGGTGGGGCGGTTGAAACGACGGTTGCCATTCTTCTGCCCGGTTTGTTCGAGCAGTTCATCAAGCAGTCCACTCATTTCCAGTTTGTTGAGGGCTTTGACGCCTTTGCCGAACCGGTCTTGGGCGAGTTGTTCCACCGCGTTTTTGTCGAGGCGATGCTCGTCGGTGATTTTCAGAATCAACTCGCGCTGTTTGTCTGAGCAAGCCCAGCGGTCGTGGCCATTCCCGTTTCCGTTGGTGTGACTGCCGCCATTGCCGTTGCCATTGCCACGCGGGGATGCGGCTTTGGATTCAGGGAGGAACCCGGTCTTCTGGATTTCGCGATCCACACTGTCTTGTAGGGTAGCGTGCAGTCTCGCGCTTTCAGATGCGACCTGGGTGAGGTCCGCCAGTTCCGTGCGGACGGTGAGCGAGTATTGGTGGGACGAGTAGCCCGGGAGCCCGAGCTTTTTGCTGTAGTTGGCTTCAAGGACGATGGCCATGATGTTTCCTTTCTGTTGTTTTGTTTGTTGAGGTTTGGGGACGAAAAGCAAACAGCCCGGCTTTTGAGGGCCGGGCTGTCGGGTGGGTTGGGAGGCTGCGATCTGGCGTTGGCTCAAGGCCGTGACCGGGCGCAGAAGTGATGAAAGCGAGTTGCTTCCGTCACAGGTTTATAGCGCGGAAACGGGGGCTGTTGCGGGCGATGCGATGGGTGCGGTTCCTGCAATGAATGCAGTCACCAGTGAAGGGTTCTTGGCTTAGTCGTGCATTTCTGACCCGTTGAGAAGGGCATTTTCAGGACCGGAAAAGTAAGCCAAAACTAAGCCATCGCGAAAACCGCATTTTGGAGTGTCGTCGTAAGTCCTTGAAGAAGTGGTGGCTGGAGACGGAATTGAACCGCCGACACAAGGATTTTCAGTCCTCTGCTCTACCAACTGAGCTATCCAGCCGGACCACCAGATGCCGGACGGGCGTCCAGCGGCGCGCACACTGCCACAACTGAAGCCCGCCCGGCAAGCCCTATCCCGCCGCATGTCCGCGCCTTTTCCGAAGCTGGTGGCGTCAGGCCTCCCTGCCTGCGTGGCCGACGGCTTCCCCGCCGCCCGGATGCGCGCCCGAACAACCGGACCACCCGCGTGGAGTCCTTGACCGCAGGAATGCGGAAGTTTTTCCGCCGGGGCAGGGATGCCCGCCGCCTGGCCAGCCGGAGGCCGTCGCCATTGCTTCGCTCCCCGTGCCTTCGCCCGTTGCTGCGGATGAGGACATCCGCGCTCCATTCCCCCGGCGCGCGGACGTCCCCGTCCGCAGCCACGCCCAATCCGCGCGCCGCTCTCGATCTGCCCGCGCGCCCTTTCCACGGACCGCCCCCTCTCCATGAACCGCCCCCTCACCTTGACACCCCCCCTTTCGTGGCTACTTTCCGGTTGCTTTTGATGCAAACTGAGGACGCCGAAAATCTCCCCCCGGGACCGGGTGCCAGCGCGCAACTCAACCTCCTGAAACAATTCCAGCCGGCGGGCCGGGGCTTCTGGGCCAACGTGTCGGACGCCGACTGGAACGACTGGCGCTGGCAGCTCAAGCATCGCATCACCACCCCGGAACAACTCAACCGGCTCCTCCCCACACTCACGCCCGAGGAATTCGCCGGCGCCAAACTCGCCAATCACAAGCTCGCCCTCGCCATCACGCCCTACTTCTTCAACCTGATTGACCCGGCGGACGAAAACTGCCCCATCCGCCGCCAGATGATCCCCCGCGTCGAGGAAACCCACACCGCCCCGTGGGAGATGACCGACCCCTGCGGTGAGGATTCCCATGCGCCCGTGCCCGGCCTCGTGCATCGTTACCCGGACCGCGTGTTGTTCCTCGTGACCGACCGGTGCGCGGCGTATTGCCGTTACTGCACGCGCTCGCGCCTGGTCAGCAACGCCACGGGCTATGATTTTCACCCCGAATTCGACAAGCAAATCGCCTACGTCCGCAAACATCCCGAGGTGCGTGACGTGCTCCTGAGCGGCGGTGACCCGCTCCTGTTCAACGACGAAAAACTGGAGCACCTGCTCGCGCAGTTGCGCGCCATTCCGCACGTCGAATTCATCCGGGTCGGCACGCGCATCCCGATCTTCCTGCCGCAGCGCATCACGCCGGAACTGTGCGCCATGCTGCGGAAATATCATCCGCTGTTTGTCAGCATCCACTCCAATCATCCGCGCGAACTGACCACCGAAGTCCGTGACGCCCTGGGACGCCTGGCCGACGCGGGCATTCCGCTGGGCAATCAGTCCGTGCTGCTGCGCCATGTGAATGACGACGCGACGACCGCGCGGGCGCACGTTCAGAAACTGCTCCTGTGCCGCGTGCGGCCGTATTACCTGTATCAGTGCGACCTGATTGCCGGCTCCGCGCACCTGCGCGCCAGCGTGCGGCGCGGGCTGAAGATCATGGAGCAACTGCGCGGGCACACCACCGGTTACGCCGTGCCGACCTATGTCATTGACGCCCCCGGCGGCGGCGGCAAGGTGCCGGTCTCGCCGGAATACGTCCTGAGCCGCAACAAGGACCGCGTGGTCATCCGCAATTACGAGGGGCGGCTCTTCGAATATCCGGAAGCCGCCGACGGCACCCCGCTGTTCAAACCCGCCGTCCGTGCGGCACCGGAGCTGGCTTGAGCGGGTAAGCCGCCGGCCTCGGCGGCGGGCCGTCACGGCCCGGCCGACGGTTCCATCGCGCTTCTTTCCTTGTTTCCCGGGGGTGCAAACGCTTTCCTGTGCCCACGTTACCGACCCGCGGCCGCAAACTTGAAATCGCAAAGCCCAAATCAATGCCCTACACCACCTGCACCGTTCCGTCCGGCGGCAAAATCAGCATCCGCAACGGCCGGCTCGACGTTCCCGACCAGCCGATCATTCCGTTCATCCGCGGCGACGGCACCGGGCCGGACATCTGGGCCGCCGCGGAGCGGGTGTTGGACGCGGCGGTCGCGAAAGCCTACGGCGGCAAACGAAGGCTCGCCTGGATGGAAGTCTTCGCCGGCGAAGAAAGCTTCAGGCGGTTCAACCACTGGCTGCCCGACGACACCGTCGCGGCGTTCAAGGAATTCCTCGTCGGCATCAAAGGCCCGCTCACCACGCCCGTCGGCGGCGGCATCCGCTCGTTGAACGTCGCCCTCCGCCAGTTGCTCGACCTCTACGTCTGCCTTCGCCCCGTGCAATATTTCACCGGCGTGCCCTCACCCGTGAAGCACCCCGAGAAGGTGGACATGGTCATTTTCCGCGAAAACACCGAGGACATCTACGCGGGCATTGATTTCGAGGCGGGCCAGGAGGCGGCGCGCAAGACGCTGGAATTCCTGAAGGCCACCTTCCCGAAGGAATTCAAAAAAATCCGCTTCGGCAGCGAAGCCCCGGAACTTGTCGGCCTCGGCCTCAAACCCGTCAGCCAGCCCGGCACCGAACGTCTGGTGCGCGCGGCCATCCAATACGCCATCACCAACCGCCGCAAAAACGTCACCCTCGTCCACAAGGGCAACATCATGAAATACACCGAGGGCGCGTTCCGTGACTGGGGCTACGCCCTCGCGAAAGGCGAATTCGGCGCGGTCGAGCTGGACGGCGGTCCGTGGTGCAAAATTCCCGCGGGCAAGCCGGGCGCGGGCCTCGTCATCAAGGACGCCATCGCCGACATCGCGCTCCAGCAAGTGCTCACCCGGCCGGCGGATTTCGATGTCATCGCCACGTTGAACCTCAACGGCGATTACCTCAGCGACGCGCTGGCGGCGCAGGTGGGCGGCATCGGCATCGCCCCCGGCGGCAACATCAACTACCTCACCGGCCACGCCATCTTCGAGGCCACCCACGGCACCGCGCCCAAATACGCCGGCAAGGACGTGGTCAACCCCGGCTCGGTGGTGCTCTCCGGCGAAATGCTGCTGCGCCACCTCGGCTGGACCGAGGCGGCGGACCTGATTCTCCAAGGCCTCCATGGGGCCATCGCCTCGAAGCGCGTCACCTACGATTTCGCGCGTTTGATGGACGGCGCGACGGAAATCAAGTGCTCGGCCTTCGGCGACAATATCATCGCCCACATGTGAAGCCGACCGGGAGCAACCAAAGGACACCGATGGACAACCGCCAGCTCTACCGCATGATCGAAGAGGTGCGCCAGCAATGTCGTTTCGCCCAGGCCGCCTTCCAATCACTCAAACTCCGCCTCACCGAACCGGACCATGAAAAGGTCTTCGTCGAGGTCCACGCCTTTCTCGGCCACGCCACCATGCTGTCCCGCCTGCTCTGGCCCGAGCGCGCGGCGTCGGCCGAACGCGGACAGACCTTGCGCGCGGAGTTGAAGGTGGCCGACGCCTCGCCGCTGCGCATGGCCGCGGGCCGCGCCCAAATCGAGCGGTTTGATGAAGCCTACGAGGACTGGCTCGCCACCGTGCCCGAGGCAAACTATGTGGACTTGAACCTGATGCCCGCCGGCACGCTGCTCGGCTCCCGGGAGGACGTCTTCCAGCGCAGCCTGGATCCCGACACGCTGATGCTGCAACTGCGCGGCGTGCCCGTCCCGCTACGGCAAATCTGCGACGCCGTGCGCGCCCTCGAAGCCGCCGCCCAGCAATGGCTGCGCTCGCACAACCCGTGGTGAATCCTGCGCCGCCTCGGACAGCCCCCGCTGCGGACTACTCCTTCTTCGCCGCCTTCACTTCGAGGTGAAGGTCGCGCAACTGGCGCGGCGAAACCGGCGACGGCGAATCCGTCATCAGGCAGACGCCCTTGGCCGTCTTCGGGAACGCAATCACGTCGCGAATGCTCGGCGTGCCGCAGAGCATCGCGCAGAGCCGGTCGAAGCCCAGCGCGATGCCGCCGTGCGGCGGGGCGCCATACTTGAACGCCTCCAGCAGGTAGCCAAAGCGCAGCTTCGTCTCCTCCGGCGGAATCTGGAGCAGTTCCTCGAAAATTGTCTTCTGCACGGCGGGCTGATGGATGCGAATCGAGCCGCCGCCCAGCTCGACGCCGTTCACCACGATGTCGTAGTGCTGGCCGCGGACCCTCTTGGGATCCGTCTTGAGCAGCGGAATGTCCTCCGCCACCGGCGCGGTGAACGGATGATGGCTGGAATACCACCGGTTCTGCTCGCGGTCGAAGCCCAGCAAGGGAAACTCCACCACCCACAGAAAGTCGAAGCGGTTCGGATCAATCGTCAGCCTGCCCTGCGCCTTGAGCACCTCCGCGCAATAGAGCCGGATTTTGCCGAGGATTTCGCACGCGTTCAGCCACTGATCGGCGGCGAAGAGAATCAAATCACCTTCCTGGATTTGCAGCTTGGCCGTCAGCGCCTGCTTCTCCGCGTCGCTGAAGAACTTCACAATGGGCGATTTCCACTCGCCGTTCTCGACCTTGATGTAAGCCAGCCCCTTGGCGCCGAAACTCTTCGCGGTTTCGGTCATCGTCTCAATCTGGCCCTGCGTCGCGCCGGCGAGGCCGCGGGCGTTGATGGCTTTCACCACGCCGCCGCCCTCAACGCATTTGCCGAACACGCCAAATTTAGAGCCTTTGAACTCCTCGGTGAAGTCCACCAGTTCCATGCCGAAGCGCGTGTCGGGCTTGTCAATGCCCCAGCGGTTCAGCGCCTCCTCGAAGCGGATGCGCTTGAACGGCGTGGGCACCTCCAGGTTGAGCGCCGTCTTCCAGACGCGCTTGAGCAGGCCTTCGATGAGCGCGTAGATGTCTTCGCGGTCAATGAAGCTCATCTCGAGGTCCACCTGCGTGAACTCCGGCTGGCGGTCGGCGCGCAAATCCTCGTCGCGGTAGCAGCGCGCGAGCTGGAAGTATCTTTCCACGCCACTGACCATGAGAATCTGCTTGAACTGCTGCGGCGACTGCGGCAACGCGTAGAACGTGCCGGGCTCGCGGCGGTTCGGGACGAGAAATTCGCGCGCCCCCTCGGGCGTGGACTTGAACAGCGTGGGCGTCTCGACTTCCAGAAAGCCCTGCTCATCCAGAAACTGCCGCGTCGCGACGGCCACCTTCGAGCGCAGGCGCAGGTTGCGGATCATCTCCGGGCGGCGCAGGTCCAGGTAGCGGTATTGCAGCCGCGTTTCCTCATGCACCCTCGCCGCCGTCTCCGGGTCGTCAATTTGGAACGGCAGCGGCGCGGCATCATTGAGCACGACCAATTCCTTCACGAGCACCTCCACCTGACCGGTGGGGATTTTGTCATTGTTCGTGCCCTCGGGACGCACGCGCACCTTGCCGGTGATTTCGATGACCGATTCGCTGTGCAGATGCGTGGCCCGCTCGAACACGGCCGCCGGCAAATCCGCCGGATCAAACACCGTCTGCGTGCGGCCCTCGCGGTCGCGCAGGTCAATGAACAGGACGCCGCCCAGGTCGCGGCGGGAATGCACCCAGCCGGTGAGCGTCACGGTCTGCCCGGCGTGCGCGGGACGGAGTGCATTGCAATGATGCGTGCGTTTCATGCGCCAAATCGGGCGCGGATGATGACCAAATGAGGCGGAAAACAAAGCAATTTCCCGCGGGCCGCGCCCGGCGGGCGCATCTCAGTTTATTGCAGGCGGTGGCGGCAGGCATCCTGCCTGCCGTAGAGGGCGGCATCCTTGCCGCCCGGAATGAGCGTGGCTCCGGGCGGGCGACATGAACTTGCCGAGC
>Ga0101944_10003836_pt1 | contig 19957 bp, 19 predicted proteins | sample DewCreD2012metaG_FD_75245 | JGI IMG/M metagenome (GOLD analysis project Ga0101944, IMG submission 75245) | Hot spring sediment bacterial and archeal communities from British Columbia, Canada, to study Microbial Dark Matter (Phase II) - Dewar... ... | reverse complement strand
GGCAGCAGCGCAAGGCGCAGGTTCTTGAAGCGCGTGGCTATCTGCGCAAAATGCTTACCAAAGCCCGTGTCTCCTGCAAAATAAACCGCCCCGGCCGCACTTTCAAAAACAAATCCACCCCAGAGCGTTTTATTGTGATCGCATATGCCTCTGTTGGAGAAGTGCTTTGCCGGCACAAAGGATAACCCAACCGTATCTGACAAAGGTGCTTGATCCCACCAGTCCATCTCCCTGACATTCTCAATGCCCGCCTTGTTCAGTAGCGCTCTGTTGCCGAGGCCGACAAATATTCTGGGCTTATGTCGGGCTGCGATAATTTTTAGCGTTGGCACGTCAAGATGATCATAGTGATTATGGCTCAGCACCACCGCATCAATAGGCGGCAGCTCCTCCAGCAGCACTCCCGGCTGCTGCACCCGCTGCGGGCCGGTAAATGATACCGGACTGGTGCGGTCAGACCAGAGGGGATCGGTGAGGATGTTGAGCCCGTCCATCTGGATAAGAAACGTGGAATGGTTGATAAAGGTGAGGTGCAGTTTACCCGGGCCGACCCGCTGCGGCATCTGCGGATGATTTTTGAGGGCGGGCATTTTATGCCACTCAGGCGCGTCACGGGTAATAATCCATTTCAGGAAGGTAAAAAATCCCTGCCGGTCGGCATTATCCTGATTGTAAAACCGTTTGCCGTCAAAGTGATCAGACGCCGGCCCGGTATATCCGGGAACTGAAAATGTGCAGCAGCCTAATATCACGCCGATCGCGCAGGCAGCACTAAGAATAATCGAAACCGTTACCCACATGAGTGATTGTGCAACATCTGTTGCGCGCTGATTCTTACAGAGCGGTAAAAAAAAACTAAAAGTAAATTATCTCACCGGTGATGTTTTCTTCAAGCGTCAATATCCCCATGGACTGATACCTGGCAAACCGCTTATCGGTCGGACTCCCCGGGTTAAAGATAAGAATACCGTCCCGCCTCTCTTGGTAGGCCCGGTGGGAATGACCGTAAATGAGCGCATCAAGATGGGTGTTTTTAAAATGTTCCAGGATCCGCTCTTCAAGCCCTGCGGCGCTACCCTCTCCGTGCATGACGCCAATCACAAATCCCCCCAGATTAATGATGAGCTTGGTCGGAACCCGTTTATGAATTGCAGTAGCGTCCATATTGCCGGCAACTCCGTAAAAATCAGCGTAGGATTGTAAGGTATCTATAACCGATTCGTCCTGATAGTCTCCCGCATGGATGACGGCGTCAACCTGTTTTAAAATTTCACAGACGTTTTCCGGAAGCTGCGAGGCAGCGTGAGGGATATGGGTATCTGACAGAACCGCTACTTTCATGGCTGTTGCAAGTGCACTACCAGTTTGTTGAAAAACATGATACTGTACGCTCAGTGATGCGAACTCCAGTGCACATTTTTTTTGGGTCATCCTGAGCGTCAGCGAAGAATCTCAAGGTTTCCTTGCAGAGATTCTTCAGTCGCTTTTGCTCCTTCAGAATGACACATTTGAACATCCTGTTCATTGTGTTATAAAAAACATAGCATAGATTTGTCTGCGGGGAAAGAGGCAACAGCAGACAGTTTTAGAAAACACCCATCTGCTGTGATGCGCTCATCCTTTCACATTGCGAGCGTGTGAACCAGAATAAAGGGAGGGACAATAATGAACATTCAGTGCAAAAAATCATGGTCGGCACATGGCGGAATCCTGATATTTATTCTCTGCACCGTATTATGCAGCCAGGCAGCGGACAATGCGCAGCAGAAGAACGTAAAGGCTGGCGCCGAAGCGCCAGCGGCAGATGATACGATCGTTCCCGGGCCGCCCATTCGTGCAGATCAGGTGCTCAGCAAAAATCATCCGCCGTATGCCCGGGGCATGGCCTGCGTTGAGTGCCACCAGGTGGCATTTGATGCTATAACGACGTCCACAAAACAGTTCATGCTTAATTTCCCGCAGCTTAATAATGAAGAGGTATGGAAAAAGATAGCGGCTTTTCTTCCGGGGCGAGAGCGGTTTGTGCTTACCACCGTCTATAACAACGAGCCGACCGCCACCACCATTGATATGGTGTTAGACACGGAGAAAAAGGTCTTATACGCGGTTTGCGAAAAGGGGACTGAAAAACTGTTTCACATTAAAAAGAATCCCCGCGTCGCGGCGGTGCACTATTCGGGATGGACGGTTGCGGGAGGCGGGAAGAAAGAATGGAAAAGTGTTCAGGTCAAAGGAACCGCTGAAGTTATTTCATCCCACGATAAACGCTTTTCCGAACTCCTGGAGAAATATCATCTGGTCAGGGTAAGCAGCGTGCGCGCGCCCCTTCGTTTTGATCTGATACAGCTCACCCCCGAGACCATCGTTTATTTTGACACAACATTATCCGACGAAAACGCAGGCATCTATCAACTCTGGGAACGGAAGAAGGATTAACATACATCATCACCGCAATAAACTCATTCACTCAGAGGCAAAATATTCCTTCTGCACCTGCTGAATATCTTCCCACGTCTCGCGTTTTTTCTCAGGGTAACGCAGCAAAAATGACGGGTGGTAGGTCGGCATGACTTTTATGCCGTTTGGCAGCTCATGAAAGCGCCCCCGCAGCGCGGTGATGCCCTGACGGGTCTCAAGAAGCGTCTGCGTGGAATACCTGCCAAGCGTGCAAATGATGCGGGGCTGGATAATTGCCAGTTGTTTTTTAAGAAACGGCAGGCAGGTTTGAATTTCATCGTCCTGCGGGTCTCTATTGCCCGGCGGTCGGCACTTAACAATATTGGTAATATAGACGTCACTGCGTTTTAAAGCGATCGCTTCAATTATGCGGGTAAGCAACTGACCTGCCTTGCCGACAAACGGCTCACCCTGCACATCTTCATCTGCGCCCGGCGCTTCCCCCACGAAAACCAGGCGCGCATTGGGATTACCGACCCCGAATACAATGTTTTGTCGCGCGCTATGCAGCCGGCAGCGCGTGCACTCGCCCATTTCATTGCGCAGCGCCTGCAGATGCTGCTGTTTCCTCGCGGCAGACAGGTTTGCGTTTTTATCTGTGCCCCCGGGTTCGCTCTCAGACGGCGGTGTCGTGTGACGCGCGGGAGCGCACGGGACGGTGCGTATTCCCTGGAGCTTCTGCAGCGCGAGATATTCCCGGACCGAGGAAATAATCTCCAGAACTTGTTTTGTTAACTCGTCTGCATGCTTCATGTTACTTTTTAGTTCTGTTCTTGAGCAGCGTGCTGATGCGGTCACACACATGGCGGGCGATGTCCTCTTTGGGAAGCGGCGGCAAGGTCTCGGTGGTGCCATCAGCAAAAATAAACTGCACTTCATTCACGTCAGATTCAAAGCCCATCCCCGGTCTGGAGACATCGTTTGCCACAATCAGGTCAAGATGTTTCTGCCGAAGTTTTTGCGCTGCATGCGCAGTGATGTGGTTAGTTTCAGCCGCAAAACCGACCAGGATTCGTTTGCCCTTTTTTCCCCCCAGTTCAGCAAGGATATCGGCAGTTCTTTCAAGCTTCAGGGTCAGGGGGGTGTCGCCCTTTTTTATTTTTTGGGCTGCTGTTCTGGAAGGCCGGTAATCAGCCACGGCAGCCGATTTAACAATTATGGTGGCGTCTTTAAAATGTGCGGTTACGGCGCGGCGCATGTCTTCAGCGCTCTCAACCGTTATGCAGCGCACCCCGGCAGGTGGCGAAATTGAAACCGGCCCGCTGATCAGCGTTACCTGGGCGCCTCGCTGCCTGAAGGCGCGCGCGATGGCAAAACCGGTCTTGCCGGATGACGGATTGGAGATGAATCGCACCGGATCTATAAATTCCCGGGTCGGTCCTGCGGTGACCAGCACAGTCTGTCCTTGAAAATCTTTGGGTGCCAGCACCCATTCAAGTTCCTCAATGATGTCCCGTATGTCAGCCATGCGGCCGGTTCCCCGCACCCCGCAGGCGAGATCACCCCAGCCGGGCTCGACGAAGTGATAGCCGCGCTGTTTGAGGGTGTCCACATTGTGCTGCACGGCGCAATTCTCCCACATCGCTTCATTCATTGCCGGAACAATGAGCACCGGCGCTTTGGTTGCCATGACCACGGTTGAAAGCATATCGTCGGCAATGCCCTGGGCAATTTTGCCGATGATGTTTGCCGTGGCAGGGGCAATGACCAGCGCCTGCGCCCGTCGGGCAAGGGAAATGTGGCCGATTTCTTTTTCTTCATACAGTTTGAACAAATCCGTGGCCACCACATTGCCGGAAAGGGTTTGCATGGTGAGCGGGGTAATAAATTCACGGGCGCTGCGCGTCAGGATAACATGCACCTGCCCGCCGCCCCGGGTTATCTCGCGAACCAGTTCGGCCGCTTTATAGGCGGCTATCCCGCCGCATATGCCCAGCACAATATCTTTCCCATTCAACAGCATAAGCATTACTCCCTGAGCGTGTGGTCTCGCTCATTGATGATCTGAAGGCCTTTGTTCACATAGTCAATCCCCGACAGTATGGTCAGGATGCCTGCGGCCCAGAAGACCGGCTGTACAAGGACGACTTTTTTTTCTATTACGTTAAGGAAAATCACCGCGCCAATAGTTACAATCTGCGCCAGGGTGGTGCACTTGCTGATAACCGTCGGTCGAATCTCAATCGCAAAGGAGTTTACAATAAGCACCAGGATACCCAGAGATATAATAACATCGCGGCTGATAACCAGCACGGCAAGCCATACCGGAATAAGCTTCAAGATGGCGCAGGTCACAAAAGCGCTGCTCAGCAGCAGCTTGTCAGCGATCGGATCAAGATACGCGCCCAGGACGGTTTTCTGTCGCAAGGTGCGCGCCAGGAAACCGTCCAGCGCATCAGTCAATGCCGCGCCGGCAAAAAGAATAAGCGCGCCATAATACAGTCCTTCAGAGAGCAAAATGATCAAGAGGGGGATACTCAGAATGCGCAGAATAGTGAGAATGTTTGGAATATTCATATGCGGGTATCAGGGCTGCGGTTCAGTGCGGCAGCACAAGCAGTTTGTCGGAAATCTGGCTCAGCAACAGCTTGCCCGCTTTCTCAACAGCGCTTCTGAAGGCAAGAGCCTCGTCAGCATTAACCCCCAGACCATAGGTGGCTGCGCTCACAATAACTTTTCGATCCTTCACGCTAATGGCATTGGCCTTCAGGTTACACTGGAAGGCGTTGAATGAAGCGGTGTCAGCCCCCCTGCTGCGCTCTATTTCAGCCTTGCCCACAATGGCGATATCGGCGCCGCACAGCGTCCCGATTCGGCATACGGTATCAATGTCGGGCTCCGGATAGAAATAGGGCGACGGCGCCGGCGGTTCCTTCATGCTCTGCAGGGGATCAACAACAATGAAATCCTTTTCAGCGCATTTCTCTTTCAGAATCAATTCGCTTTCAGGAATTTTTGCCGCGCTGCCCGGCGCCCACCAGAAGATGAAATCGCCGGAACCGTTCAGTTTCTCGGCGATCATCAGCAGCACCTTATACGGTTCGCGCTGCGCGCCGGCAAAAACAATGGCGTCAAGGTCGCGGCGCAGCAGTTCCTGCTGCACCAGCGCCTGAATGGTTATTTGATAAAAGTCAAAAGTGGTGTTTTCATATATGATTTTAAAACTTTTAATATAGGTTGCCGCCTTGTCAAAAAAGTTTTTCTTGAGCACTAAAAAATTCTTTTCCATGACCTCCAGAGGAACCCGCGCCACCACCGCTTCCAGCAGCGCTTTACCCTGCGCATCCGCCAGGGCCTGCTGGCGCGCAGCGAACACATCCCCCCCGTTAATGTGCGCAATGCCCCGACCGAGAAATCCCTCGGCGGAAGGATTTTCCTGAGCCCAAACGGTGCACGCCAGCAGTGCTGCAAGGGCAAGCGCTACCATGCTGCAGAATTTTAGATCACCGGTGCGCATGCGAGATATTCCCTGGAGACGCAGTTTTTTCAAAAAGGAGGTATGGAAAATTGTTTAAGAGAACGGGCGAATGGTTCATCAATATGCGCCTCAAGCACGACCGTAGGCCCTCGCAACTCGGTATGGACGACTATGCCGTGCTGGTAAATCCGGTCAATGATTTTACCCTCTGAAAGCGGCAGTTGGAAACAGACAGCCGGCATCTGGCGCAAAACCCAGCGCTGGAGCTGCGCGTAGAGCTCTGGTATTCCCGCTCCGGTTTTTGCGGAAACGGCAACCGCAGGGGCAAGCCGCCGCTGCCATATCCCGATTAGTCCGGGCTCGGCAAGCCGGTCAATTTTGTTCAGCACATACAGCGTATCTTTTTCATGAATGCCGATCTCGCGCAGCACCGCATTGACCGACTCCACCTGTTCCGCAATCCGGGGACTGCTGATATCAATCACGTGGAGCAGAACCGCCGCTTCTCTGATCTCCTCAAGCGTCGCTTTAAACGCTGCAATGAGCTGGTGCGGGAGCTTGCGGATAAAACCCACGGTGTCGGACAGCAGCAGTTGGGATATCCCCGGCAGTTTGCGAATCGTGGTGTCAAGCGTGGAAAACAGCCGGTCTTCCACTGCAACGTGCGCGTGAGACAGGGTATTGAGCAGCGTTGATTTTCCGGCGTTCGTGTAGCCGATCAGGGCTGCCAGAAACTGCCGATGATGACGCCGGGTGCGGCGCTGAATGGTGCGCACCTTTTTCACCTGCTCTAAATCTTCCTTGAGCCGGGCCATGCGCGCTTTAATTTTTCTGCGATCCATTTCCAGTTTGGTTTCGCCCGGCCCGCGCGTTCCAATCCCGCCGCCCAGGCGGGACAGCACGACTCCTTTGCCCCGTAATCGCGGCAGCAGATACGAGAGCTGTGCCAGCTCAACTTGCAGTTTTCCTTCCCGCGAGCGCGCCCGCTGGGCAAAAATATCAAGAATAAGACCGGTGCGGTCTATGACCCGAATCCCCAGGGTGTCTTCCAGATTTCGCTGCTGTGCCGGATACAGATCGTCATCAAAAATTACAATCTGCGCGTCGGTGGTTTTGATGAGATCGGCCAATTCTGCAACTTTGCCGCGTCCAATAAAAAAAGCAGGATCTATGATTTTTAAGTCCTGCGTAATAGTGCCGGCGATGCATGCCCCCGCTGACTCGGTCAGGCTTGCCAGTTCTTCCAGACCGTTTGACTGGTTTTGCTCCCGGCTGCTCTTCGGCTTAAGACCAACCAGGATTGCTTTTTCACATCCGTCAACGCGCGAGATCAAAGCGACTGTTTTTTGCCTCCTTATTTATACTTGGCGCCATGACCAGTTCCTTTCATACACCCCTTGTAACGGTCATTGCGAGTCCCGCAGCGCGGGACGTGGCAATCGCAACTGCCACAAAGTAAGCATACATAACGAGTTAATCTGCTCTGTTGGACAACGCCAATAAATTTATAATAATTTAATTTAGCTTCTGTTTCAAGAAGTTTTTCACCAGCGCCGGAATCAACGGTTCCTCTTCTGGAAGCTTAATCCAGCGAATTTCAGGATCGTGCTGAAACCAGGTGAGCTGTCGTTTGGCAAGCTGTTTGGTGGCTTTTTTCATCTGGCGAACCGCTTCATCCCAGGAACAGCGTCCTTCTATAAACGCCACCATTTGCTTATAGCCTATGCTTTGCAGCGGCTTGAGAGTGGCGGCATAGCCTTTATCCAATACTGCTTGCACCTCTCCGAGCAGGCCGGCGGCAAGCATCTGATCAATGCGGGTTTCAATGCGCTGATACAGTTCGCTGCGGGAGCGCGACAAGCCAATTTTGAGAAACGTGTAGGGCATATCGCCGAAGGCATGCGCGCGGTGGTGCGCTGAAAGCGGCACGCCGGTAAGATAGAATACTTCAAGGGCGCGAATAATGCGCACCAGATCCGTCGGCTTAATTTTTTGTGCCGCGACCGGATCGCATGCCTGCAGCAGTGTATAGAGAGATTCGGAACCCTCCTGCCGGGCCTGTTCTTTCAGGCGCTGGCGCAGCGCCTCATCCTTTTCCGGTGCGCTGCACAGGCCTCTGGTGAGCGCCCGAATATATAGGCCGGTACCGCCAACCACAAGCGGGAGCGCGCCGCGGCATCTGATGTCGGCAATTATTGCCCGTGCCCGTTCCTTAAATGCGGCGGCATTGAAATCTTCATCTGGGCTGACAATTGATATCAGGTGGTGCGGCACAGCCTGTTGCTGGGCACGCGAGGGCTTTGCCGTGCCGATGTCAAGCAACCGATACACCTGCAGGGAATCGGCATTGATAATTTCGGCAGGAACCGCATGTGCCAGGGAAAGGGCAACCTCTGTTTTGCCGACCCCGGTGGGGCCCTGGATTATTACTATCTTTGGCTTTTCGATCGGAGAAACTCCGGGTGTGTTCATAACCTTCAGTCAGCGCAGTGCGTTGTCAGCAGTGGGCGGCTGTATTCTAATGAAAGGCTATTGATATTTCAAGATAATCCTGATAGAAAATCATATAATAACGTTGTGCACATTATGTAGATGCCGCCGCATGATCAACAACCCTAAAAAAATTCTCATTATTCGCCTGAGCGCAATTGGCGATGTGCTGCGCGCGCTTCCCGTATTACACACGATAAAGCATAATTTCCCCCGGTCTTATATCGCGTGGGCGGTGGAAGAACCGGCGCGGGACCTCCTCCTGCATCATCCGCAGGTTAACGAGGTTCTGACTGTGCCCAAGACAGCCTGGGTCAGCCTGCTCAAATCCGGTCGGATGGTGCGCTTGTGCCGCGAGATAGCGTCTTTTGTGCGCACCCTCAAGAGCAAACAATTTGATCTGGCGATTGATTTTCACGGTCTGCTTAAAAGCGGGTTGATCAGCTTCCTGAGCGGGGCGCCAGTGCGCGTCGGCTTTACCCGGGAATTTACCAAAGAGGGCAACTTTCTGTTTAACAACTGCCGTTTTCCTCTTGAAACCGGTGCCATCAGCCGTATTGAACGCAATTTTCGGCTGCTGGAGAAGATGGGGCTTAAGATTATTGATGACTATCCGGTTATCCCTATCACTGACAATGAGCGGTCTGTGGTGAAAGAGTTTTTCCGGCATGCGCGGATTGATTCCAGCCGGCTGTTGGTAGCCATTCACCCGGGCACTAGTCCGCGCACGCTCTATAAGCGCTGGGACCCCCACCGCTATGCCACCGTTGCCGACCAGCTGATAAAAGATTATGCAGCGCAGATTATCTTCACCTGGAGCGGCAGCGAGCGTGACACGGTCAATGAAATAACGGCACAAATGAAATACCGCGCGCATAGTGCCTGTGAAACGAAAAGCCTGGGCCAGCTTGCAGAGATTTTTCGCCACTGCGATCTGTATATCGGCGGCGATACCGGCCCCATGCACCTGGCAGCGTTTATGCGGGTGCCGGTCGTGGCGATTTTTGGGCCGACCGACTGTGTGGTCAATGCGCCCTATAACAAAACCAAACATATCATCATTCGCAAAGAAATTCCCTGCAGTCCCTGCCGCGACCGATACTGCAAGAAACGGGACTGCATGAAGGCTATTCAGGACGATGATGTCATTCAAGCCGCGCGGCTCATTTTGAACGCCGGCAAGCAGCGCGCCGCGACCCAGTCCCCCGCGCCCTACACCATCAGCCATCGGTAGAGGATGCTTCCGCATATGCCTGCCCCGACCATATCTGCAACCGTTATAACCTATAATGAAGAAAACAATATCAGAGATTGTCTGGAGAGTATTAAATGGGTGGATGAACTGATTGTGGTTGATTCATTCAGCAGCGACAGAACGGTTGATATATGCCGTCAATATACCCGTCATGTGGTGCAGCGGCCCTGGCCGGGCCATGTGCGGCAGAAACAGTTTGCCCTGGAGCAGGCAACCGGGGACTGGATATTGAGTTTAGACGCCGACGAGCGGCTTTCTTCAGAGGCGCAGGAAGAAATATTATCAGAAACGAGCCGCGCCGCGGACCGCATTGACGGCTTTGTGTTCCCCCGCCACTCCTATTATCTGGGCCGGTGGATCAATCATGGCGGATGGTATCCTGATTATAAGCTCAGGCTGATACGCCGCGGGAAAGGCGCATGGACGGGCGTTGACCCGCATGACAAACTGTGCGTAGAAGGCGCAACAAAAATATTGAAAACCGAAATTCTTCATTATGTGTATCGGAACCTCTCCCATCAGCTTATGACCATTGACACCTTTTCTGCCATTACGGCGCGACACTGGCAGGAGCAGGGGGAACCGTTCCGGCTGCGTTCGCTTCTGCTCAGGCCGCCGGCTAAATTTGTTGAATGCTATATATGGAAAAAAGGTTTTTTGGACGGCGTGCCGGGATTCATCATTGCCGTCGCCTCGTCCTTCTATGTCTTTCTTAAATACGCAAAACTCTGGGAAGCACGACAGTGCAGACCCGATGCCTGAAAGCAGCGCATGATGCATGCCACCGCCGCCATCTCCGCTCATCCCGTATTTCTGCATCTTCGCCGCGATGATACCCGGTGGATTGTCCGCGAAGATTGCGCGTCAATGGCAGCAGACACTCTGTTTTATATGCTGCACCATCACGAGCACATTCCGCACCTCACGCTGATCAAAGAAAACAATGTGCGCGCGTCATTCTTCATGAAACCGCCGGGAGCTGTTGCAGATCAGATATTTATCAAACGCTATAAACAGCAGGGATGGGTGGAGCGGTGCAAGCACGTGGTGCTGCCTGCCAAGGCAGTTGCGGAGTGGCGCAATATGCAGCGGTTTGCCGCCTGCGGGCTGCCGGTTCCCCGGCCGATTGCGCTGGGCATACGACAAACCGGACTGATGCTAAAAGACTCCTGCCTTATGACGGAGGCGCTGCTGGCCGCACCGCCCCTGCATGAATTTCTTGAACAGCAGCTCCCTCTGCTTTCTGCGGAACGCGCAGATGCCGTTAAGAAAGAGCTTACGGTTTCTCTTGCCCGTCTGGCAGCGGACATACATAATGCGGGCTTTTTTTATCGCGATCTTCACGCAGGAAATATCCTCATCAAAATTTCAGCGCGCGATTATCAACTGTTTCTGATTGATTTGCATCGTGCCTGGCGGCCGTTCAGGCTTCTGCAATGGATGCGGCTTCGGGATCTTGCGCAGCTCTGGAACTCGGTGCCGGCCCTGGGCGCGCATAAACGCCTGTTTGTTGAGGAATACCTGCTTGCCAGCGGTCAGCGGCGCGTTGCTCCCGGCGCTTTCATCCGTAAACTTGAAGCCGGGGCGCGCCGCCTGGAACAGCGGCGGGTCAAGAGCCGCAGCAAGCGCTGTCTTGTTAACAGCACGACTTTTGAAGTTCACAAAACCGCGCGCGAGCAGTATTTTGGCCGGCGGGAGTTTGGCCGGCAGACGCTCGACGCCCTCCTGCAGGAACAGGCCCGATGTCTGGCAGAGGGCCAAACGGGCATTCTCAAGAAATCAGAAAACGCAATCCTTACGCGGCACGAGCAGGGTCGCATGCTGCCCGGCCCGGTCTGCGTCAAGCACTATTTTTATCGCGGCATTAAGTATGCAGTAAAAAGCGCCGTTGTGAAATCACGGGCATTGAAAAGCTGGGCCGCAGGACACATGCTGCTGGTGAGGGGCGTCGGAACGCCGTTGCCGCTGGCACTTCTGGAACGAAAATACGGGCCCTTTATCTATGAAAGCTTTCTCGTTACTGAATGGCTTGCTGATGCGCTGCCGCTCAACGACTATGTCACGAATCTTCATAACCAGGGTCTGTTGCATGAGAAACGGGAACGATTTATTCAGGCCTTGGCAGAGACGCTCAGAGACCTCCATGAAAAAGGCATATACCATGCGGACCTCAAATCAACCAATATCCTGGTGCGCGCCGACGGCCCCGGCCGCTGGCGGTTTTATTTTATCGACCTGGAACGGGTGAAATGCACACGCAGCCTCACCTTCAGAGAACGGGCAAACAATCTTGCCCAGATTAATGCCTCGGTGGCGCGCTGCATGAGCGTCAAAGATCGCTTGAAGTTTTTCCGGTTTTACGCTAAAGATACTCAACTTTTTAAAGAGCGGAAGAAATATTATCAGGAAATTTTAAAAATCAGCCGCACGAAAAATACCGAGCCGTTTGGCGTAACCTTCACAGCATAGATTAACCAAACACGCGCCGCGTTTACTCATCCCCGCAATTCCCGTTACCCCGGAAGGGCACCATGTGCCGCATTGATAAGGGTGCGAGAGGTGAGCTCGCGGTGGTTATGATTAATATTGACCGCCATGAAAATTCTGCATCTTTTCAGCAACTGGAAGTGGACCGGACCGGCAGAACACGCCCTCAACACAGCGCGCGCCCTTTCTGAAACAGGCCACCAGGTTACCTTTGCCTGTGCGGCGCCGCCACCGGCAGCCCCGGAGTCAATTGTTGCGGCAGCGCACGAGGCCGGCATGGTGCCGCTCACGGCATTTTCGCTCAATAAGCATTTCAATGTCGCAGACAATGTGTCCGATATTTTCCGGCTGCGTTCCTTTCTCAGGCGCGAGAAATTTGATCTTATTCATACCCATCTCAGCAACGACCATTTCCTTGCCGGGGCTGCTGCCGATAAGACCGGCAGGAGGATTCCCATCATCCGTACCTGTTATGATGGCGATGGCCTCAAGCCGCGTTTAAAAAACCGGCTGTTGCTGAAGGCGATGACGGACGGCCTGATTACCATATCCGAGCAGGCGCGCAGCCAGATTATAAAGACCTATGCCGTGCCCGAAAACGCTCTATGGAAAGTGCATGTGCCGGTTGATCTGGAAAAATTTGACCCCGCCGCGATACAAAACAACCGGCAGCATTACCGGCTTACTGACGCGGATATAGTGGGAGGTATTGTTGCGCGGGTGCAAAAACACCGGCGGTTCGAGGTGCTTCTTGCCGCCCTGGAAATGGTGGTGCGCGAATTTCCTCAGTTGAAATTCATGATCATCGGCAGGGGCACCCACATAGAGGAGATTGCGGTCAAGCCCTCTATGAGACTGGGCATCCGCCCCAATTTGATTTTTACCGGCTATAAAAAAGAAGATTACTGCGAAACAGTTGCCTGCCTTAATTTCAAGGTTTTTTTAATGCCGGGTAGCGACGGCGCCTGTCGGGCAGTGCGCGAGGCAATGGCGCTGGGTATTCCGGTGATTGCCGCGCGGCGGGGCATGCTGCCGGAGATTATTGAAAACAACCGGGACGGCATTATTATAGATGACAGCCCGGAGAATCTGGCGGATGCCATGCTGAGGCTCATTGAAAACCCCGGCCTCAGGCAGACAATGGGCAGGAATGCACGAGAAAAAGCACGCCAGGAATTTGACCTGATGAAGCAGACGAAAAAAGTGGAAGCGATTTATGAAGAAGTGTTGAAACGTCAGACCAGAGAAATAAATGATGCTTGTTTACCGGTTACCTGAGTACAATTAACGCCCCTATTTTTTTACATTTTTTGCCCGCCAGTGCACACAACAAAACCTATTAGTCAAACAATCTCACGACCAGTGTCTGAGACTAATACTACTTTAATAGCAGGTTGTTGAAAAACGTGATGTTATAAAGTGTATGAACTTTCAGAATGAAACCGCTTCGCTTAGAATGACACTTTTTCAACAGCCAGATAATAGCTTAATCATAGTAACGGCATGGGCAGAATTTTGAAAAATATAAGAGCAATCGGCATAATCATCGCAGCGCTGGGGTTCGTTAACGGCTGCATGTTGTTCAAAGTCGTGGTCCATCAAGGGCCAACAGCGCACGTTAAAAAAGTTGAAAATGTAGAAATCCCCTCCGGCGCTGCACGTATTCGTGTGCGCATCTTTACACCGGCCGGAACAGGCCCTTTTCCGATACTGATTTACAGCCATGGCGGCGGCTGGGTCAAAGGAAATGTGTACACCCATGGCAAAGTGTGCCGGTACCTTGCTGAAAGAGTTGGCTGTCTGGTGGTTTCAGTAGATTATCGCAAAGCCCCGCAATATAAATTCCCGATACCCCTTGAAGATGTATATGCGGCGCTGCGGTGGACCGCCGAGCATGCCGCGCAGTTGCACGGCGATCCTTCGCGCATCGCAGTCGGTGGCGATAGTGCCGGCGGCAACCTGTCTGCTGCCCTATGCCTCATGGCGAAAGATCGTGGCGGGCCGAACATCATATTTCAGCTTCTTGTCTATCCGGCGACCGACCTGTCCTCGCTTGATACTGAGTCATACCGTCTATACGGCAGCGACTATGGGCTGACAAAAGCCGACGTGGAGGAGTGCCGCGATAAATATCTCCGGTCGCCGGCAGACCGCACGCACCCGTATGCGTCGCCGTTGCTGGCAAAAGACCTCGGCAATCTGCCGCCGGCTTTAATTATTACCGGCGAGTATGATGTGGCGCGCGACGAAGGCGAGGCCTATGCAAAGCGCCTCAGAGAGGCAGGTGTGCGGGCGCGCTCATTCAGGTGCGCGGGTATCGGTCATGGCGCTGCATACTGGGCAGTGGCTTCAGGCATCGTGCAGAATGCCCTGGCTGAGGCGGTATCGGACTTGCGCGCGGCGTTTGGCACCCAATAGCGGGCTGTGGAAAAAGTGTCATTCTAAGCGAAGCGGTTTCATTCTGAAAGTTCATACACCTTATAACATCACGTTTTTACCAACCTGTTGCGTGCGGTATTTAACCCGGAGAGGGAAGATTGTATTGACAATAGTTCTTAATTGTTTTTAGTATCATCATAATTGCAGCATACCCCCAGAGGTCACAGTCGAGTAGCACTGCGGTATGAAATGGGTTTTAAAACCGCAGGCACATTGTTTAAGGATTTTCGCTAAAATAGAATGTAATGATCATAAAATTGTGGCCAGATGTTCCCTTTTGGGAGGAACTGGTTAAGAAAAGTCCGGACAGCACTTTTTTTCATTCCCCACTCTGGCATGAAATCGTTACCCTGACGTATCGTGATTATTCCATTGCGACGCGGGGCTTTGAATTTGATGATGGCAGCAAAGCGGTTTTCCCTTTTATCCAGACCAGGGAAGGCGGCATCCTCAAGGGGAAGGGGCGGTTAAAATCGTCGGTCTTTGGCGGGTATGGCGGAATCATTGCTGAACGAGTGCTTACCGCGCAGGAACAGCAGGCGGTGTATGCCCATCTCCTGTCCCTGAAAGCGAGCATATCAATTGACGGCAATCCATTTTCTTCTTACGCTGTTCCGCAGACGTTCACCCTGAAAAAAGATTTTACCCATGTTGTTGCGCTTAACACCACTGAGGAAAATGTATATAAACGGCTATCACGCGGAGCAAAGAGCAACCTCAATCAGGCCCTTAAAAAAGGGATTAATATCAGAAGAGCGCACACCGAGCGCGATGTTGCATGTTACGTCGGCGTGTATCAAGACACCCTCAAGCGCTGGGGCGCGGCGACGCTGTTTACGTACCCCGAAGCACTGTTTCAGAATATTTTTAAACGGGCAGGCGATGCGGCACAGCTCTGGCTTGCTGAAAAAAACGGAACTATAATTTCCGGAGCGATTATTTTTTACTGGAACAGAGTAGTGTCATACTGGCACGGCGCATCGTTAAAAGACTATTTTGACTGTTACCCCAATAATCTGCTGCACATGGAGATTATCAAAGATGCTCTGCGCCGGGGTTACCGCTATTACGACTTGGGCCCGAGCGGCGGCCAGCAGGGCGTGGTGCGCTTCAAGCAGTCATTTGGCGCAGAGCGGATTGAGTTTTTGTCAGGCCACTGGAAGCACCGCTGGGGAAGGAAAAAGGACTCCTGAACATGGAAGTTCTGAATCCCGTTCCCATTGATTTCTGGCAGCAGGTTGCCGAGGAATGCCCGTGGGCAACCTTTTTTCACACGCCAGCCTGGGCGTCTGTTTATGCGCAGACGTTTCCCCGCTATGCGGTTGCCAGCCGTGGTTTTATATTGGAGAACGGCGCACGGGCGGTTATTCCGTTTCTGGCGGAAACAAAAAAAAAGTTTCTGCAACGGGTAATAAAGCTTAAATCAATGGAGCCGGGTGTTTATGGCGGGATCATAGCAGATCGCGATCTTACCCCGCAGGAGGTTGGTGAACTAATCCACCATATTCTCAAAATAAAAAACGCCGGCGGGCGCATCGTGGGCAACCCGTTTAAAGAATTTACAGTTCCTGCTTCCTTTAAAAAAAAAGAGTTGTTCACCCAGATGATTGACCTGTCGCCCGGCGCAGAACAGATCTGGAAGCGTTTCAGCCGCGGTCAAAAAAGCAACATCAACCAGGCACAGCGAAAAAACATTGCCGTGCGGCTGGCGCGGAACACGCAGGATATTGAAACATATTACGCCATATATTTGCAGACTATTCAACGATGGGGTAAAAGCACCGCGGTGGAATATCCCCGGGAGTTGTTTTTAAATTTATACGGGCAACGAGCAAATCATATACGTTTTTACCTCGCGGAGAAGGACGGCAGAATCCTTGCCGGAATCATAGTGCTGGCATGGAACAAAAAGCTTATCTACTGGCACGGCTGCTCGCTGGATGACGCGCTTAAAGAGTATCCCAACAACCTGCTTCACTTCACGGTTATTATCTGGGGGTGCGAAAACGGCTACACATGGTATGATATGGGGCCTAGCATGGATATGGAAGGGGTCGTGCGGTTTAAAGCCTCCTTTGGCGCGGAAAAAGTATTCTTTCAATCCTATCGGTGGTAGCAGGGTTAATAGGAAACCGCAGAGGACGCCGGAGAGGCAACAGCAGATCTATTAGATTATCACCTGTTTAAATCTGAGAATCGTGCGCTCGTCTTTGTATCGTTTTTGGAGATATAATATTCTGGTTTCCCGATAGTTATCGGACTGGGGCTTGAGTTTATAATCCATACCTGCACACAGGAAGCGTTATATGCAGCACAAAAACATCAGTTTTATCCGCTGGTTTATGCAGCACCTCAGGCAGGAGTATAAAAAGAAAAAGGACCTTTACAAGGTGCTCAGCAGAAATCCTACGGTGACCATTGAAGAGGATGTGCAGATTCTCAACCGGAAGAAATTATTTTTAGGAAACAATATTCATATTGGCAAGGGGACAATCCTGCACTGCGGCGGCGGGGCATGGTGTAATTATGGCGGCTCTATTTCCATCGGCGATAATGTGTATATTGGCCCGTATGGAATTTTTCTGGGCGCCGGTGAAATTGAAATTCAGCGGCGCTGCCACTTTGGCCCCGGGGTTATGCTGATAGCTCAAAGTCTGCATCCTGATACCATCTACGACGAAACGCTGCTTGATGCCGTTATCCCGCCCCACAAATTCGGCAAAATCACGCTCGAGGAAGGGGTGCTGGTGGGCGCTGGCGCCATGATCCTTGAAGGGGTGACCATAGGCCGCGGCTCGGCTATTTCCGCTGGTTCGCTGGTGCAAAAAGATGTGCCGCCGAACTCGTATGTAATTACCGGTAAAACCGCTAAATTTATTGATAAAAATTCGCCTCTATTCCGTCCCAAATAATACATCAGCGCACCGGTACTGCTATGGGCAGCCGTGCTCGATTGACAGCACAGCAAAAAAAATTTTCCCGCGGTAATTGAACTATGCGCAAGCTTATTGCACATTCGCTTCATACCTATCTTTTCAGAACCGGCAGTTGGATATACAGCCAGCTGTGCAACATAAAAAAATTTGATTCCGTCGTCATTGCGACCCGCAAACAGAATCTTGATATCTTTCCCTGGCATGATGCGTATTTCCTCTCCGACCTGTCAGCACTCAACCGGTTTTTTCAGCGGGCGTATGCCAAGCGAACTGATTTCTATTATCCCTATTTCTACCGAGTCTTGAAAGAGCGCAAACCGGTACTGCTGCAGTCGCATTTTGGCAACCGCGGCTATTACGACCTCAAGCTCAAAGAAAAACTCAACATCCCTCAGGTGACCACGTTTTATGGCCACGATGCCTCCATGATGCCCCAGGATCGCCGGTGGCGCCGCAGATATAAGGAGCTGTTTGAGCGCGGTGAATGCTTTCTGGCAGAGGGCACCCACATGAAAAAAACCCTTGTTGAGCTTGGCTGCGCGGAATCAAAGGTGATTGTGCAACGCCTCGGTATAGACCTGGATAAAATTCCGTTCATTCCGCGCCGGCTTGAATCTGACCGGAACATCAGAATCCTCATGGCAAGCACCTTTCGCGACAAAAAAGGCATTGTTTATGGACTCGAGGCATTCGCAAAAATTGCGCCGTCATATAACAATATTGTGTTAACCCTGATTGGCGATGCGGGACGCAGCCAGCGCGAGATCGCCTACAAACAAGCAATTCTGCAGGTTATTGAAACAAAACGCCTGCGCGACAGAATTAACTACCGGGGATTTCTTCCCTATCCGAAATTTATTGAAGAGTCAAAGCAGCATGATATTTTTCTTGCGCCCAGCATGCGCGGGGCGGACGGAGAAACCGAAGGCGGAGCGCCGGTTACCTTAATTGAGATGTCGGCATTTGGCATGCCCATTGTCTCAACCTGGCACTGCGACATACCGGAAGTGGTGCTGGATGGCATTAGCGGCTATTTAGTGCCGGAACGGGATGCGGCGGCGCTGGCAGACCGGCTTGAACATCTTATCAGGCATCCTGAACTGTGGGAAAAAATGGGCGCGGCCGGCAGGCAGCACATAGAACAGGAATACGATGCAAAAAAGCAGGCACTTAAGCTTGAGCAGATATATGCGGCGCTTATTTAATAGAACATGTATCAAAAAGAGTCATACTGTATGAAGTGGTGTCATGCTGAACGAAATAAAGAATCTTATCATTAACCACAGTTAGGGGATTCACTGCGTTAGTAATACCAGACCTTATGACATCCGTTTTCTTGGCAACCTATCCCAGAAGAATGCAGCACGTGGTGCTACGGTCTGGCTTGCAAGCCGAGTTGCACGATCATGCCAATAATGAAGAAAAACAGTTTGAAGGCCAGTGACATGGTAGGCGAGACTACCCAGCCGGGAAGGATGAGCGCAAATAGACTTTCACAGAGCAGATAGGATCCTATCATGGCGGTTGCAAAGATTATGAATTCGCCAGAGAACACGACACACGCAATGCCCAATATGATCCCCAGAACGGTCGGCAGCAGTAATTCACCGGACAGCATCAATCCGATTGCCCCGCCAACAAGAAATCCCAGTCCAAACAGACCAACCTGATACAGGGCGACAAAGAGCACCCCGCCCCCTAAACCGCAGATTATCAGACCCAGTATGCCGCCCGGGATGCCATACCTCTGACTGCCGATAATAAAACCCGGCATGGCAAGAGCCAAAAATCCAAACACAAAGAGGGATTTTAAAAAAATCTGATTGCCGAGGAAGCACAGCATAAGCCCGATGATCAGGACAATGATCCAGAGCTTGGTGTCAAGATATAACTTAAAATAGTCCATACCCAAGGCCCTCCAAAAAAATTGTGGCATGTATTTGGGATTATGCAAAAAAACTTTTTAAAAATCCAGCAGTAAAAAGCCTTGAGAAGAAACTTTTAACATGGTATTATACAAATACTTTTTCTTGCTGAAAGCCGAGAATGGGGATGTAGCTCAGCTTGGGAGAGCACTACCTTCGCACGGTAGGGGTCGGGGGTTCGATTCCCCTCATCTCCACCACATTAGAATCCAGCGCAATGCCGGGACATGCAAAAAGCCTTGATACAATCAGGGCTTTTTGTTTTTTAGAGGCCATTAATGTCCAACGAAATCTATTGATGGTATCTGACGGTATATTTAGGACAAAAATACCGTCACGGAAAAAATTTACCGAAGGAGGGTAACGAGTGAAGAATCTCGTTGCAGGTGCTTTGTTTTTAAGATTCTTCGCTGACGTTCAGAATGACTATTTGGGTATTTCAACAGCCCATGGTACGCGGCAATGTCAATGTATAATTGAATTGGAGACAGCTATTTAAGGACAGCAATCAATAACGTCGTCTTATTTTTTTCCCTTTTTTCAAAAATGT
>Ga0101944_10003835_pt1 | contig 19961 bp, 19 predicted proteins | sample DewCreD2012metaG_FD_75245 | JGI IMG/M metagenome (GOLD analysis project Ga0101944, IMG submission 75245) | Hot spring sediment bacterial and archeal communities from British Columbia, Canada, to study Microbial Dark Matter (Phase II) - Dewar... ... | reverse complement strand
ATTTGATGGACTTATTATAACTGATGGAATGTTTATGGGAGCTATTTCAAATAATTATTCATTTGATGAAGCAGTTGAACTTGCAATCAATGCCGGAAATGATATTCTTTTATATACAACGAATAAACTTTCCGGGAAGTCTCTTGTTGATAGTGTTGTTGGAATTGTTATGAACAAAATATCTCAGGGAAAAATAACTGAACAAAGAATTAACGAATCTTTCAACAGAATTATGCAAAAGAAACAGGAACTAACTTCAGTTGAATATTCAGAGTCAGAAGTTATTCCTGAAGATTATTATTTGGCTAATTATCCGAATCCTTTTAATGCAACAACACAAATAGGTTTTTATTTACCATCAGAACAGAATGTTTCGTTAAAAGTCTTCAACACAATCGGTGAAGAATTAATAGATTTAGAAAATAATTTTTACTCTGCAGGCACTCATAAAGTTCTGTTGAATGCAAATGGATTATCTTCAGGTGTTTACCTGTTGAGAATGAAAGCGGGCGAATTTTACATTTCACATAAAATAATTTTATTAAAGTAATTGAGGTCGTATGAAAACAATAATTTTCTTAATCATTTTAAGTATGAACATCTTCTCACAACAGCAACCTCCTAAAACAGTTGAGTATGTTGATATAAACAAATATTTGGGACTTTGGTACGAAATTGCCAAAATACCAAATCGCTTTCAGAGTCAATGTGTTAAAGGAACCACAGCAAAATATTCGATGAAAGAAAATGGTGAAATTGAAGTAATCAATTCCTGCATTGAAGAAGATGGTTCAACTGACAGAACAGAAGGAATAGCAAGAATTGTAGACAAGAAATCCAATGCAAAACTTGAAGTTAGTTTCTTTAGCATTCTTGGCTGGAGACCAATTTGGGGTGATTACTGGATTATCGGATTAGATACAAATTATCAATGGGCAATTGTTGGAACCCCAAGCAGAAAATACGGCTGGATATTAAGTCGTTCACCAAAGTTAGAAAAAGAAACTATGGATAAAATTTTTACAATTCTTAAAGAACAAGGTTATAATCCGGAAGACTTTAAGTAGGAAATATTTTCCGGTGGCTTTAAGACAATAATTTTAGATTTTCTATTTGAAAAAATTTTATTACTAATTTATTTTTTGAGTGAAAAGTTTAGGGAATACTATATTGTTTAACATAAACAAAAAACTTTCCGGTAATAAAAGAGTATACCCGATGAATCCTGCGGAACGAAATGATTACGCCAATACTATTTTAGATAAGCACAACCTAAATTTAATAATTGATATTTTATACCAAAAACAAAACAATTGGAATGATATACTGCAACTGCACGCAGGATATTGTTCCTTGAATAATAAATTTGTGCAGTATATTTAATAATTAGGTGGTAAAGTTTAAACATATAAAAGGAGGGTTAAATGTTCCCTGATAGGTCTTTTGAAATTGAGTTGCATAAAGAAAATGCAAAAAAATCTTTAAAGGAAAAGAATTTTGGTTTAGCAAGATTATTTTACTTTAAATGAGTTGAGTCATTAAGGCAACAGAATATTATTAACGGTGGAAAATTAGAAGAAGAATTAATAATAGCACAAACAGAATATAGCGAATTCGTTAAGCAAGACCCTTTGTATTTAAAGATTTGAGAGACGATTTTACCTAAAATAAATGAACATAAAGGAATTTTGCAAAGCGAATTATAGAAGATCTTCCCTGATACTAATAAAAATGACATATTATATACTTTATATTTTGCTGCTGAACACGGAATGGTAAGACGTGTTAAAAAGGGCGAACCTATGAATTATCAATTATTAAATAAATATTTCTTTTAATTATTTTAAGTTAACTAAAAAGTTTTTTATGATCTCAGAAAATGATATTGAAAGTAATTTTTGGGACGGAGATCCTTATCTTATCTTTAATGGGCCTGTTTGCAATTTAACCCCTAGAGAATTTCTGCCACTTATTGATACAATCCGAAAGGAAAGCGATTGGCGCAAAATATTTCCTAAAATAAAGAAGGATAAAAACAACAACTATAATCCAATATATAAGAAAGGTCTTTGTTTCGGTTTTTATGCTCATAAAATTTTTGATGAAGTAGCCATTAAGGCAATTGAGACTGGGAAAAAATGTACTCAATATCCTTCAAGTGTTTACTCATTTATATCACAAGGTTGTTGTTACGATGATTTTGCATCTCTTTCTCCTGATGTAATCTCGTACTGTGAAGCAATAACGCAATTAAATAATAGGGAATTTGACAAAGCTTTAAAAGAAATAAAAAAAGCATTTGAACTGAAACCTAATCAACATCTTTATGCTTCACTTTATTTTGAAATTAAATTATAACTTAAAGATGAATCATCTATTGATGAAGAATTAAAATATTTTGAAAATGATATTGATTCTCTTGTTCATACCGGAAGAGTTTACAAGTTAATACGATTCTATATACGTCAAAAGAAAAATGATAAAGCTTTAGAATTGATTAACAAAATTAATCAACTTCTCGACGACCTTATTAAAGGTAGAAAGCAAAATAAAATATTCGGTGGGCAGAAATCAGAATGGTATGTTTATAAGAAAGAGCAATTCAATAATAGAATTGAAAAAACAAAATTAAAACTTGAAACAAAATAGATTGATACAGAAAAGTGTAACATAGCCCGTGTCTTAAAGCAAAAGCGTTTTCGCATTCGGCATTTAACGGATTTTGATTTTATTCGTTCCTTTTCAAGTTTTATATTCAAGATAGTCGTACTTTGGAAGTTTTTCTAAATATAAAAATTATTAACAAGTTTGGCATTGTAGTTCAATGCTAAGTCTTGGATACAAAGTCGTTATTCAGCTAAAGTCAATGCAAATAAACGAAAAAGAAATAATAGTTAATTATCCACAAAATCGCCCATATTTGTTTCAATTCTCAATAGTATTAGAGAAAGGTTCCAATTTTCCTTTTGAAGGCGATTATTCTTTAATAATTGAGAATGAAAGACTAATAAGTTTATCTAAACGGTCAGATGATAACTATAAGCAAGGTCAATCTTGGATTTTTAAAATTGAAGCTTTTAAGACTGCATCAGAAGCAGAAAGTTTCACTCTCAAACTTATTCAAGGTGTTCTTTGGTCATCTATTAAAAATAAATATGGTTTAAGGTTATTATATAATTCTTCATTACCTTTTGAAATAAATAATCGTGCTTCAAAAGTTGGTAGTTCGTTCTCCATTTCAGCCGAATTATCAATTATTTATAGTGCTATAAATATTATAGAACCAATTTCAGATATTATCAAATCTGCAACACCTATTGATTCAAAATTATTGATAGCCTGTGAATTATTTACTTCTGCAAGATTAGAATCTACAGAACGAGCGAAGTTTGTGGGTTTAGTATCATCCCTCGAACCATTATGTGAACAAAATGATTATGGAATACCTGATTTATCTGAAAAAATAAAACAACTAAAAGAAATAATTGAAAAAACTAAATACGATGAAAAAATTAAAAATTCACTTTTGGGTAGAATTGAAGGATTAAAAAAAGAATCTGTTAGTCAATCTATTAAAAGAACAATTGAAGCATACTTCCCAAATGATAAAGAAACAGTTGATACAATTTTGGATGCTTATAATACTAGAAGCAAAATCTTATACGAAGGATTAGTCGACCCAGATTTAAATATTAAAAGTTATAAAGTTGAAGAAATCGTAAGACAAATTTTAGAAAAAAAAATAATAGAAATTTATCTAAAAAAATAATATGTTATATAACAAGTTGTTCATGCCGACCGCCTCTTACCCATTCGGTATTTTACAAATTTAAATCTTTTGTTCTCCGCTTCGGCTAACTTGTTTAACTTAATTCAATAGTGAAAATATTTTCTAAACATAATTTTATTTTACAAATTTTGTATTGCTGTTCTATGTGGCGGCTGAGCATCAACGCCGTGAGTACTATAACAAAAATGTATATGCTTTTTACAAAGTTTTCATTTATATTTTTGATGAAATTTATAAAAAAAGTGAAGTAAAAATATGAGCAATGAGTTTGCAGAAATAATTACAAATTGTTTCAAAAATAAGCCAGTCATTAGAGCATTTTTGTTTGGTTCGGTTGCAAGAGGTGAACAAGATGAACAAAGTGATGTAGATATTCTGGTTGAATTAGATTATTCTCAACCAATCGGTCTTGGCTTTGTGAGAATGAAACTTGAATTGGAAGATTTATTAAAAAGAAAAGTAGATATTATTACAAGTAAAAGTGTTTCAAAGCATATAAAACCATATATTGATTCAGAAAAAATATTGATATATGAGAAGTAGTACAGGTGATAAGATAAGGTTACAGCATATTTATGATGCAATTTTAGAAATTGAATCCTATGTTCAAGACTCGAGTTATGATTCTTTTCAAAACAATTCAATGATGCAATTTGCTTGTGTAAAGCAATTAGAAATTATTGGCGAAGCAGCAAATCACCTTACAACTCATTTCAAAAAACTCTATCCAGAAATTCAATGGCCTGAAATAATAGATTTAAGAAACTTATTTATCCACGAATATTTTGGCATTGATAGTAAAATAGTATAGGATATAATAAAGACAGATTTGGTTTCATTAAAATCTCATATTAAAGAGATAATGGAACAATTATAAAAAGTGCTGATCAGCAGATTAAGCTGTCCCGAAAAATTTCGGGATTAGCATTTGGCATTTTAGCCAAAGGCCGACAAGTGTTCTAATTGATAATTATAAATTGTAAATTGTTAATTATTGCTGCTCCGGGTTTCGGCTTCTACAAAACGTCTTTATACTTTTGGCATCTACTGTAAGTATGAGTTCTTTTTGTTAATTTTGAATAAAAAGAAGAGATTCTTAATGAAAGGCATTCGAGTTTATATTGATACATCAATTATTGGGGGGAAGTTTGATTCAGAATTTAAAAAAGCAAGTGAGATTTTTTTTGAACAAGTAAAAAATAATAAATTTCATTTAATAATATCTGCTTTGGTTCAAGAGGAAATTATTGCAGCTCCAAAACCAGTTAAAAGTTTTTTTGAGGAATTGAAATCCGATTCAACCTTAATTGAAATATCAGAGGAAGCATTAAGACTAAGGGAAGCATATCTTAAAGCAAAGATTTTAACAAAGAAAAATTCAACTGATGCATTGCACGTTGCTCTTGCAACTGTAAACAATTGCCCTATGATTTTTAGCTGGAATTTTAAGCACATTGTTCATTACAAAAAAATAACTCTTTACAATTCAATAAATATTTTAGAAGGTTATCAACAAATAGCTATTCATTCCCCATTGGAGGTAATAAGTTATGATTAAAAAAGAATTCGATTGTGTAGAAATGAAAAGAAAAGGTGCGGAGATATTACAGAAAAAATTAGTTGGTCTTACATTAGAAGAAGAATTAAAATTCTGGCAGGAACGCACTAAAGAATTAAAAAAAGAACAACAAAGATTAAGAAAAAGAAAAAGGTAGTATCAAAATTATAACCTTCAACATAACAGGACGACCTGCCTGCATTAGAAGTACTTGGTGGTTAAAATTCATTAAGTTTTTGGTATTTGTATCTCAGCTTTGTTGGATGTTTAAAGGTTTTTAAGAAGTTAAAATATCGTCAATTAAACAAATCCATAAGAAGTAGATAGGCTGTTTAATCTTTCTTGTTGAAGGTATTGCTGCTAATAAGCTGACAAGTGTTCTAATTGTTAATTCTAAATTGTTAATTGTAAATTTTATCAAACCTAACAGTAATCACTCTACATTCAAACAAGTTACATTTCCATCAAAGTCAGTCGCAATTATTTTATTTTTATCAATAACCGTTAATGTATTTACAAATCCATTGGAGATTTTATATTTCCATAGAATTTCTCCACTGCTTGAATTTAGTGCATAAATAACACCATTTTTTGTAGGATAGAAAATCATTCCTTCTTTCTCAACAATCTGCGAAGAACTTATATCATATCCAAAACCACATTTTGTAATCCATAAGGGTTCTTTAAAATTTTTAGATGCCGGTAAAGCTAATATTGTATCGTTCATTGTTCGCAAAAAAAATTTATCCTTTGATTCAGATATACCTATTGTTTCGCGGACAATGTATTTATCTGTTCGCCAAAATTCTTTTCCGGTATGAATATCTAATGCTGTTGTTTTTCTATCGGGAGCAACTATGAATAATATATCATTCGAAATAACAGGTTGACAAACAGCAGGGGATAAGAATATTCCTTCTTTATCTCCTTTCCATTTCCAGATAAGTTCACCTGTCTTCGAATTAAGGCAATAGAAATATTCATCCCAAGCACCGAAGAAAATTTTATTATTATGAATAATCGGTTTTGATTCGACAAAACCTTTAAGTTCACTAAACTCCCAAATAATTTTCCCTGAAGAAAGCTCTATTGCTCTGAATTTTTTATCGCTTCCTCCAATGTAAACTACATTATCATAAATTAAGGGTGAACCTAAAACAGCAGATTGTGTTTTTAATTCCCAAATTAGTTCTCCACTTTCTTTATTAACACAATAAATTGAACTATCAGCAGAGCCAAATACCAGATAACTGCCATCAATTGCAGCGGTAGCATAAATTGCATTTCGTGTTTTATATATCCAGTTGACTTCTCCTGTTTTAATTTTTAATGAGTAAAAATTGCCAGAAGTGTTACCAAAATAAACTGAGTTGTCATCTATTGCAGCAGAAGCACCAATTGTATATCCAGAATTGTAACGCCAATTTATTTTAATGTTCGGGTAGTAATTATTAACTGAATAATCAGGTCTATTAGTTTCTAACTGAAATAAATATTTTTTATCGCCTAAAAAGGTGGAATGCCATTTTACAATTTCTTCGTTTGATGAGTTCTTTTCATAAAAAAAGACGGAATCTTTTTTAATTTCCACAATATTAAAACCACTTGCATTATTATATAAACTCAGATTTGATCTTCCCATAATTCCTTCAATTCCTTCAAAATTAAATAGCTTATTTCGGTGTCCGTGTCCAAAAAGAACTAATTGAGTATTTAGTTTTTTTAATCTCTCTAAGATTTCATACCAATTACTAATACTTTCATCTAAAGGATAGTGAGTTACAAATATTATTTTTTGGTTTTGAGAAATTGAATTTGAAACAGAGTCAAACCATCTTAAATCTTCTGGGGCAAAGTGTCCATCAGCCATTCTCATTCTTGGACCTTGATGAAGTCCAATAAAAAGGATACTATCAGTATTAAAAACAAACCTGTCATCGCCCCATAATTTTATAAAATCTGTGCAGCCGGATTCACTCCATTTTGTATCGTGATTGCCGGGCATAATGTAGTAAGGTTTTTGAAGCCTATCCAAAATTGATTTTGCTAAAGACAATTCTTCTAATGTGCCAGTGGCAGTAATATCACCCGAAATAATTGTGAAGGAAATATCAGAAATAGAATTGATATCATTTATGGAAATATTCAAGTCATTTACAGCCGAAGGATAGCCAATGTGTATATCTGATAGCCAAGCAAACTTAAAGTTTTGAGAAAGACTTAAACTTGTAAGTAATAAAAATATTTGTAAAATCCTTCCCATAATAAACTCCTAAATAAATTTTAAAAGATGATATTAAAATATGATGTAACTTAAAAAATGTTTAGGGAATTTTTTAAATGGGTGAATTATTCAGAATAATATTTCAGGAAAGTTAATCGTTTTCGGGAACGATAATGTTACTAAGGTTTCAGAGCAATAAGTTTCTTATGTTAAACATCTTGCAACTTTATTAGCATTGCTTGAAAAACCTTAGTAATAAAAAACATAAAATCTTTTATACTAAATGACGTTTTATAGAAGCGATAAACTATTTATATTTGAACACAAATTATTAACTAATCGGATAATAAAATTATGACAAATCAATATCAAATTGCTGTTTTAGGTGGAGGTCCCGGAGGTTATGTTGCAGCAATCAGAGCAGGGCAGTTAGGATTTAAGACGGTCGTAATTGATAAAGATAATTTAGGCGGAATTTGTCTAAATTGGGGCTGTATTCCAACCAAATCACTTCTAAAAAATGCTGAGATTTATGATAATCTTAAAAATCATAGTAAAGATTTTGGAATCTATGCTAAGGATTTAACCTTTAATTTTAATGAAATAATAAAACGAAGCCGTGATATTTCTGATAAGATTACTAAAAATGTTGAAATGCTGGTAAAAAAGAATAAGGTTGATAGAATAAGAGGATTTGGAAAAATAACAGATAAAAATTCAATACAAATTTTTGATAATTCTGGTAAACAAACTCAAACAATTACTGCTGATAACATAATTATCGCAACCGGCGCAAGACCGCGAACTATTACTCAAATACCCGTTGATAAGCAAAATATTATCACAAGCACAGAGGCAATGATTCTTCCTGAACAGCCAAAAGAATTAATAGTTATTGGAGCTGGTGCAATTGGTGTTGAGTTTGCTTACTTCTACAGTGTTCTTGGTACCAAAGTTACAATCATAGAAATGCTCGATAATATTTTACCAATAGAAGATGTTGAAGTATCTCAAACTTTAGAAAAGATTTTTAAGAAAAAAGGAATTGAAATATTTACCAAAACAATTGTTGAAAAAGCAGAAGTAAAAGGCAACAAAGTTCACGTTACAATAAATCAGAATAATAACAAAAAAGAATTAATTGCTGATAAAGTACTAAATGCAATCGGAGTAGTTGGCAATGTTGAAGGTTTCGGATTGGAGGAATTAGGTGTTGAAATAGTTAAAAATCATATTAAGGTTGATAAAAATACATATCAGACTAACATTCCGGGTATATATGCCATAGGCGATGTAATTGGTCCCCCTTGGTTAGCTCACGTTGCAAGTGCAGAGGCAATTCATTGTGTTGAAATGATAAAAGGTATTAAAAATCATCCTATTGATTATGAAAATATTCCCGGATGCACTTACTGTCAGCCACAGGTTGCAAGTGTTGGATTAACAGAGCAGAAATGCAAAGAATCAGGGATTAAATACAAAGTTGGAAAATTTCCTTTTATGGCAAGCGGAAAAGCTTTTGCAATAGGCGAACGAGATGGATTTGTGAAACTTATCTTTGATGAAAAGTATGGAGAATTACTCGGCGCACATATAATTGGAAGCGAGGCAACAGAAATGATTGCCGAACTGGTTCTTGCACGCACTCACGGAGCTACCGCTCACTCAATAATCAAAACTATTCACGCTCATCCAACTTTATCTGAATCTGTTATGGAAGCAGCAGCTAATGCACTTGGCGAGGCGGTGCATATTTAAGGGGTAAGTTGTAGTTAAAGTTAAAGTTTGAGTTTTATGAGGATTAGTAAAGAAGAAATTGAAGTGTTGAGAAAAACTTTAGCGGAACTGGATATTGAAGCAAGATTATATTTATTTGGCTCAAGAGTGAATGATGAAAAAAAGGGTGGTGATATAGATTTGCTAATCGTTTCAAAAAAAATTACTAAAATGGATTTAAGAAAAATTAAACGAGAATTTTTTAACAAATTCGGTGAACAAAAGATTGACATTGTGCTTGATAATGGAGAGTTTAATAATCCATTTGCAGAAAAAATTATAAAAGAAGCTGTTGAATTATGAGTAATAAATTATTAAAACAAAATATTGAATACTTAGAAAAGCAGAAAAAATGGCTTGTTCGTTCTTATGAACTTTGTCAATCAATTGGAATCAAAAGCAATTTTTCTGAAAATGAATTCGATAATTTTGAAAATCTGTCTGGAAGATTTGCAAGAACAATAGATTTCCTCGTTAGAAAAGTGTTTCGTTCAATAGATGATTTAGAATTTGAATCTCAGGGAACATTGATAGATACTGTGAATAATGTTTTGAAAAGAAACTTAATCACTGATATAAATCTTTTTAATAATATGCGTGATTTAAGGAATGAAATTGCCCACGATTACCTTGAAGAAGAATTAGTATCTACATTCAAAGATCTTTTAAAGTTGACACCTTATCTTATTGAAATTGTAAATAATACAATCCTTTATGCAAAGAAAAATCACTTAAATGAATAGAACTATTACATATTCTGATCTCGGTTTAATTGATTACAAAGAGGCGTGGGATTTGCAATACAACTTCCACCAATTAAGAGTTGAAAATCAAATTTCAGATTTATTATTACTTCTCGAGCATCCTCATACTTATACACTTGGCAAAACTGCTCACATTGAAAACTTAATTTCTTCTGAAGAATTTCTGAATAAAAATAAAATATCAGTTTACAACATAGATAGAGGTGGTGATATTACTTATCACGGACCAGGTCAGTTGGTTGGATATCCAATCATAAATCTTTCAGAATGGTATCAGGATTCTCACAAATATCTTCGCACATTAGAAGAAGTTCTAATAAAAGTCTGTAGTGATTATGGTTTAAAGGCAGAAAGAAATGAAAAATATACTGGTGTCTGGATTGAAGATAGAAAAATTGCAGCAATTGGGATTAAAATTAGTCGCTGGGTTACTATGCACGGTTTTGCTTTTAACGTAAATACTGATTTAAGTTTATTTAACGGAATAATTCCTTGTGGAATTTCTGACAAATCGGTTACTTCATTAGAAAAAGAATTAAAAATCACTTTACTAATTAATGATGTTAAAGAAAAAGTGTTGAAGTATTTTGCAGATGAATTTAATTACAATTTTATAATTACTGAAGAAATCAAAAATTTAAAAAATAATTTTATTGATGAATTGAAAGGAACTTGATGGCAAAAAATCAAAAAACTAAAGAATTAACACCTAAAGCTGTTAATATAGAGAACACTCTGAAAGATAATAACGGAAAAAGAATAAAATTTTCGAATGATGAGTTAATGGAAGTTTTGAAAATGATGATTACAACACGAACCTATGACAATAAAGCAATGAACTATCTTAGACAGGGCAAAACATTTTTTCACATAGCTGCAAGTGGACACGAAGCAGTTCAAATGGCTGTTGGACTTTTGTTAAATCCCAAAAAAGATTGGTTCTTTCCATACTATCGTGATTTAGGTGTAGTTTTAATGACTGGAGTTACACCCAAAGAAGTTTTTCTCCAGACTTTTGCAAAAGCAGATGATCCCGCAAGCGGCGGACGTCAATTACCAATGCATTGGGGGCATCCAAATATAAATCTACCTTCACAATCATCTCCAACGGGAACTCAATTCTTACAAGCTGTTGGAACTGCACTTGCAAATAAAAGATTAGGAAACGATGCGATATCTTTTGTTAGCAGTGGCGAAGGCACAACTTCACAAGGAGAATTTCACGAGGCAGTTAATTGGGCAAGTCGTGATAAACTTCCGGTTCTTTTTTTAATTGAAAATAATAAATATGCTATTTCAGTTCACGTTTCCTCTCAAAGCGGTGGAGAAGGTCATTCTGTTTCTGCAATGATGAGAGGTTATAATAATCTGTTAACAATGAAAATTGATGGAACTGATTTTTTTGAGTCTTACGAAAAACTCTCGCAGGCAATTGATTATATTAAAAGCGGAAAAGGACCTGCTTTAATCGAAGCAGAAGTAGTTCGTTTGCAATCTCATTCTTCGTCGGATGATCAAAAAAAATATAGAAATGAAAAAGAAATTGAAGAAGATTTATTAAATGATCCTATTTCCGAATTCTCTAAATATCTAATTGATAATAACATTATTTCTCAAAAAGAGATTGACAAAATTTGGAAACAAGTTAATGATGAATTAACAATATTGGGAGAGGAAGCCCTTAAATCATCCGACCCTAAATCTGAAGATGCTATAAAATTCGTCTTTGATGAAAGTGGATTCAAGGAATCATTAGAATATGAAACTTCACAACCATCAGGAAAATCAATTGTGATGGTTGATGCTATCAATCACGCATTGCACGAAGAAATGGCTTTCAATGATAAGATGTATATTTTTGGTGAGGACATAGCTGATGGTAAAGGTGGCGTTTTTACTGCTACTAAAGGTCTATCAACAAAATATGGAAATGAAAGAGTTTTTAATTCACCTTTAGCAGAAGCAAGTATTATGGGTGTTGCAATCGGTATGTCTTTAGTTGGAATGAAACCCGTTGTTGAAATTCAGTTTGGTGATTATATCTGGCCTGCATTCAATCAAATGAAAGATGAGCTTGCTACTTTTCGTTATCGTTCAAACAATACTTGGGTTACACCTGTTGTTACGAGAGTTGCTGTTGGCGGTTATATTCACGGTGGGCTTTATCACTCACAAAACATTGAATCTATTTTTGCCCACGTTCCGGGAATTTATATCGCTTATCCTTCTAATGCTGCTGATGCAAAAGGATTACTCAAAACTGCTTGCAGAATTAATGACCCAGTTTTATTTTGTGAGCATAAAGGTTTATACAGGCAGAGTTTTGCAATGACTCCTGAACCTGATGAAAACTATCTCGTTCCTTTCGGAAAAGCCAAAGTTGCAAGAGAGGGAAGTGATCTTACAGTTATTTCTTGGGGAGTTTGTTTCTGGGACTCGATGTTTGCTGCAAAAAGATTGGAAGAAGAATTTGGTTATTCTGTTGAAGTTATTGATATAAGAACTATCATTCCTCTTGATGAAGAAACAATTTATAATTCCGTGAAGAAAACCAATAAAGCAATTATAATTCACGAAGATACTCTCACAGGTGGATTTGGTGCAGAAATAGCAGCACGAATAACTGAAAATTGTTTTCAATTTCTTGATGCACCAGTTAGAAGAATTGCAGGATTGGATTCTCATATTCCTTATTCACCTGTATTGGAATACACTGTATTACCGAGCCGTGAAAAGATTTACAAAGGAATACTGGATTTATTAAAATATTAAATAATCATAATCTGAAATTAAAGGAGATTTTATATGGATATAATTATGCCGAAAATGGGTGAAAGTGTTAGTGAAGGCACCATCATCAAATGGCATAAAAAAGTTGGCGATTCAGTCAAAAGAGATGAAATAATTTTTGAAATAAGTACTGATAAAGTTGATACTGAAATTCCTTCCCCCACAGATGGAATTTTATCTGAAATTCTTGTGCAGGAAGGACAAACCGTTGAGGTGGGAACGGTCGTGGCTAAAATTAAAAGTGATGAACAAATAACATCAGAACCACAAACTTCCACTCAAAGTGAATTTAAAGAAATTCCTAAAAAAGAATTGCCAATGGAAGAAGGTCCAGCAGATATTATAGATATTACTATGCCCAAAATGGGTGAGTCTGTAATGGAAGGAACGATAATAAAATGGCATAAAAAAGTTGGTGATTTTGTAAAAAAAGATGAAACGATTTTTGAAATCAGTACTGACAAAGTTGATACCGAAATTCCTTCTCCGCAAGATGGTTACCTTGTAGAAATTTTAGTTGAAGAACAAAAAACTGTTGAAGTAGGAACTATTGTTGCAAGACTTTCTTCAAAATCAGATGTAAAAAAATCATCAATTGAAAGTAAAACCAAACCTGAACCTGAAAAAAGTAAAAAGGATTTTGAAGAACCTGTTGCTATGCACGATAATTTTAATAAACCTGCTGAATTTGAAACTGAAATTAAACCAAAGACTAAACGTTTTTATTCTCCTTTAGTCATTAGCATTGCTCAAAAAGAAAATATTTCACTACAGGAATTAGAATCAATTGAAGGAACAGGTTTAGAAGGCAGAGTATCGAAAAAAGATGTATTAAATTATCTTGAAAAAAGAAAATCTAAAGTTGTTACCACTCCTCAACCTGAAATAAAATCAAAAGCAACTATTGAGTCAAAACCACAATCTTTCGAAGCGCCAAAACAAACATTTCAATACGCGGCAGGTTCTGATTATCAAACAATTCCAATGGATAATATCAGAACTAAAATTATGGAGCATATGGTTCATAGTCGTGATACTTCTGTTCACGTTACAGGAATGATTGAAGTTGATGTAACCAGAATTCATAATTTCATCAGTGCGAATAAAGATTATTATTTGCAAAAAGAAAATGTAAAACTTACTTATATGGCTTTTATATCTGATGCAGTTGTAAAAGCATTGAAAAAATATCCATTAGTAAATTCATCAATAGATGGAAATACCATAATTCAAAAAAGAAACATTAATCTTGGAATAGCAGTAGCAGTAGAGCCGACAGGTTTAATAGTTCCAAATATTAAAAATGCAGGAGATAAAAATTTAATTGGTTTAGCCCGTGCAATTCAGGATTTGGCAAATCGTTCAAGAACTAAAAAACTCACTCCGGATGATATTTCTTTCGGCACTTTTACTATTACTAACTATGGTGTATTCGGAACGGTTTGGGGAACTCCGATTATTAATCAACCAGAAGTTGCAATTCTTGGCGTTGGAACAGTAAGAAAAATTCCGGTAGTTTTAGAAATTGATGGTACAGATACTATTGCAATCCGAAATATTATGGCATTAACTCTTTCTCACGATCATCGTTTGATTGATGGAATGCTTGGCGGTCTTTTCCTTAAAGAGATTAAGGATAATTTAGAAAATTTTGATTTTAACACAGTTCAGTAAAAGAAGAAATAGTAATGAGAACAATAAATAAACATCAAAGAGCTTTCAAAGAAAAAATTGAAGAGAATAAAGAAGTTTTAGGCAAAAGACCAGAATGGTTGAAAGTTAAACTTCCAACCGGAGATAATTATCTTGACGTTAAAAACTTAATGCGTCGTCAAAAACTTAATACTGTTTGTGAAGAAGCTAAATGTCCCAACATTGCTGAATGCTGGAATCATCGCTCAGCTACTTTTATGATTTTGGGTGACACTTGCACAAGAAGTTGTGGCTTCTGCAACATAAAAGTTGGAATTCCCAATGAACTTGATTTAGATGAACCAAGAAGAGTGCTCGAATCGGTGATTGAATTAAACCTTAGACACGTTGTTATAACTTCTGTTAATAGAGATGAATTAAAAGATGGTGGAGCATTTATTTTTAAAGAATGTGTGAGACTAATTCGCGAAAATAAAAATGATTGTACTGTCGAGATTTTAATACCAGATTTCAAAGGAGAAGAACACGCTTTCGAAATTATTTTACAAAGCCCGCCAGATATTTTGAATCATAATTTAGAAACTGTTCTAAGATTATATCACGCTGTTCGTCCGCAAGCAAAATATCAAAGAAGTTTAGAATTAATCAGATGGTTTAAGAACAAAGGATTAAAAACAAAAAGTGGAATTATGGTCGGTATTGGTGAAACCAAAGAAGAAGTGCTTGATTTGATGAAAGACCTAATCGTTCACGGCTGTGATATTTTAACAATTGGACAGTATTTACAACCAACCAAAAATCATCTTCCTGTTGATAGATTTGTTACTCCAGAAGAGTTTAATTTTTATAAAGAGGAAGGATTAAAAATGGGTTTTAAGATTGTTGAGTCTTCTCCATTAGTTAGAAGTTCTTACAGAGCAGATCAACACGCAAGAGCAATTTTTAATGAAAAATAAATCTTAGAATTAATAATTAAGTAACATTACATTCATATTTTTGTCAAAAAAAATTAAAATGAGAAAAATTTTAATAGCATTATCAGTACTTATAAACACAAACTTAGTTTTAGCTCAAGTTCAAAATCCGTTTTTTAAGCAATTGGATGACGATAATACAAAATTTACAAACGTTGGTAATATTGGTTTAACAATTACAAATTTTGGTACTTATGGACACGGATTTGTTCTTTGGCCTCGCCAACCGAGTTGTGAATTCCCAATAGGTTCAGGCATTGAACATCTTTTTGACGGTGGTATATGGATTGGCGCTTACACCGCTAATGATTCACTCGGTAATGGAAGATTAGGTCCTTTTGTTACTACTGCTGCTGTTGATGCGGCATCTGTTTCAGCAAGAGGCGGTGGTTTTGAATTCACAAACAAAATTGGAGCAAAAGTTATTGAATCCTCTTCTTTACCTGATTCAAAAGTTTATAGTCCAAATGCAGTTTCACATCAGGATTTTTATATGGAATATTCAGATACGAGTAGAACGCTCTCTGGTGGAGAACCGATTCCAGACCACAACCCAATTGGCGTTTATGTAGTTAATCGCTCTTATGCCTGGAATCTTTCATTCGCAAATAACTTTGTAATAATGGATTATTGGATAAAAAATGTTTCAGGAAAATATCTTGATAGTATTTATGTAGGTCTATGGACTGACGCAGTAGTTAGAAATACTAATGTTACCTCTCCGCGTTCCGGAAGTACCTTTTATGATAAAGGTGGTAATGGATATTCATCAGAATTCAGAATTGCTTATGAGTTCGATGCAATTGGTGATGTTGGATTTACTGATAGTTATGTAGGTATTCAATTTCTAGGTGCTTCTGCGAAATATGATTCAGTGAATTTTGTTAGCTGGCAATTCAGAAATACTACTGATCCTAATTTATTCGCACCACAGGATGATTTTGCAAGGTATTTGAAATTGCAAGGTTTCTTTGGTGGAACAAATAGATTTCCTTATAACATCACTCCTTCTGTTTTAAGAGCGCCATCGAATCGTTCAGTTTTAATATCAACCGGTCCGTTTAGAAAATTAGCTCCTGGAGATTCGGTCAATGTGGTCTTTGCAATTGTTACAGCTAAAAAATTTGGCACTGATCCTGCAGCTTTAGATACTGATGAACAAAAAACAAATTTATTTACAAGTGCAGAATGGGCTATGCGAGCTTATCACGGTGAAGATAGAAACAGAAATGGAATTTTAGACCCTGATGAAGACTTAAATGGTGATGGTAAATTAACTCGCTATATTTTACCTACCCCACCCCAAAATCCTAAAGTTAAAGTTATTCCTGAAAGTCAAAAAGCGACTATCTATTGGGATCGTAGAGCAGAATTTTCTATTGATCCTATAACAGGACAAAAAGATTTTGAAGGATATAGACTTTATAGAACTATGGCTGGTTTTGATTTAACTACTTCTCAGGATTTAAACGTTTCATTGATTAAAATGGCTGAATTCGATAGTTTGGGAAATAATGTAGGGTTAAATGCAGGTTTTTCTTTTGTAAGATTAGATAGTCCCGTAAAATTCACTGGTGATACTACAGAATATTGGTATAAGTTTGAAATTACTAATCTCTTAAACGGATGGATTTATGTATTCTCTGTAACAGCTTTTGATAAAGGAGATGAAACTTTTAACCTTGAAAGTCTCGAGTCAGGAAAACTTGTTAATGCAACTAAAATAATTCCAGGTACTTTACCAACTTCTAATCCTGATGTAAAAATCGGAGTATATCCAAATCCTTATTATGCAAATGCTGTTTGGGATGGAAACTCAGAAAGATTGAGAAAAATTTATTTTTATAATCTACCGCAAGAGTGTGAAATAACAATTTATACTTTAGCAGGAGATGTTGTTAAAAGAATTTATCACGATCAGTTTAGTAACAGCTCTGATTTGAGATGGTTTGAAACTTTTTCAAAGGATGGAAAACAGATAATGTCGGGTGGTGAACACGCTTGGGATTTGATAACGGATAATGATCAAGCAATTGCAACAGGATTATATCTCTTTTCTGTTAAGGATAATCAAACAGGAGAAATTAAAACTGGAAAATTTTTAATAATTAAATAAAAGGTGAATCAATGAAAACAAAATTATTGACGATAATTATACTAATTTCTGGCTCATTATTGATTGCTCAGAATTATCCTCACGTTAGTATTAGGAACATTCAATTTGTTCATCCTGACTCTTTAGCAATTGGCAAAGAAGCCTCACCAAAGGTTGGAGATACTGTTCAGGTTACTGGTGTTGTTATGGTGCCTTCAGTTGTGAATCCTACTTTTGACAGAAGACCAATTATGTGGGCAGGTGCCAGATGGCAAACATATTTAAGAGATACGAACTATGCCGCAAATGAGTGGGCAGGCATAAATATTATCCAAAATGATACTTCTTTGGCTGCACAAGGAACTTTAATGGATTTGCTTGACACTGCTCAGGTTGTAACTATTACTGGAGTTGTCAGTGAATTCGTTTCGGCTGGTCAAACTGGTGGACAAACCCAAATTAACGTTTTGACCAATCCTCTGATGCCTGTACAATTTGTTGGCAGTAAACCAAATCGTGGACAACCGATTGAAATTAGTATTTCAGATTTAAACACTGGAAATTTGCCAACTGGTAATATTGTAACTGGTGAAAAATATGAAGGTATGTATGTAATCATCAGAAACGTTATAACTTCAGATAGAAATACTTCAACTTCTTCAAGTGCTCCTTTTGCAATAAATGACGCAAATGGAAATAAAATGTTCATTCACGATCAATCCGGTTATTTTACAAAACGTGCGCATAAATTGCGTGAATGGGATCCTCCATTAGATGGAACGACAATTCAATACATTCGTGGTGTAATTGGTCAATTTAGTTCAACTTCATCTTTGCCAACAAGATACGTCATAAGACCAATGTTCCCAGATGATTTACTTATAGGTCAATCTCCGGCTGCTATTACAAATGTTCGAAGAAATTTAGATGTAATTGCTCCAAATCAGGCAGTTACTATTTCTGCGACAATAGTAGATAATGATCCGGGTGGACAAGTTTCAGAAGCAAAAATCAGATACAGAGTAAATGATGGTAATTTAATAGATTTACCAATGGTAGCTGGCTTGAACAATCTTTGGTCTGCTACAATCCCTGCAACAAATCTCGACTCCGCATTAGTTGATTTTTACATCTGGGCTAAAGATAATGATGGAATGGTTTCTACTAATCCGGCTGATACAGTTCGAAATAAATATTTTTATTTAACTCTTAATCGTCCTTTAAAGATTCAGGATGTTCAGTACAGCCCATTTGGAAGCGGATTTAGTGCATACAACAATTACAGAGTTACAATTTCAGGGGTTGTAACTGCTGATACATCCGATTTACAAGGTGATGGAAATCAGGTTAGCAGAAGGGTTCACATCCAAAATGGAACTGGTCCTTGGAGCGGTATCACAGTAGCAGGTTTAGCTGCTGATGCTTTAAGAAGAGGTCAAAATGTAACAATTAGCGGACTAATAAGAGAAAGTAATAGCAATACTGTAATTGATAGTATAACTTCAATTGTTGTTAATTCATCAAGTAATCCACTACCGAATTTTGCAACACTTTCAACTGCCGATATTGCAGCCCTGCCAAACGGGACAGTTCAAGCTGAACAGTGGGAATCAGTTCTTATCAAATATTTGAATGTTAGAGTTACCAATGAAAATGCTGATGGTCAACCGGGACCTGGAGGTGGTGGTAACAGTAATTTCGGTGAAATTCTTGTTGCTGATAATTCTAATGTAAATACAAGAGTTGAACTACAAGAAGGTAACCATCCTTATCATAATCTTTGGGCTGCGAACTTGGACTCAATTCCAGGAAATATTCGTCTAAGATTACACAACTCCTTTACTGAACTACGAGGTATTCTATTCTTCTCCTTTAGTAATTATAAACTCGTTCCCAGAAAAGTTGATGACTTTGTAGGATTTTCCAATAGCGCTGAAGATAAGGGCGAATTCATTGCAGGTAGTTATAATTTAGAACAGAATTATCCAAATCCTTTTAATCCTTTCACAACTATTCAATATAATATACCGTTTGAAGGATTTGTTGAAATTAAAGTATTTGATATGCTTGGTAGAGAAGTGAAAACTTTAGTTAATATGCACCAATCTGCTGGTAATTATAAAGTCTTATTTGATGCTGCATCACTACCATCAGGAGTTTATTTCTATCAAATTAATGTCAATAACTATCAAGCTACGAAGAAGATGATTTTATTGAAATAGTATCAAATGATACCCAAAGAATAATAAAACAAATTTAATAGTCAGCCGGTAATAAGTCAATATACTGGCTGACAACAGATTTAGATAAACGAGTAATAAGAGAAATAGTGTTTAA
>Ga0101944_10003834_pt1 | contig 19964 bp, 18 predicted proteins | sample DewCreD2012metaG_FD_75245 | JGI IMG/M metagenome (GOLD analysis project Ga0101944, IMG submission 75245) | Hot spring sediment bacterial and archeal communities from British Columbia, Canada, to study Microbial Dark Matter (Phase II) - Dewar... ... | reverse complement strand
TATAGTACGCCTTGAAATGGCGATAATGCGATTGGTGAAAATGGATCAGAATGGTCATGATCTCACTGATGCTCAAACTTCTCTCTCGTTGCCGTTGAATTTCACCGCTGGTCAGCATCTGCTTCTGCCAGACAGGCAGAAAAGACTTGCAAAAATCATCGACATCGCAAAACAATTCGAGTAAACTGTCCATAAGGGGCTCCTTGGAATGCTTGTTTTCGCAAATCCAAGTTTACTCCATCGAGCCCCTTATCCCGAACTCACGTTAAATATATCATTTCTCAGGAGGAAAGCATGCCCGCATTGAATCGTGTCCAACTCATTGGCTACCTGGGCAAAGACCCGGAAACGCGTTTCACGCCGACTGGCAAGAAGGTGACTCATTTCAGCGTCGCCGTGACCCAGCGCTGGAAGAGCAGCGGCGAAACCAAAGAATATACCGACTGGATTTACATTGAGGCCTGGGGGCGGCTGGGCGAAATTTGCGACCAGTACCTGCACAAGGGCAGCCTGGTCTACCTGGAGGGGCGGCTGAAGACCGAGCGCTACGAGGAGAAAGGCGAAACGAAATATATCACGAAAGTGGTAGCGCTCTTACTGCAAATGCTCGACCGCAAGCCTGCCGAAGAACCGGTGCTGACAGTGGAAGAGGATGCAGGCGAGTACGAAGCCTGAAATGTAACAACTAAAAAAGGCCCTCTCGGAGGGCCTTTTTTCAAACCAGGGGAAATATCCATTTGCCGTTTTCAAGGTATGCTGTGCGAGCCAATCAGAAAACCAGACTGGCTATTTTGTACGATTCCAGGAGTGGGAGTTACTTTAGCGCAATCGCCGCAATTTCAACCAATCCTGCTTTGGGAAGACTGTCCACTGCGATAGTGGAACGCGAGACAAATCCGTCGCGTCGGTTTGGATGGTGACAGAATAGAGACCAATTGCTTGGGGGCGTTTTCAGAAGTGACCACATTTCGGATGGGATTTCTTAATTGAATTGGTTGGATTAGTACCGGTTGGTATTCAGATGGCAAATCGCAATTGCCAGTGCATCGGCGGCATCGTCAGGTTTGGGGATTTCGGGCAGGGTCAGCAGCACCCGCACCATTTCCTGCACCTGCCGTTTATCTGCAGAGCCGTACCCGGCCACTGCCTGTTTGACCTCGTTGGGTGTATATTCGGCCACCTCCAGGCCTTTTTGGGCCAGGGCCAGTAGAAGCACGCCGCGCGCCTGTCCTACCCCAATGGCAGTGCTGACGTTTTTCTGGAAGAACAGTTTTTCGACGGCGGCGGTTTGAGGGTGGTGGGTTTCCAAAAGTTGGTTGAGTCCGTGGTAAAGCACATCCAGGCGTTCAGGCGCGGGCAAGTCTTTGGGGGTGGTGATGACGCCGAAATCGACCGCTTCGAGTGAGCCGTCACGGTGCAGGCGCACCAACCCATAGCCAGTGGTGGCGGTGCCGGGGTCAAGGCCAATGGCAAGGGTCATAGCATAATCAAAAGGGCGGGTTAGTAACCCGCCCCATAGGTTTATTCCGCTTCAATCGCCGCCAGGGCTTCGTCGGAAATTTTCAGGTTGTGGTAGACGTTCTGCACGTCATCGAGGTCTTCAATGGCTTCAACGAATTTGAGCACTTGTAGGGTTTCTTCTACGCCCAGTTCGAGGTCTTGCTTGGCAATCAGACGCAGGCCGGCTTCTTCGGGGCTGACTTTGGCTGCGTGCAATGCGTCGGAAATAGTCTTGAAGGCCTCAACCGGCCCGATAATTTCAACATTTTCGCCGTCTTCCTGCACATCATCCGCGCCCGCTTCAATAGCGAGTTCGAAGGCTTTATCGTAGGATAACTGATTGGCGGGGAATGCAAAGTACGATTTCCGTTCGAATTGCCAGGCAACCGCGCCAGGTTCAGCCATGTTGCCACCGTTTTTGCTGAAAGCGTGGCGCATATCGGCGACGGTGCGGTTGCGGTTATCGGTTACGCATTCAACCATCAGAGCCGAACCGTGCGGGCCGTACCCTTCCATGGTCAACTCTTCCAGCGCGCTGCCTTCTTTATCTTCACCTGTTCCGCGCCGGATGGCGCGTTCGATGTTGTCTTTCGGCATATTTTGAGCACGCGCTTTTTCTACCGCCAGTTGCAAGCGCACATTCGAACCGATATCGCCGCCGCCCAAGCGCGCGGCCATCACAATTTCACGCGCTAGGCGGGTAAAAATCGCGCCCCGTTTGGCGTCTGCCGCGCCTTTCTTGCGGCGAATGGTAGCCCAATGGCTGTGACCAGACATAAAACCGTTCTCCTTCTTGTAAAAACCCGCTTTTTGGGGGATTTTGGTGATTAAGTGTGAGAATTATATCACACGGCTTTATGCAAAGAAGCCAACGCCTAGCGCCTTTGGCCCCGCGTGGACGACAATGGCAGGCGGCAGCAGGTAGATGGGAATGTTCTGAAGACCCGTCCGAGCGGACAATTCAGCGCGCAAGGCCTCGGCCTCATCCTGGGCATCGATGTGGATAACGCACAGGTAGGAATCTGCCCGGTTGCGCACTTGCTCGGCGACAATTTCGATTAATCGACCTACGGCGCGTTTTTTGGTGCGTTCCTGATCGAAGGGCGCAACCTGCCCCTCCTTGATTTGCAGGATGGGCTTGACCTGTAACAACTCGCCGAGCAATGCCTTGGCCGCGCCGATGCGCCCGCCGCGCTTGAGGTATTCGAGGGTGTCAAGAACAAAGTAGATGTGACCACGCGGCGCCATTTCGTGGATACGGGCTTCGATCTCGTCGGCGTTTTTACCCGCTTTTAGCATGTCATCAGCGATGAGGGTGAGGGTTCCCTGGTTGCAGGCCAGCGTCTGCGTATCGATGATGCGAATATCAGCAGAAGGATAATCTGTTTTCGCGGTTTCTGCCGAGCGAACGGTGCCGCTCACTTTGGCTGAGGGCGCAATTACCAGCACGGTATCGCCATTTTTGGCCGCTTCTTCAAAAATGGGGGTGTAAAAATGCGGCGCAGGGGCAGCCGTCTTGGGGTTGACCTTCGAAGCCTTCAGTTTTTGCAGGAAAGTCGCGGTGTCGATTTCACTGTCGTCGCGGTAAGAGGTCTCCCCAAAAATCACAATTTGAGGGATGACCGGGATGCCGCGCGCGCGCATGGCTTCAAGGGGGAATCCGGTCAGGGTATCGGTCACAATTCGAATCATAGTGCCTCCTTTTCAAGGTCGAGAAGTTTTTTGCCCTCAAGCAATAGTTCATCATAGCGTTGTTCGAGCGTCTGGTTGGAACCGCGCAATCCGGCCACGACTTGCTCTGTCCACAGGAGATATTGCTGTTTACGCTGGAACGACCAGCGGCGCGGCGGGGAATAGAGCAGGTCATTCACGTTGCTGATTTTATCGGCCAATTTAATCAATTTGGCCTTGAACGAAATGTGTGGCGCGCGTTCGATTTGTAGTCGCTTGCGGCGCATTTTGGGCAGAGATTTATCATCGGTCACTTCTAGCACCAAGCCCAACACTTCCTCGCCAAACGTCTCTCGGATTTCGTCGAGGGTGGTATCCGTATCCTCAATGGTATCGTGCAAGATGGCCGCCGCCAGGGTGGCTTCATCTCGGATGCCGCCCACCTCCCACAGCAGACGCGCCACTTCGAGAGGGTGGTTAATGTATGGCGAAAGCGGCTGGTCTTTGCGGCGCTGGTCGCGGTGCTTAAACGCAGAAAAATGAATGGCTTGGAGTAACTTGCCGGTGAGTTCGTCAAAGTGTCTGTCCATCGTTACAAATCCTTCCGGTAGAGCAGGTGCGCCTTATAAAAATCTATGCCCAAATCACGCAGTTCGCGCTGCATTCGGTCGTTTTCGAGGCCAATCTGCACCAGTTCGGCGTGCCGGAACTGGCCGCTTTCGCGGATGGTTTTGTACATTTCGCTGAACAGGATGGCCGTGCCGCCCAGCCCACGATACTCGTCAATCATGCCTGCGCCGTTGATGTTAATCCAATCGGTTGTTTTCATCGCGCGCAACAGTGCCAACCAGCCAAACGGCAGCAATTTGCCGCTCGTTTTTTGTAGAGCAGCAGAAATATCGGGATAAGCCAGCAAGAAACCGACCGGTTTCTCGCCTTTCATGACGACTTTGACCAGTTTTGGGTCGGCGAACCACAACATTTGGTCAGCCATCCTCTTCACTTCGTCATCTTTGAGCGGGTATGTGCCAGTTGTGCCTTGGAGCGCGCCGTTGTAAAGTTCCTTAAGATGCGGAACGAGCATGCGCAGGTCGTTTCGAGTCCTGTAACGGGCGATGTGGAGACCGCGCCGCTGCTGGATTTTCGCGGAAAGTTGGTGAATCCGCTCTGGGAATTCAGCTTGCGGATTCAAATACCCCGAAACGGCCTCGCTGACCATTTGAAAGCCCAGCCGCTCAAGTAGCTCTGGGTAATAGGGCGGGTTGTAGGGCATCCCAAAGGCGGGACGATGCTCGAAGCCCTTTACCAGCATCCCGAAACCGTCTAAAACGGTGAAACCTTTCGGCCCGGTCAGTTCCGTCAGACCGCGCTCGCGCGCCCATGCTGAGGCGGCCTCGAAGAGGCGGGAGGCGGCTTGGGTGTCGTTTTCGCACTCGAACAGGGTAAAAAAACCGGCGCGGGTCCTGTTATAGTCGTTGTAACGCCGGTTTTCAAGCACCGCCAGGCGGCCTACGGGGAGTCCGTTTCGCGTGGCCAGGAAAAAGGCGGCCTGTGAATGCTTATAAAATGGGTGACGCCTGGGGTCGAGATAAAGCCTCGCTTCCCCATCTAAAGGCGGAACCCATTGCGGGGTGTCTTTATAGAGTCGAAAGGGCAGGTTCAAAAAAGCCCGAACCTGTTTTTTATGGGCGAGGTTGACTTGGGTAATGTCCATAAGGCGGCGCAAATAGTCAATTTGCGCTACTGCATCGATTCGGCGCGGGATTTCATTTGGGCACGCAGACTATGCACATCATGGTCAATCGTGAAGAACGCGCCGAGGTAGAAGAGGAAGCACAACACCCAGGCGGTGATGCAAATCCACAGGATGGCGGTTTTCAGGTCATAGGCAGTGGCGATGAGTCCGGCCAGGAACGGAGCGCTGGCCGCGCCGAAATTTTCGATGAAGTATTCGACTGATTGGGCGGTGGAGCGCACTTCTGGGACGGTGACATCATAGACAGTGGCGACTACATTGGGCGAGGAAAGCGGCATAAAAATGGCGGTGAACGTCATGAAGACAAGGAATTGCGCGCGGGATTCAATGGGGGTGTTGATGGCGAGAAACAGGAAAAGCGCGCCCAAGATAACGCCCGCGCTCGAAACTAGGATGCGGCCTTTGTTGGTGCGCTTGAAGAACCAGTCGCCCAACCAGCCTCCTGCAAAGTAGCCGACGGCCAAGATAAGGATGACCGGGGCCATTGTCATCAGTACGGCGTCGTTGTCGTAGCCGCGTTCGCGCATCAGGTAGCCGAAAAAGAAGTAGGTGATGACGTTCCAGGGGAAGACGCCTGCAAATCCTTGCAGGAAGACAAACCACATCGTCTTTTTCTTGAAGATTTCGCGCGCTTCATGCCAATTAAAGCGAAACTGGCTCATTTCGGTCATGCCCTCGAATTCCGGCTCGGCCTTGCCACGCGGCATATCTTTGACGCCAAAATAAATCAGCACGGCTATGACCAGGCCGAGCGTGCCGGTGATGTAGAACACGCTGCGCCAGCCTCCAATTAGTGGGGCAATCATTAGCGCCAGAATCATGCCAACCAGGTAGCCTATCGGTTGGGCCAGTTGCAATAAACCATAGACTTTGCCGCGCAGGTTGGGGCCGAAATAATCGGCCACCAGCGAGTACAGGCCAGGGTAGGAGGAGTCGTCGATGCCAGTCGAGGCGCGGGTGATGAGGAACTGTGGATAGGTGCGCACGATGGCACTCAACCAGGTCGTTGCGCCCCAGATAAAGGATGCCAGTGCCAGCAATTTGGCACGCGCGTAGCGGTCATACAAGTAGCCCCAGATGGGATATAGCAAAGTGCTGACAACTAGCGCGCCAGTATTGATTAGCCCCCATTGCAGGTCGGTGATGCCAAACTCCTTCATCACCGGTTCCTGCATCGAACCAATCATCAGGCGGTCAGTTTGGTGCAGGAGCATGAAAAAGAAGAACACAGCCACAACGAACCAGCGATAACGCGAGATATTTGCTCTCATGAATGGCCTCGTGAACGATGAAGTTTAATGAACCTCCCGCAGGTTGCCTGCGCGCTTAATCGCTTTGCAAAATCCTGCGGGAGGTTGTATCCATGTCAGAAGTGTACATCAAAAACGGGCGCAATTCCAGTGACAGGTGTCAGTAAATCGCACGAGTTATGTTTTGGGGCTGATTGGGAGTCAAATTTCAGATTGGCAACTGTGGAAACGCCGTATTGAGCATACCCAGATAAATGACAACCTACCCGCCACCTTTCATCCCGTACCAGACTTGGCGGTTTTTTCAGTTCTCCGAGACGAAAGTTGGCAAAAGCGCCTGGCAAATTCAGCTGAGTGTCACTGATTGTCAGCAAAAGAAGCCTATCGGGGCTTTGCCGGGTATAATTGTGTCTCCCTTCCCCCACTAGCGGGACTTTCGCAAGGACACTCCCATGACCTTTAATGACAAAATTGACGAATGGATAAAAGAAGCCGAAACGCGGCCAGCGTCCGCGTTGACGATTCTTAAACTGGTCGCCAACCGCTTGCGCGACCTGACTGAGCGTAACGAGCAGCTGCTGGCCGAGAACCTGGCCTTGCAGGATGGCACGCGCGTGCAGGATTACCAGAAGCGCATCGTCCACCTCGAGCGCCAGTTGGACATGCTCAAACGCCAGGTGGGTGATGGTTCGTCCCTGGCCGCCCTGCCTGTTGAAGCCGAATCGCTCAATCTGCTGGTCTACAACGCCCAGGGTCAGGTCTTCCGTTTCGCCCTCCAGGACAACCCGAAAACGCTGGGCCGCATCAGCGGCGAGTTGGTCTCGGATGGCGAGTTCCCGCGTCTGCTGGCCGTCCCCGCCCACGAGGAACTGCTGCTCTTGTTCACTTCCGGGCGGGTCAGCACCCTGCGCGCCGAGGACATCCCTCTCATCCAAGGCGATTCTTTTACCTGGGAAATGGCCGCCCAGCCCGACGAACCGCACGCGGGCGAAATTCTGGCGGCCCTCATGCCGCTCTCGCGCCTGCCCCTGGCCGATTTTTTCCTTCAGGCAAGCCGGCGCGGCTTCGTCAAAAAGACTCTTACATCCCTGGCGCAGTCCATTCTCGATAACCACTACCTCGGCAGGGGCACCACCCAAAAATCCGACCAGCCCTTCGACGCTCTGCTTTGTCAGAAGGGCGAACGTTACGTCCTTGTCACCTACGAAGGCCGCCTGCTCGGCCTCGAAGTGGACGACCTGACCTACTCCGCCGAGGAGCGCATCCGCATCAGCGCCACCGATTACGTCATCGCCGCCTTCACGCTCCAGCCGGAACAAACTATTCTGTGCGTCACCCAAAACGGCAAAGTCATCCAGCGCGAGGCCGGGTTCGTAGAAGTCGCCAAATCTGCCGCTTCGCGCGGGCAGGCGCTCATTTCCCCCTCTCGGTTAGAGCAGGGGGTACGCTTCATCGGCGCGGCGGCGATGAAGGAAACCGATAAAGTGGCCGCGCTCGACGCCGAGGGGCAGTTAACCGTTTACGAAGCGGGCCAGGCGGCTTCAGCGGGGACGTTCCAGGCTGGGGCCGCGCTCCTGTCCATTGGCGTGATTCCGGCTACAGCGTAGCGCGGGATGATATCCCGCGAGGCGGATTAACAATCCGCCCCACACAAGGAACCTCCATGAAAATCGGCCTTGATTTCGGCACATCCAACTCCGGCGTCGCGCTGTACGACGGCCACAAAGTCACCGTCCTGCCGCTCGACCGGGAAAACGTCTTGCCCGAAGTGGTCAAGACGGTCTTGTACATCACCCGCGACTACCAGGCCGCCATCGGCCAGGAAGCGATTGCCCAGTATTACCGCGACAACATCAACCGCCAGCGCCGCTTTGTCAAAAAATGGGGCGGGGAAATCGAATATCACGGCGCGGATATGAGTTATGTGCGCGATGTGTTCGTGTATGTGGATGAACTGAAGCCCGGACGCCTGCTGCAATACCTGAAAACCGCCCTGCGCCGCAAAGGATTCGCCGGGACGCGCATTTTCGAGCGCTTTTACACCCCCGGCGACCTGGCGCAAATCTACCTGTCGCTGCTCAAAGCCCGGGCCGAGGCTGTTTTGGGAGAGAAAATCGAAGCCGTGACGCTGGGCCGCCCCGTCAAATTTTCCACCGACCTCGCGCACGACCGCGCCGCCGAGGAGACGCTGCGCGCCGCCGCGCATGAGGCCGGTTTCAGGCAGGTCGATTTCGAACTGGAGCCGGTTGCCGCGGCCTTAAATTATGAACTGACCCTGGAGAAGCCCCAAAACGTGGTCATTTTCGACTTCGGCGGCGGCACGCTCGATATCGCCGTCATGCGCCTGGGCGGCAATCAACGTGAAGTGTACGCTAACGGCGGCGTCGATATCGCCGGTTCCGATTTCGACCGCGCCATCATCGAAAAACGAATGCTGGCCCACTTCGGTCTGGGGCGGGTCAACCACCAGCCCGAAATCCTGGAGATGATTCAGGCCGTCCCCGACTGGATGGCGCTGCCCGAACTCGGCACGCCCATCAACCGCAATCTCCTCGAAAAAGCCATTCGGGCTGGCTTTGCCTCAGTGCAGTTGAAGGCTCTGCAATCGCTGATTTACAATGACCTGGCCTTCACCTTCTACAACCGGGTCGAAGCGGCCAAAATCGCGCTCTCCAGCGAGGGCGCGGCGGTTATCAGTTTGGACGATAAAGACATTGCGCTCTGGGAACTTTACACCCGCACCCAGTTCGAGAGCGATATATTTGATTATGTCGGTCAGGTGGAAAAAGTACTGCTCGAAACGCTGTCCGATGCCGGGCTGGAACCGGGGCAAATCGATGCGGTCGTCAAAACCGGCGGCTCATCGAGCATCCCATTGTTTACCGACCTGCTGACGCGCATGTTCGGGGTAGAAAAGGTCAAAGATACGAATGCCTTTTCCAGCGTGGTGGCGGGACTGGCAATTAAGGCCAGCGGGCGCTAATCAATTCCTCGCGCGTAACTGCTCAGGCATAAAAGCCTGAATTGGTTGAACTTTGCTATTGTCATCGTTTCTGGCGCGAAAACTAACAAGAACATGCAAGCGGAACGAGTCAAAGTTTCGGTAGCCATATCCAAGAAGGCACATGGCCGCTTTCTCTCCCTTCGACCACGGACGCCTGCGAGTATTTTCTCCGCGTCGCCCGCGTACCAAAAACTCCAGGATAGGTTCTAAACCCTCGCTTTGGCCGCAGCCGAAAAACAACGCGCCCCCAGCCGCCCCAGCCCCCAATAACCAAACAACGCCCCCGGCAGGCCATTTGGCAGAAAGAACAAAGTCTGTTCCAGCCTATCTCGCCGGGCGGTGTTCCACTCCAGCCAGCATTCGCCCCACGGGAAGAGTTCCGCTTTGAGGCGCAGCAGCGTCTTGGTCTGCCGCTCCACCCGGCGGAATTGAATGCCAAAGGGCAGGCGGCGCGGCGGGATGGGGAGAGCCGCCTCCCCGCCCGGCAGGTGCTTTCGCCGGTAGTCGATGAACATGCCCTCGTGAAGCATCCGGGCCTGGTCGCGGTCCAAATCGAGCCAGGCGCGCTCCACCTTGTCGGGGTTCGTATCGGCCAGGGCGCGGCGGACGGCCTGGGCGTAGTCGAGTGGTTTTATATCGGGAAACAGTCCCAGAGCAGTCCGCTCCCTGACCAGGCTGTCGTTCTGGAGTCCTTCCACCAACGGCAGGGCGTATGAGTAGGCAACCGGCGTCAATTTATCGATAAAAAAAGCCATCAAAGCCGGGGGAATGAACGGCAGCAACAGCGGGATGCGCTTCAGACCGCGAATTTGGGCATATTCGGTCATAATCTCGATGTACGCGCGCGCTGTTTCACAGCCCAGTTCGATGACCTGACCCCGGCATTCGGGTATTTCGAGCGCTGCGACGAGATAGGCCAGGATGTCGGGCGTGGCGATGGGCTGGGAGCAGTGATTGAGCCAACGCGGGCCGACCATCAGCGGGAACTGCTCGGCAATGAAGCGAATCATCTCGAACGAGACCGAGCCGGGCCCAACGATGACCCCTGCCCGGAACTCGGTGACGGGGATGCCCGCTTCGGCCAGGGCCGCCCCGCTCTCGATGCGCGATTTGAGATGCAGGGCCAATTTGGGGTCTGCGGGGTCGGCCAGCCCGCCGATGTAAATGATGTGTTCGACGCCGGCTGCTTGGGCCGCCTGCCCGAAATTGCGCGCCGATTCCAGGTCTAGCCGATCGTAGCCATGCCCGGCGGACATGCTGTGGATGAGGTAGTAGGCGGTGCGGACGCCCTGCATGGCGGCGGGCAGTGTTTCGGGGCAGGTCACATCCCCGGCGGCGACTTCGACGTTGGGATACCAGGCCCGCGCCCGCAGCCGTTCCGGTGTACGCACCAGGCAGCGCACCCGGTAGCCCTTCTCCAGCAGCAACGGAATCAGGCGGCTGGCGATGTAGCCGGTAGCGCCGGTCACTAAGATTGGGTGATTTTGCAATTTTTTGATTGGGTGATTGGGTGATTGATTCAAAAGAATACCCGATACCGATAACTGAAAACTGATTACTGATTACTGATGACTGATTACTGCTGCCCTCTCCGCAATCTTATCCGTCAACCCATCGAAAATGAACTTGTGGAAGGGCCACATGGCGTACCAGTAGAGAAAACCGAACAGGCCGCGCGGGTCGAAGTAAGCAGTCGTCGTCAGGCGGGTTTTGCCCTCTGGCAGTGGTTCGGCCTGGAACTCCAGCCAGGCTTTGCCGGGCAATTTCATTTCGGCCCGCAGGCGCATCAGGCCTTTGCTGTCAGGATTTTGCGGCGCGACCAACTGCTCGACGCGCCAGAAATCGAGCGATTCACCGACCCAGATGTCATCGGGGTGCCGCCGTCCGCGCCGCAGGCCCACCCCGCCGACCAGTTTATCGAGCCAGCCGCGCAGGCCCCAGGCCCAATCCATATACAGCCAGCCGCGCTGCCCGCCAATTCCGGTAAAGGAGCGGAAGACGGCCTTTGGGGGCAAATCCACCACCCGCTGACGCTTCTCGATGAACATGCCCTCCTGAATGGAAAAGCGATATGGTTGAGTGTCGCCCGCGCTCGTCACCAGAGCGTCGGACCATGAGGATTCGATGTCGCCCGCTTCGATTTTTTTGAGCGCGTAGCGCACGGCGGTCTCGAAATCGAGCAGTTTGATATAGGGAAAGAGCAGCCGCGCCAGGTCGTCGTTCACCAGCGAGTCGGCGTGCAGGCCCTCGATGAGCGGCAGCACCGCGTTATATGTGACCGGCGTGACGAGATGCACCCAATAGGCTGAAAGACTTGGCGCGTAGACCGGGGTGGGGATGAGAATGCGCTTCAACCCGCGCACTCGGGCATATTCCATCAGCATATCGGCATAGGTCAGGCGCGTTGGGCCGCCGATTTCGATAAGTTTGCCCACGCTATTGGGCTGCTCTAGCGCCCCGGCCAGGTAATCCAACACGTTGCGAATGGCAATTGGCTGGGTTTTCGAGAAAAACCAGCGCGGGCAGACCAGCAGCGGCTCGCGCTCCGAAAGATAGCGAATCATCTCGAACAAGACCGAACCAGAGCCGATAATCATCCCGGCCCGAAATTCTGTGACCGGCACGCGCCCCTGACGCAGGATATAGCCGGTCTCGTGGCGGGAACGGAGATAGGGGGAGAGTCGCGCCGTCGGGTCGACCAGTTCGCCCAGGTAGAGAATCCGCTCGATGTTGGCCTGCTCGGCCGCGCTGGCGAAGTTGCGCGCGGCCACCAGGTCGCGCTCGGCGCTGACCTTGCCGCCCTGCCGCCCGTGAATGAGATAGTAGGCCGCCGAAACACCCTCCAGCGCCGGCAGCAGGGTCTTGCGCCGGGTGGCGTCGCCCTGGAAGACCTGGACTTTTTCCAGCCAGGGACGCCCCTCCAACCGGGAGGGGTCGCGCGCCAATACCCGGACGGTGCATCCGCAATCCAGCAGGCGCGGAATCAGGCGGCTGCCGACATAACCGGTCGCGCCGGTGACGAGGACGAGTCTGTTTTGCATGGGGCAGAATATATCTCAAGTTGGGGTTGCGCGCAAAGGGTTGGAAGGTTGTATAATCTTGGCAACGATTTTGTAAAAAACATGGGCATGTTGAGGTGCTAAATGTTAATTACCTATATCCATCAAGCCATGAGAATGGCAAAATATGAAATTCTGGAGGACGGCCAATACTACGGTGAAATACCTGGCTTCGAAGGCGTTTGGGCGCAGGCAGGTGATTTAGAATCTTGCCGCGAAGAATTGCAAAGCGCGCTCGAAGATTGGCTCATCCTCGGTTTGCGCATGGGTCACAATTTGCCGGTTGTGGCGGGAATCCAACTTGTGCCGCAGGAAGCATAACCCATGCCGCCTTTCAAACCAACCAAACGCAGCGATTTGATTAAATTGCTCAAGAAAGCCGGTTTCGAAGGCCCTTTTCCTGGTGGAAGGCATGAATTTCTCGTTAAAGGGCAATTGCGCCTGACCCTGCCCAATCCACACCAGGGTGAGATTAGCCGCGAACTTTTGGCGCGAATCCTGCGTCAGGCCAACATTCCCCGCGAGGAATGGGAAAAACTATGAGCGACTACACCCGTTCCACCCGTGAATGCGCCTTCGACCAGCTGCGCCCCGAACTGCGGCGCGCCATCCTGGAATTTGCCCGGATGGGCGAAATCGGCAGCCTGGCCGACGATATCCTCGGCTGCTGCGAGACCAAATCGGAAAAGAAAGCGCCCGGGTGGTTCTCCGGCTGGTTTGAATCTGGCGCGGACCAAATCATCTACACGGGCGCGTTGTTCACCGCCGAATGGCTGGTCTGGGCGCGCAGCGGGGATGTTTCAGGGACGCATGTCACCGCCGCCCGGCTGGCCGATATCCAGGTAAAGCCGTTTGCCTCCCTGCTGGTACGCGATAACGGACTGGAAGTTTTTGGGTACGTGGGCGAGGCCAAAAGCCGGATACGCGGCTATATCGGCATGGGGCCAGAACCAGCCGCGCAGGCTTTCTGCCAGGGCGTGCAGCAGGCTGCTGAAAAGATTAACCCGCCAAACAAGAAATTTTTCTCTGGGATGGGAGGTTGACTCACTTTCAGGGAAATTTTGCTGTAAAATCACCAGCGCATTTGAAACTTGTTAAGGAGAAAACCTTTCCCGCATGAAAATCTCGATCGTCATCCCCTGTTATAACGAAATCCGAACCATTGATAAACTCCTGGCAGCCGTGCAGGCAGTAGAACTGCCGCACGAGCGCGAAATCATCATTGTAGATGACTGCTCAAAAGATGGCACGCGCGAACACCTGTTGGCCCTGGACGGTAAAAACGGTGTTCGTGTCGTGCTGCACCAGGTCAACCAGGGCAAAGGCGCAGCCCTGCGCACCGGTTTTGCCAATGCTACCGGGGATGTCATCATCATACAGGACGCTGACCTGGAATACGACCCGAACGAATATCCCAAACTGCTCAAACCCATCGAAGATGACCGCGCCGATGTGGTCTATGGCTCGCGCTTCATCGGAGGCGAATCGCACCGGGTTTTGTATTTCTGGCATTCCGTTGCAAACCGTTTCCTGACCTTGCTCTCGAACATGTTCACCAACCTGAACCTGAGCGATATGGAAGTGTGCTACAAGGTCTTCAAACGTGAGATTTTGGAAAAAATCGAATTGCACGAAAACCGCTTCGGTTTCGAGCCAGAGTTCACTGCCAAAGTAGCCCGCATCGACTGCCGCATTTACGAAGTAGGAATCTCTTACTACGGGCGCACCTACGATGAAGGCAAGAAAATCAACTGGAGAGATGGCGTGCGGGCGGTCTACGTTATCCTGAAATACGGGCTGTTTGTCCGCAGCGCAAAATAAACCTGTGACCAATTCCCTGCCTAAACCAGCCTCCGAGACTTTACTCGAACAACTCTCCGCCACGCCCTTGCTGTGGATGGTTTGCGCCTTCTTGGGCGGAATCATCCTCTCCAGCATGGTCCCGTTAACGTGGTGGGTCTGGCTGGCAGCGGCGGGAGTCTTCCTTTTGGCTGTCCTGCCGATTAAATTATTCAAGCCGCAAGCCGCGCTGGCGCTCCTGCTTCTGCCTTTCATTTTTAGCCTGGGAGCGGCGCGCCACGCCTGGGGGCAGCAAGTCTTGGCCGAACGAACCATTGCTGCGTACAACGACCGCGACCAATCTGTCTATGTCACTGGCACGCTGGCAAAACCACCCGAGGTACGCGACACCTACATGAACCTGCGCATCGATGTCAGCGCGGTTGATGTCGGAAACGGCGACATCCCGGTCGATGGCACCCTCCTGGTGCGCTTGACCAATGATTACGACCTGGCCTACGGCGACCCGGTGCGCGTGCGCGGCCGGCTCGAAACCCCCGCCGAGGACGAAGAGTTCTCATACCGCGAATACCTGTTGCGGCAGGGTATTCACTCCATCCTGCTTACCAGCAACATCACCCTGCTGCCGCGCGGCGAGCAACGCAGTCCCTTCTGGGCATTTCTGTACCGCCTGCGCGCCAGTTTGTACAAAGAAGTCAATACCCTGTTTCCCCAGCCCGAAGCCGCCTTGCTGAATGGCATCCTGCTCGGAATCGAAAGCGACATCCCCGACGATATCCAGCAGGCGTTCAAGGATACCGGCACAGCCCATATCGTCGCCATTTCGGGTTTTAACATTGCCATTATCGCCGCGTTGTTTGTTACGCTCTTCAGCCGTCTGTTTGGCAAAAACCTCGGCGCTGCCCTGGCAATTTTGGGAATCATTTTTTACACCCTGCTGGTAGGGGCCAGCGCCTCGGTTGTGCGGGCAGCCTTCATGGGGTCGCTCGCGCTCGTGGCCCGGCAGTTTGGCCGCCGCAGTCTGGCGCTCAATGCCCTGTTTGTCACCGCCTTGTTGATGTCGCTTTGGAATCCCTTCGTTTTGTGGGATATCGGTTTCCAACTCTCATTTGCCGCCACGCTCGGCCTGGTTCTCTATGCCCAACCCTGGCAGGAGGCGGTCAAAGGCTTCCTGTTGCGTTTCCTGCCAAAAGATACCGTCGATGCTGTCATCGGGCCATTCAGCGACTATTTCCTGTTGACCTTCGCCGCCCAACTCACCACCCTGCCCATCACCATTTACCACTTTGGGCGGCTCTCGCTTGTCTCGTTCATCGCCAATCCCTTCGTGCTGCCCGCCCAGCCGCCCATCATGATTCTCGGAGGGCTGGCGGCCATTGCGGGCAAACTCCACCACCCGTTGGGGCAGGTGCTGGCCTGGTTCACCTGGCCCTTCCCGGCCTATTCCATTCGCGCCATCGAATTCTTCGCGGGGTTTGAAGGAGGCGTGTACACGGTTGGCGAGTTTGGCCTGCTGACCATGCTCTTGCTGTATGCGATTTTGTTCGGCCTGACCTTATTCTGGTCCCGTTTAGCCGCATTCCGCCCGCTCATCAATATTTCCCTCCTCACCGTCCTGCTCGGAATCGCGTCCGTCAACCTGTGGCGGACTGCCGCCAACGGGCCAGATGGCCGCCTGCACGTCACCTTCCTGGATGTCGGCTCGGCAGAAACAATTTTGATTAAAACCCCCGACGGGCGCTTTGTGCTGATTAACGGCGGCCCCAGTCCATCCAAACTGCTGAACCAAATCGGGCGAGAGATTCCACCCTTTCGCCGCAAACTGGATGCGCTCATTATTGCTGCCCCGCAAGAGAACCAGGTGGCCGCCCTGCCGCGCATCCTCGACCAATACCCGCCCATGGCCGCTTTCTGGGCGGGCAACCGCCAGACGTCCTACTCCGCCCGGACGTTGGATGAGTGGTTGACGAAAAATGCCGTACCGATAACGGAACCCGGACCAGGCGACTTGCTCGACCTGGGTCAGGGAGCGGTGCTGCGGGTGTTCTCCGTTTCGCCGCGCGGGGCCGTCTTGGGCGTGGAATGGGGCAACTTCAAGGTCATCCTGCCCATCGGCGTCCGCCATGATACCTTCGAAGAACTGGAAAACGGAACCCGCCTTGGGCCTGCCACCGCGCTCCTGCTAGCGGAAAGCGGCTACAGCCCCTCCAATCCGCCCGATTGGCTGCGCAACATCCAACCGGGAATGTACATCCTGAGCGTAGCCGCCGGTGATTTCGACGGGCGTCCCTCCCCCGACCTGCTCAAAACGCTGGAAGATGCCAACATCCTGCGCACCGACCTAATGGGCTGGATTACCCTCAGCACCGACGGCCAGCAGGTTTGGGTCAGCGTAGAGCGGAAATAGTTTCTGCCATTGCGCTGATGAGCAGCGAGATGAGAAAAAAAATAACCCGATTGTCCGAAGATTTTCGTCAGTTCTACCAGATTCCCACAGTTATAATCACTTGATAAGAAACATTTCCAAGAGGAGACAACCAATGACTTATCTAAACGTCAAAGTCCCAGAAGGCGGGGCAAAAATCAGCATCAGGGATGGGGTTTTGCAAGTTCCCGATAACCCCATCATCCCGTTTGTCGAGGGAGACGGCACGGGACGCGACATCTGGCGCGCTTCGGTGCGCGTGTTCGATGCGGCGGTCGAGAAAGCCTATGGCGGCCAGCGCAAAATCCATTGGATGGAAGTGTATGCGGGCGAGAAATCCTTCAAACTTTTTCAAACCTGGCTGCCCGACGAGACGACCGAGGCCTTCAGGGAATTCCTGGTCGGTATCAAAGGCCCGCTGACCACGCCCATCGGCGGCGGGATTCGCTCGCTCAATGTGGCCTTGCGCAAATTGCTCGACCTGTACGTCTGCCTGCGCCCTGTGCGCTATTTCCCCGGCGTGCCATCGCCGGTCAGGCATCCGGAATATGTCGATATGGTCATTTTCCGCGAGAACACCGAGGATATTTACGCCGGGATTGAGTTTGCTTATGGAACGGATGAGAACAAGCGGTTCAAGGAATTGTTCAAGGAAGCCTTCCCGAAAGAATATGCCAAGATGCGCTTCCCCGAAACGAGCGGCATTGGTTTGAAGCCGGTTTCGGTCGAAGGCAGCGAGCGGCTAGCGCGCGCGGCGATTAAATGGGCGCTCGAAAACAAACGCAAGAGCGTCAACTTCGTCCATAAGGGCAATATCATGAAGTTTACCGAGGGCGCGTTCAAAGATTGGGGCTATGCGGTCGGCAAGCGCGAGTTCCGCAGCCAGGTTGTGACCGAGCGCGAAAGTTGGATTTTGGGCAACAAAGAAAAAAATCCAGCCCTGAGCGTGGAAGAAAACGCCCGCCTGATTGACCCCGGTTTCGAGATGATGTCGCCAGCCCAGCAGGTCGAAATCAAGGCCGAGGTGCAGGCCGCGCTCGACCTGTGGGAAACGCACGGCGACGGGAAATGGAAATCCAAACTCTTGTTGAAGGATTCCATCGCCGATGTCACGCTCCAGTTCGTCCTGATTCGTCCGAAGGATTACGATGTCATCGCCACCATGAACCTGAATGGCGATTATCTCTCGGATGCGCTGGCAGCCCAGGTCGGCGGAATCGGGATTGCCCCCGGCGCGAACATCAACTACGCCACTGGCCACGCCATTTTCGAGGCCACGCACGGCACAGCCCCAAAATACGCCGACCTCGACAAGGTCAATCCCGGCTCGGTCGTCCTCTCCGGTGAGATGATGCTGCGCTATATGGGCTGGGGCGAAGCGGCTGATTTAATCATCAAGGGCATGGAAGGCGCGGTTGCCGCCAAAACTGTGACCTACGACTTCGCCCGCCTGATGGACGGCGCGACCGAAGTCAAATGCTCCGAATTTGGGGATGCGATTATCAGACACATGTAGCCAGGAGTGAGTAAGAACCCAAACAGTTTTCTTTCATATATGTTGCTGCCGCAGTTTAACTGCGGCAGCAACTGTTCACCCCAGGTATAATTTTCTTATGCTGGCATCGTTACGCGCGCGTCCGCTAACCATTTTGCTGGTCATCGTCTTTGCCATCCTGCTGGTGCAAACCTCCTGGGTCGGCGACGACGCATATATCACCATGCGCACCATAGATAACTTCGTTCACGGTTACGGATTACGCTGGAATATCGATGAACGCGTCCAAACCTACACCCACCCACTCTGGTTGTTCCTGGCAGCAGGCGTCTATAGGCTGACTGGCGATTCCGCTGTGACGTTGATGGGGCTGTCCATCGTTGTCTCGACGTTGACGCTTTTCCTCTTGCTTATTCTGATTCCCAAAAACAATGCTGGCTTATTGTTCGGCTGGAGCGGATTGATTTTCTCCAAAGCCTTTGTGGATTATTCATCTTCCGGGCTGGAGAATCCAGCCACTCATTTTCTCCTGCTGATATTTGCGTATCTTTATCTTTCAGGAACGCCTCTAACATCCCTCCGCATCTTCCTGCTCAGCCTGACTGCCGGACTGGCTGCTTTTAACCGTCTCGATAGCATGTTGTTCTACCTGCCGGCTTTGTTCCAGGTCTTTTGGGCCAATCGCAACTGGAAAGTTCTCGGCTTGCTGATTGCGGGCTTCTTCCCGCTCTTTCTCTGGGAAATTTTCTCGCTTATTTACTATGGATTTCCACTGCCCAACACCTATTATGCCAAGCTAACTGCCGGTATCCCGGCCAGTGAACTGGCTGCCCAGGGGGTGCTGTACTTCATCAACTCCCTCACCTGGAATCCGATTACATTGGCATTGATATTTGCGTCCATCCTTATCGCCTTTATCCACCAGAGTAACGCCGAACGCTGGCTGGCGGCAGGCATCACCCTATATCTGGTTTACATCGTCATGATTGGTGGAGATTTTATGAGCGGGCGTTTTTTGACGGCCCCGCTTTTGGTTGGGGTCATCCTTCTCATCCGCCACGTCCAGGAACGCCCCGTCTACGAGAAATGGGTCTGGTTTGGGGTAATTTTTGCGCTTGGCACGCTCCTGGCGCCGCTCAACCCGCTTTCCAGCCGCTATACAACTTTTATCAGCACCACCGGCATCGCCGACGAAGCGGCTGGCTACTTCCCCTACACCAACCTGATGCTGCTCTCGCGCGATGAGCCGTTGCCGACCTACCCTTGGGCAAATATGGGCAGGGATATGAAGCCCCGCCAATTGAAAGTAACTGCCGAAAGCGGAATAGGAATGGGCATGTATGGGTACTTTATTGGACGGGAAGTTCACCTGATTGACCGTCTGGGTCTTTGCGACCCTTTGTTGGCGCGCCTGCCAGCCCATCGCGATGGATCATCTACCTGGAGAATTGCCCATTTTGAGCGCCTTGTTCCGGCTGGGTACATAGAAACCTTCGAAACCGGTCAAAACCAAATTAAAGACCCCGACCTGGCGCAATATTATAATCAGTTGCGGTTGGTTACCAGTGGAGAACTTTGGAGTCCTGCCCGCTGGCACGCCATTTGGATGCTCAATACAGGCCAATCTCATTCGCTGCTCGCAGCCTACGTCGCCAGACAAAATGCGCCATGAACGATGCGTTTCTGCTTTGGACAATCCCCGATCCTACAAGTTCTCTTTCAGGAACATGAAGGTCCGTTCCCAGGCCAGGGCAGCCGCGGCGGGGTCGTATTCGGGGCGGTCGGATTCGACGAACCAGTGCGCCAGCCCCGGATAGATAAAGAGGGTCGTATCGACCCCGGCGGTTTTCATTGCGTCCGCCATCCAGCGCACCCATTCCATCGATTCCCATTCATCGGCATCGCTAAAGTGACCCAGGTATTTGGCCTGCATTTTGCTGAAGTCGGCTTCCCCCGCGCCATAGAATGCTACGACCGCGCCAAACTGCTCCGGAGATTTCGTGG
>Ga0101944_10003833_pt1 | contig 19965 bp, 12 predicted proteins | sample DewCreD2012metaG_FD_75245 | JGI IMG/M metagenome (GOLD analysis project Ga0101944, IMG submission 75245) | Hot spring sediment bacterial and archeal communities from British Columbia, Canada, to study Microbial Dark Matter (Phase II) - Dewar... ... | reverse complement strand
TTCCAGAACAAGGAAAGCACAATCACCGGACCAAACGTCGCGCCAAAACCGGCCCAGGCATAAGCCACCAGATCAAGCACCATATTATCCGGATTCAGAGCAAGCATAATGGCAACCAGCGCAACAATAATGACAGCCCAGCGACTCACGCGCAGCAACTCTTTTTCCGTCGCTGCGGGCCGAAAAAACTCTTTATAGAGGTCCTGGGAAATGGCAGATGCGGTTACCAGCAACTGGGCTGATGCAGTGCTCATAATTGCAGCCAGAATGCCTGAGAGAATAATGCCGGCAATAAATGAATAAAAAATCCTACTGCTCATGATTATAAACACGGTTTCCGTTGCTGTGCCGGAAAGATCAGTTGGCAGAAAAACCCGCCCTACCAGACCGACTGCAACAGCAGCGCCAAGAGTCAGTATCACCCATATCATAGCAATCTGACGAGCCGCAGAAACATGGTGAACTGATTTAATTGCCATAAACCGAACTAAAATATGCGGCTGGCCAAAATAACCAAGCCCCCAGGCCATAAGCGACAGTATGGCGACAGGTGAAAGCCTGCTGCCGTCTGCTGCAGTAAAAGGATTAAGGAGATGCTGATTGACACTGGCAATTAACGCGCCGGTTCGGACGGGACCGCCTAATAGAGCTATAGCAGTAACAGGCACAATGAGTATTGCAAAGAACATGAGCACACCCTGCACAAAGTCAGTCCAGCAGACCGCCATAAATCCGCCTAAAAAAGTGTAAAAGATCACCACAGATGCCCCGAGAAGCAGCGCCCCAAAATAGGAAAGGCCAAACACCGTATGGAAAAGCTTTCCACTGGCGACAAAACCGGAGGCAGTATACACCAGAAAGAAAATTAATATAAAAGCTGACGAACCTATGCGCAATATCCGGGAATGATCATGAAAACGATTCTGCAGATAATCAGGCACGGTGAGGGAATCTTGCGCCACCTGGGTATAACTGCGCAGCCGGCAGGCAATAAACTTCCAATTGACATAGGTGCCGACAATGAGCCCCAGAGCGATCCATCCGGCATTAATGCCCGCCACATAGGCATAGCCAGGCAGACCCAGCATAAGCCAGCCGCTCATGTCAGACGCCTCAGCGCTCAGGGATGCGACCCAGGCGCCAAGTGAACGGCTGCCGAGGATATAATCAGACAACGTGTTCATGCGGCGATAAAACAGAACCCCGATGAACATCATCCCGCCAAGATACAGGATGAACGCTGCGGCAACACCGGTATTTTGTGGAAGCATTTTCGTCAAGAGGAGAAGAAATAATTACACGTGCTGGTGGCTGTTATACACGACCGACCGTATTATTTGAAGGGGATTTTTATGCGCATCTACAAAGCGGGGCAGATGGTCATCAGGGACGCTTTGAGGGCGTGATGTCTGGGCCTATGCAGTTCAGGGCAATACAGCAATGACCAGCGCAAATGCGTTACCAGCGGCGGTTTCGCAGTGCGTGATACAGCCCATTACTCTTTGCGTGTTGTTCATGACCGCCCCGCACGCGTACGGCAGTGGTAGCGGTCGCTGCGACCGTGCAAACAGATATGATGCCTTCGTATCAAATAATCATGCCATCGTTGTGGCAACAAATCAGCCTATCGGTTGCGTTGACCTCAAATAACTGCATGAAAAAACATGCGTTGAAAAATTTTTTTAAAAATTACTGATTAATTAATTGACATCTATAAAACATATATGTTACGAGGGCGTGAACAAAAAATAGATGAATGAACCGCGTGGTTGCAATGATAACAAGAATATTTTTATTTATTTCAATCTTACCTTTGATGTTTGGCTGTGGCGGCGTTCAGGGCGGGAAAAAGCATCACCAGGAACGACCCGCGGCACCGCTTGATGAAGCGGTTAAAACATTAGGCGCTGAACAGCAGATTAGAGCTTTGCTTACTTTGTGGCGGACCGCCTCGCTTACCAAAGTCGGAATAGATAACCGAATTTTTGGCCCCCAACGATCGGCTGGAGAGGCCCAACTTCTCAGGCTCAAAACAATTGCAGCTCAGGGCCCACAGCAGCTTGATAAAGCCCTGAGTGGATTCAAGTATAAACCAGACCCCATACAGGGTAAGCTCGACACCATAACCCAGCCGTGGGTCACCTGCATCAAAAAATACGGTGACTGTGATGACAGCGCCTGGTTGTGCGCCGCTCTTATGCCCGGGGCAATTTATGACATTATGGAGTTCAGAGGCGGATTTAAAGGCGGGCACTTGGTTTTTGTGACGCCGGACGGTTATGTATTTTCCAACTTCAGGCTTGACGGCAGAATTAACGACCCAAGGGAACTCGGCAAGAAATATAATAAAAACTGGACCCACATAATAAAGCTATCCCCTGACATCCAGGTTGAAGGCATCCTGGTGAGGTAGCAGACAGGGATTAAATAAGGTCCTTGCTCCTGCGCGTCATCCGGCAAAGACCTGGAAACCACTTCTTGTAAACGTGCCACATGAAAAAAACAGAGGGGATTGCTGTTTTTCTGCGAACGTGTATAAGCTGCTTTTTTATTTTCTGTGCTCAGGCGCTCTATGCTGCCGGGCCAACCTCCGTGGGGGGAACCTACTCATCCAATCAAACTTGGACGCCTGAGGGCAGCCCCTACATCGTCACCTCCGATATTATTGTCACCAACTGCGCCACACTTACCATCACCACATCTAAACCGGGCGGCGGCGAAGCGCCGGTTGTGGTTAAGTTCAATCCAGGAACCGGCATGCGATTCGGTTCAGGCAGCACGTATCAGAAACAATACGGTATTTTAAATGCCCAAGGCAGCCAGAGCAATTCCATTATCTTCACCACGAATGTTCCGGGTCAGTACTGGGACGGAATTCAGTTCAGATGGAACTCCTCGCAGCAGTGCAGCGGCAATCCGCTCAGCATAATGAAGTACTGTATTATTGAATATGGAGGCACCGGGGACGCCACGTATGGGGGCCCGGCGAATCTGTCGCTGTTTAGTGCTGATGTTCGTTTAGAACACTGCACCCTGCGCGCCAGTTTTCATGATGGCCTTTATGTTGCGCGTGCCGACAGCAATATAAGCTGCTTGGGTTCCGTTATAAGTTGCCTCATCACGGGCAACAACGAGCATGGCATAAATATATATACTACCAGTACCGGAAATGGAGCATGTTTTCCCAGCATCGAGAGGACGGAAATTTCTCTTAATGGCAAGTATGGGATATATTGTGCCGGATACAACACGAACCCTTTAGTTGGGGCCGGAAACCGCTTTCTTGAAAATGGGGCATATCCGCTACGTATTCTTGCGATCATGCGTATTGACGGTGACAACACATTTGCCGGCAACGACCAGCAGGCTATTGAGGTTATCGGGCGCGATATCTTTGAAAACACGACCTGGCATAATTTTGGGATACCGTACATTGTGCGGGAAACGGATGTAAAAATTCCGGATAAAGAGGGAAAAACCTTAACGCTCACCATTGAGCCAGGCACCATAATCAAATTTGATCCTGGAATTGGTCTGAATCTTGGCGGAGGAAGCACGTATCACAAACAATGGGGCATACTGAACGCGCAGGGAACAAAACAACAACCCATAATCTTTACTTCTGTTGCTCCCGGCAGGTACTGGGATGGCATTACCTTTACCTGGAGTCCCAGCGCTGAGAACAGCCGTCTCAACTACTGCATTGTAGAATCTGCCGGCGAGCATAAAGAGCAGTATTCAAACTCCCACCTGGATGCTGCGGTCGTTTTTAATGAGTGCCTCCCTTCTGCAGCCACTATACAGAATACCACCATTCGATACAGCAAAAGCGATGGCATCAAGTTTTATGGCGTAAATCCAGGTTCTGCTTCAATTCGTACCTGCAACTTCTACGGTAATGCTCTTTACGATCTCATTGATCAGAATAATAACAAAACGCTTGATGCAACGCTCAACTTCTGGGGCACCCCGAACGGAGCAGGCGATGATGTCTGTTCTTCTGCAGTTGTTTCAAGCACCGTGCGATACGATCCCTGGCTTGAAGAAGAATTCACCGAGCCGTTTCAAATTACCGCTGCAGGCGCAAACCCCAAACAATTTGAACCGCTGACCGGTCACACGTCAATTTCTTTTGCGCTTTCTCAGTCGGCAACCTGGAAGCTGAGCATTGTTAACCAACAATTGGAAACTGTCTGGTCAAAAACGGGAGAGGGAACCGCTAACACGGTTATATGGAACGGTGTTGCAGCCAATGGGGGCGTGGTCGGCGGCCCTTGTTTTTACCGGATTGAAGCGGAAAATAATACAGGAACGGCAGCACCGGTGCGCGGTATGCTCACCCTCGGTAATCAGACGGTGGCACGTATTGACCAACCTGTTTCAGGAAGTCTTTTTTCCCCGGGCGCTACGATCATAATAACTGGCACGGCGCAGCCGGCAACGGGCAAGTATTATGAAATTTTATATGGCAGCGGAGAAAATCCCGCTTCATGGACTTCGATGACCGGTCCGGTTTATCGTTCGCAACTCAACAGCGAACTTGCAACATGGGATACAACCACCATTAATCAACCCGTGGTTACCGTTAAGCTTGAAGTGCATACCGCAGGAGCGGTCTATACTGATATTGTGCGGATAGGATTTTTTATTGCAGAAAATCAGGAGCCTGGGGGTAATACAATTGCCTATCGTTATGACCCTTTGGGAAGGCTCATTGCAGCACTATATCCCGACGGCTCATCAATCAGCTACACCTATGACCGAACGGGGAATCGCCTTACTGCTGAAAAATCCGGCCGGACACCGCCCACCGCTGTTAAGATATCTCGCTTCAGCGCAACACCAACACGCACCGGAGTCATAATAGCCTGGGACACAGAGACTGAAATGGGAACCGCTGGGTTTAATCTTTATCGGACAATTTATCGGACGAAGACGGGAAAGGGCAATTACGAAAAAATTAATTCATCGCTGATTCCGGCACGGGGTTCTCCCACAGCGGGTGCGCAATACTTTTACACTGATGTTCCTCCACGTCCCGGCAGGAGGTGGCTGTATATGCTGGAAGAAGTTGAGCATAATGGCACCACAAATTTCTATGGCCCTGCTTCGGCAGTGAACAGATCGTTGCGCGCACTCAATGGTACCGGTAGTGCGTTCAGGAAAAATCTGAAAACAAACTGCGATTGATTGTCTAAGAAAATGGTTCACACATCTATGAAGCCAATAGTAATCATTCTAACCATGCTTTCTGTCTTTGCCTTGCCTTTAGAGACAGCTGCAGATTGTCCGTATCTTGTTGATTTCCCTTCTGCCTGTGCTGGCAAAAGCTGCAATCGTGCGCCGTATATGCCAGTGTATGTGGAACAGTGGTGCGAGCCTTGGGTAGGCAATCTCTATGGCTATCCATTCATCAAATATGCCGCCTATGAGAGACAGTATGACTGTGAAGGAGATTCATGCGTCTGTCAGCCCAACTGCTTTCCCATAGATATGTGCGCTTATGACACTATGGCCGAATGTCAGAAAAATCACAACGGAATGCAGATATTGTGTGCAGATGAATATTATTCGAGCTGCGCTCCCATCGCAGATAGCTTCCCTGCTCCCGACTGCCCTCCTGACGTGTGCTGCATTGGCGGTGGCGGACCCGGGGGCGGAGGAGAAAACGGCGGCAGATTTAGTCTTAACTTAGTCCAGTTAGCGCCCCATAGCCTGGCGCCCCGATTTGAAATTCACTACAACAATAAGCTGCGTCTTGACCGCAGCGTGGGTTACGGCTGGTCGCATACCTACCTGATAACGCTCGCCGAAAATCCGGCTTCAGGCACAGTTACTATTCGGGGAGAAACCGGTTTTGGCTGGGTGTATCGTTCTCTCGGTGGCGGGAACTACCAATCAGCACCCTACGACCGAAGCGTTTTAAATAAACAGGGTTCGGAATTCGTATCAACATTAAAGGATGGCACCCGTTACATCTTCAATACCAGCGGTAAGCTTCTCCGCATTACAGACCCAGCCAATAATATGCTCACTATGACCTATGCGGCGGATGGGCAGTTGCAAAAAGTTGCAGATTCCTATGGCAGGGAACTACAGTTTATCTACGAGGCAAATCATTTGAAAGCAATTGTTGATCCGAATGGCAACCAGTTCAGCTTTTCCTACGAACAGGAAAACTTGTCTGCTGTGATCTATCCGGATGGCTCTAAAAAACGGTTTATTTATTTTGATCTTGAAGCACCGCACAATCTTACGCGGGTTATTGATGACAATAACAATATTTTGGCCATATACGAATATGACCATCTGGGCCGAATTATCAAAAAAGGCAATTCTGGTGGAAGCGGAAGCGTTGAGATAAATTATGCGCCCGCACAGGAACTCTTTGCCGATGACTTTCAAAATGGGATCAGCCCGCAATGGTCGGCAGTCACCGGCACCGTCAATGTAGCAGGCGATCCCGATCCCCGCAATAGCGGCAACAGTGCCGTCAGGTTGCATCCGGGAAGCATGAGATTGACGAACCCGGCAGGCGGGGTAACGGTATTGAAGTTTTCTTTTGACCTGTGGGTTGCCTCAACGACAAATCAGGATTTCTGGGTCAAGGTTTTTGATAATAGCCGGGGCAACGATGAATACGGTGTTACGCTCAAATTTACCAAAGAGCGCAACCTGTATTCAGAACTGGTCCATGGCGAGGAAAATTTGGGTGAATTCATCCGCAGCGGCGTGACAGCAGACGCATGGCACCGGGTTGAGATTGAGGCTGATACAAATCCGGATCATGGTTATCAGTATTTTAATATTTGGCTGGATTGTGAATATGCCGGTAAATATCTGTTCAAACGTCCAGCCAACCGCCTTGATTCAGTTATCATACAGGCACCTGCCCCTGTCAGCGATGTCTTTGTGGACAATATAGCAGTTGAGGAAGTCATAAACGATGCACGTATGGTGGTTACTACTGATTCTCGCGGCGGTCGGGAAACTCTTATTATTGAACAGGGGAATGAATTTGGCGGAGAGAGTTGGCGTATTGAGAGGACCGGCAAAACCGGCGGTGGTTGTTCATCCTGCGGAGCCGCAGCAACGCGCTACGACTTTGACGAGCAGTGGAATATCCGCCGCAGCATTGACGCGAACGGCCTCATTACTGCAATGACCTATGATGAACGGGGCAATATGCTCACCAAAACCGAGGCAGCAGGCACGCCGCTGGAACGCACCACCACCTACACGTATCATGAAATTTTCAATGAAATCACGACTCTGATTGAACCCAGTGTTGACACTCCCTCACGCCACAAAGTTAAAACGTATCAGTATGATGCCGCCGGCAACCTGGTGTCTGAGACTGTTCAGGGTTATTCACGTGGGCAATCGGTATCCTATATTACGACGCATCAATATAATGAGCGCGGACAAAGGACGCAGACGGATGGGCCGCGTGCCGATGTTGACGATGTGTCAATTACTGTATATGATCCGGTCAAGGGCTATCTCGTTTCAACAACAAATGCGGCCGGTGCAGTAATTTATGCAGACTATGATGCCAACCACAACGTGGGCTCGGTTACCGATGGCAACGGTAATGTTACGCGCTATACCTATGATTATGCCAACCGTATAAAAACTGTCAGCACCAACTCAGGTATAACCACTTATTTATATGATGCACATGGTAACGTTTCCACCGTTACCATGCCGGAGGGAAATCAGATTTCCTATTCCTATAATCAGGCAAACCGCTTGATACGTATCACAGATACTCTGGGAAACTACATAACCTATACCTATGACGAAGTTGGCAACAAGACGCGAGAAGAAGTTTTTGATGCCCAGGGTATCCTCAAGAAATATCTTGATTTTGAATATGATCATTTTAACCGACTCAATAAAATAAAAAATCCTGATAATTCTTTCAGTGCGTTTACCTATGATGGCAATGGCAACCGCACTGTAATGGAATCAGTTCCCGCACAAGTTGTGACTATCTATGTTTATGATGAGTTGAACCGGTTAACAAAGGTGATGCAAGCTTACGGCACATCAACGGAAGCAGTAACAGAATACCAATATGATGCCCATGATAATCTCACTATGGTCAAGGACGCTGAAGGGAAAAGTACTACTTACAGATACGATGATCTGGGAAGGTTGCTTGAAATACATTCACCGGATACCGGCATCACCGTATATACCTACGATGAATCTGGGAATGTAAAGTCAAAGACCGATGCCAAGGGTGTCACGGTGAGCTATGATTATGACGCTCTCTCCCGAGTGACCGGAATTGATTTTCTGGATGAGCCCGATATTGAGTACCGCTATGATGAAACAACCGCTCTTAACGGTCGGGGCAGGCTTACGACAGTGACCGATGCCTCTGGGACAACACGGTATGATTATGATGGGCAGGGCAATGTTATAGAGCAGCGCACCACCATCGGCAACACCACGTATGTGACGCGTTATGAATATAACCGAAACAATGCGTTGACAAAGGTTACCTATCCGCATGGCGCGGTGGTTGAATACCAGCGCGATACCACTGAAAATATCTCAAGCGTTTTTCTCGATGGAGAACCAATCGCTGATGGATTTGGTTATGAACCCTTTGGCGAATTCAATGCCATGAATTTCCCGGAAGCACATATTCAAACGAGTGTGAGCCGTGATCAGAAGTATCAGGTTAAGAGTATACAGGCAGGAACCATTGTCAATCGTGTATATGGTTATGATTTTAACAACAACATAAGCTTTATCACCCAGCTTGATACGCTGCCCCGTCCGGTACTGTTTTCAGGGATGGAACGGTATTCTTACGCCACAGGAAAAGACCAGATAACAGCAATTAATAATGACGGGGGTATTACGCCCTATAGCTATGATGCAAACGGCAATATCATCTCTGATGGCGTGTATAGCTATTGGTACAATGTTAATAATCAACTGATAAAGGTTACTAACGGCGCGGTGCGGGGGGAATATGTTTATAACGCAAAGGGACAGCGGGTGAAGAAAGTGGCAGGGGAAAATACCACCATATATCATTATGATCTTGACGGGAATCTCATAGTGGAAACCACCGCGAGCGGCAGCCTGATTGCAGGCTATGTATATGCCGGTTCCACCCGGCTTGCAATGATTGATGGCAGTGACAATATTTTCCATTATCATAATGACCACCTGGGCACACCGCTGGCCATGACTGATAGAAACGGGACCGTTGTGTGGAGGGCTGCCTATGACCCATTTGGGGCAGCGCAAGTTGACGAGAGATCAAGAATCACCAACAACTTTCGATTTCCGGGGCAATATTATGATGAAGAGAGCGGATTGCATTATAACTGGCACCGCTATTATGATCCGAGGACGGGGAGGTATATGACAGCGGATCCGATTGGGTTAGATGCTGGTTTAAATCTTTTTTCCTATTCTGATGGAAATCCTTTGAAATATACTGATCGCCTTGGACTTGATAATATTGGATGTGATGGTATACCTGATTTTTTAGAGACCGCATGTCGTTTGGAATGTTGCGCAGAACATGATGAATGCTATGACAAAAATAAGTGTACCTCAAATTCATGGAAAAGCGATTGTTCGGTTGAATGTGATTTATGTAATTATAACGTTAAAGAATGCTTTAAAAAATGTCGTTTCACGAACAATGATAATCCGCAAAAACCAAACTATTATTGCGCTAAATTACATGGCTATGTAAAAATACCGGGTGATTTCCCAAGCTACAAAGTTGCAAAAAAATTCTGCAAAACAAGTTGAGAAAATTCTTATGAGAAATAAAGTTGTTTTTAAAAAACAGATAACGGTATTACTTGCTCTCATTCTATCGCCATTCTTTGGTTTTATTGCTTTTTTACTGCCAATTTTATTTATTGAAGGAATGGAAGTGGGCGGAAAAGAAAATTCGATTGTCTCAATAGTCAGTTATATATTTGAGGAGTGTATTTTTGTTCCAACAATTGTTTTACTTTTTGTTTCGGGATTTATACTAGGCAGAATGGGACCAAGAATTTGGTGGTTGCTTGGTTTGTTGACAATGCTTATTTTCCCAGTTGCGGCCTCATACGAAATGCAAAGTTCTCTCACTTCACATAACTTATGGCCTTTTGAGTTTTTATTTTTTGGATTTTTTACCATTCCTGCAATTATTGGGGCATATTTTAGCAGTAGGAGAAAAATGAAATAGAGAGAAAAAGGGGGCAGCACCCTTTTCAATTGATGCCGCTTTTTTTCCTATTATTCTCCACAGCAATCCGAGTCAACCACTCATCATCATAGCCAAAATACCCCATCATATAACCAACCCAGCGCGGCAATTACTGACAAACCGTATTTGAAGAACAGACAGATTATGAGCAGTATTGTGCCTGGGCACAAGAGTATGCAGAAATTTGCCTTAGAGGTAGCAGAGTGGTAAAAGTTTCTGCGAACCGAGGACGAAGAGTTATGCCGTGAGATGCGAATAAAGGCCGGCAGGGGTCTGGGTGTTGGTACAGAGAAGTTTATCGGGAAGATAGAAAACAAGCTGCAGAGGTCACTGGCATGCAAACCTCAGGGCAGGCCGCGAATAGAGACGCAATAAAGGGTGCTGCCCCGTTTATACCCCTGCGCAAGCATGAGCGCACAGGGCGACCGCTGAGGAATAGGAAGTTTGTTTCTCTGTTGGAAAAGAAACGTGGTAAGCTCTTGACTCCGCAGAAGGGCGGCAGACCAAAGAAACAGAAAAACCAGTCAGGTGTCCCCGGATTTTCACAATAAATTTTTATAAATTTAGAGGTAACGTCAAAGTGAAAAACAAATCTGGTTATATTGAAAAAATAATTAATCCCAAAAAGGTTTGCACAACCTGCTTGTTAATAAAATTACTTATCGATTTTACACTTTCATTTGCAGGCATGCCTTCTGAACAAAAAAACGTTTTTCATCCCCAGTGTAAGGGCTTCCTGCATTCAAAAATGACCTCTTTAAAAGGTATTTGGGGAAATTATGATTTAGTTCCAGTTGATGTAAATAAAGATTGGCCAGAATATTTAATCGCCTCACTCGTCTTTTCTTTGGATGGAAAAAAAGTTCTATCTGGACACGCTACGCCATTAACAGGTTCGAAGCGAGGTGGGAAATTAAAATTATGGGATTCAATGACAGGGCAAGAAATATGCTCTCTCGATGGGCACACAAGACCTATTAACTCAGTTGCATTATCTCCTGATGGATTATTTGGAGTGTCAGCAAGTGATGATGGCACGGTTAGACTTTGGGATATTTTAAAATGTAAAGAGATAAAAGTATTAAAGAGGGTATCCTCAAAGTATCCTATTGCCATGGCGGTAAATTTCTCCCCAATTAATAATGAAATTATAGTAGGTATTAACGAAAAGCCTTCTTTAAGGTTGATAGACTCAAAAACGGGTGAAGAAAAAAAAACATATAATATTGACTGGAATATTCGCAAAGCAACCTTTTCACCTGATGGTAAATATGTTTTATCAATAAGCACATATGATGAACCTTGTTTGTGGGATGTTGAAAGCGGTGAATCAATTCGAAAGTTTTATAGACAAAATAAATTATGGTCTTATCTTTACTCTAGTGCTGGTGCATGGATTTGTGGGGGCTTTTCTCCTGATAGTAATTTTGTTCTATGTGGAAGCTCAGATGGCAAATTAAGGCTTTGGGAGACAAAAAGCGGAAAAGAGATTTGGTCAATTATTGCCCATGAAAAAAGTATTAATGATGTTGCCTTTTCTCCTGATGGTAAATTTATTATTTCAACAGGCAATGATGCAGGTATTAAAATTATAAATACTTTAACTGGTGACATTATTGACAAAATCTTTTTAATTTCCAGCCATGATATAGGAAAATCTTTGGCTTTTGCACCTGACAGCAAATATTTCCTTGTCGGGACAATCCGGGGTGTTATTCTTCAGTTTTATTTAAATGACAAAAATTCAGGTAAAAAATTAAATTTCTCTTTGTTATGGTTATTAAAAAAAATATCAATCCACCCAATACTGTTCGGCACGGTTGTTGACATTGCAATTTGCAGCATAACTATTGGATATTACAATATAAAAAAATTCTAGACTTTTCTTACCCTCTATGCCATACTCCAGGCATGCCATGCGGACGAAAACCAAAACCACCACTACAAGAAAAACACCTGCAGGGATTTAAATATCTACGCAAAGTCATCCCGCTGTTTGAACGCTTTCACCTGGTAAAGGACCGGCATAACCGCGAACTCCATTATGACCAGTACTTGTCGCTGATTCTGCTCTATTATTTCAATCCCCTCCTGACCAGTCTGCGCGGTATCCAGCAGGCATCGCACCTGGAGAAGGTGAAGCGGACGTTAGGGATCACGGCTGCCAGCCTGGGATCACTGTCTGAAGCACAGCATGTGTTTGATGCACAATTACTGGCTCCCCTTATTACGGAACTGGCAGCACAGGCTATACCATTAGAAAAAGACCGCCGCCTTGCCACACTACACCAGACCCTCACGGCTGTTGATGGCACGCTGTTGAAAGCGCTACCCACGATGCTGTGGGCGCTCTGGCTCGATGATACCCATCGGGCAGCAAAGCTGCACCTGGAGTTTGACATCTGCAAATGGGTGCCTGTCAGAGCAGAAATCACCACTGCTAATGCCAATGAGAAGACCATCCTCAAACAAACTCTGGCAGCCAATAAATGCTATATCCTTGATGCCGGCTATAGCCAGTATAGCCTGCTTGAAAAAATACTAACAGCGCAGAGTTCCTTTGTCGTGCGCCTCAGAGATAATGCCGTATGGGATCTCATTGCAGAACGTCCGCTGACCCCGGCGGACCAGAAAGCTGGCATCCAGAAAGACCTGCTCGTACGCCTGGGTGGTGAAGACAAACAAGCTGACCTCTCGGTGCCGGTGCGGGTTATTCAGGTGTTGCATATGGGTGACAGCAGCCGGCCCCGGCCTTCCCGTGTCTCCAGTAAAAAAACCTTTCGCACTACCGAGAGTGACTATACGCTGCTGCTGGCAACAGATCGCATGGACCTTTCTGCAGAAATCATTGCGCTGCTGTTCTGCTACCGCTGGCAGATTGAGCTATTCTTTCGCTGGTTCAAATGTGTGCTGGGCTGCAAGCACCTGTTGGCCCATTCGCTCAACGGCCTCACCATCCAAGTCTACTGTGCCCTGATTGCCAGTCTGTTGATTACGCTATGGACCGGAGGTAAACCAAATAAGCGAACCTTCGAGATGCTCTGTTTCTACTTTATGGGCTGGGCTACCGATCAGGAGTTGGCCGCTCATATAGCAAAACTGCAGCAGGCGGTAAAACACAAAACCGGCCAGTAAGACCGCAGGGGTAGTTTGTCTTCAATCTACCCTATAGCTGCTGCTATGCCTTTTTGACGTGCCCCCTACACTTCCGCTTGTGCCTTTTGCCTCTCTACCACAATCTGCACCTCTATGAGAGCGGGTGCGGCGGATGCGTAGCTATGAACAATGCGTGCCTGAGCAATTTAAATGCCGAACAGTATTGCAATCCACCCATCATTATTAATGTCAGCGCAGGTAACCGTTAGAAAATCCTTTGTCTCTTGCACAAAGACATAATCCGAAGCCTCACAGAATGTAACGAAATCTTTGCCGTCAAGCGGTAGCTTTTCAGAGGTTTGAGAAAAACAGCCTAATACAAAACACAAGCATAGAATTAGGGACATGACAGGGAACTTGTGGTTGTAAGTCGCTGATTCTAATATCGGTGGCGGAACAGTACAAATTATTTGAAGACCTTTCATGGAAATACGCTTTCTAAGTGCCAAAATAAATTCTGACCATAATGACAAACCACACCATGCCAAAAACTATTCGCAGTTTAAACCAGTATTGCGTTACAGGCTGGGACGTGCTGAAAAAAACAGGTATCAAAATAAAAAGCCCGGCGAACTGGCGAAGAACAAAGAGGGTATATGCTGCGGCAACCACATAAATAACTTTTGCCAAGAGAAATGTTTTTGGGATACCTAAGACTATAGGCGTTGTTTTAAGCCCGTACTTTTTATCAGATTCATAGTCCTTTACGCATTGTGCAATTTCAGTACAGCATGAAAACAGACCAAGCAGCAGGATATACTTTATTCCTTCAAGTGAAAAATCAGGTATTGCAATCCATGGCAAGGCCATACCCCAAAGGAAGCACCCAAAAATGTCCAGATACGCCCTATTTTTGAAATAGTCCGTGTAAATGAAAATTACAAACAAGACGAGAATAACCCCAAAACATATGCTCTTACTATAAAAAAGTGTGAAAATTAAGATAAAAGTGCTCATGAAGACGATAAGAGCAAACGCTGTTCTTTTATTTTCCTTGATAAATAATGCTTTTGCATGATCCTTATCTTCCGCTTTTAGGTCAATTTCAACATCGATAAAATCATTAATAAAATATGCCAATACATTAACATATACAGTAACAAACATACGGACAATAAAATCTGTAGTACTAAAATGAAAGGCTATGAGCAAAAGAGAATTAGTAAAAATTGTGTTAGCTTCCAACCTTTTTAATCTGTCAGCCAGCGTATCAGCTATCAATCGGTAACAAATTTTGCTTTTCGAGCACAAAATATTCATATTATACCTACTTATAAATGTCTTAGACAGTTGCGCTTGACTTTCTCTAATATTTTTTTGTTCCAAAATTGGCACATACGTCTTACGTCCACCTGCCGGGTTAAAAAACCTGTCCGGAGAGACAATACAGCAAGTTTCCCGAAAGTTTCATCATGCACTGAAGCATACAGATATTACATTTTTTCAAGTTTCCTTTAACCCGCTTGAATTCCTTGGAAGAAAAGATTGTAACAGGACCGAATTCCTTTTAGTTTCGACAGTCTCTGAGGCCGAAATGAAATGCAATCAGCAGGAGAAAATTCCCAAGGATAGTATTTGCTTCCAGTCGCGCGAGCCGGTCTTTTGCAGTATCGGCAGCCGATAACACGTCTTATTAACCGTCTCAAAATTATATTGACATAATCATATGGATTGTTATATAGTAATATTCATGAGAACAACGGATGCACGGAAACTTGATCATAAGACCCTGACTGAGTTGCGCAAGCGCGGGGTTGCCAGCGTGCAGGCGGGACAGAGTCCGGAACTGGTCGCGAAGGCGTTGGGCATCAACCGGGTCACAATATACGGGTGGCTGTCTCGGTATCGCCAGGGCGGTTGGGGAGCCCTTGATGCGAAGAAACGCGGGGGGCGCACCGCCAAACTGGATGGTGCGGCACTGAAATGGATCTACCACACGGTTACCGACAAAAATCCGTTGCAACTGCGCTTTACCTTTGCGTTGTGGACTGCCAAGATGGTTGGGCAGGTTATTTATCAACGGTTTCATATCAAACTGAGTAAAGCCTCGGTATGTCGCTTGCTGCATCAACTGGGATTGACACCCCAGCGTCCCATATGGCGTGCGTACCAGCAGAAGTCCGAAGAAGTCCAACGCTGGCTGCAGGAGGAGTATCCGCGTATTAAAGCGTTGGCCCGGAGGCATAAGGCGTTGATATTCTTTGGGGATGAGGCAGGGGTACGCTCTGACCATCATGCGGGGACCACGTGGGGAGTGAAAGGCAAGACCCCCGTGGTAAGCAGCACGGGCGCGCGATTTGGCTTGAATCTTATATCGGCCGTGAGTGACCAGGGGGAATTCCGGTTTATGACCGTCCGGGGACGGATTCGCGCCGCGCAGTTTATAGAGTTTATCAAGCGACTGCTGCATGGCGTTGAGCGCATGGTATTTTTGATTGTCGATGGTCATCCGGTGCATAAGGCAAAACAGGTACTGCGGTTTGTGCACAGCATACCAGATCGCTTTCGGCTGTTCTTCTTGCCACCCTATTCGCCAGAATTAAATCCTGATGAAAGGGTGTGGAATGACATTAAGAATAATGCGATTGGTCGGCAATGTATTACTTCCCCCGCCCGCCTCCAGAGGGCGGTCATTAGTCATCTGCGGTTTATTCAGAAATCTCCTGCTCGCGTGTGTTCCTATTTCAATCATGCAACCACTAAATATGCAGCGTGATGTTAATTCTATTTTGAGACGATTAATAAATATGTCGGAGAGCTTTTTGTCGAGCTGGACAGACGAGGTCTCTATGATTCTTCGCTTATCATTGTTACGTCTGATCATGGCGAAATGATAGGCGAGCATGGCTTGTATTCGCATAAGACACCGTTATATGAAGAGGTATTACGAGTCCCTTTGATGATTAAGTTTCCTTACAGTCAACAGAATGGTTCTAATAATTCACTGCTTACGCTGGTTGACCTCTTTCCTACAATACTCAAGTTGTGCGATTTACCGATTCCCGACAACATATCGGGGAAAGTTTTTGGCGGCAATGCGACAACGGCTGTGGCAGAATTCTTCCATCATACCACCGGCGAGCACCGCGCCCTGCGAGAAGGGGTGTATAAATATATGAGATATTCAATTGCAAAAAAACCCGAGCTGTACGATCTTGTTCGCGACCCTCATGAGCAACATAACCTTGTTGACACGTTACCTGAAGTGGCGGCTACCATGGAAAGGAAGATGCGCCAATGGGAAAAAGAACATGTTAAAAAAACAGAAATCGGAGGAGCTACTACCCGGGATGTATTAGAAGAGCTAAAAACACTTGGGTATATTCAATAAACAATAAATATCATACAATTATTCGCGGCAATTTTTTATATAATTAGGATCTTACCTGACAGAAAGACAATTTCAATTAAACCAATATGACCACCGAAATTGACCCCCCTTTTTCTTTTTCTGTCAGTCCTATTGGTGCTACTCCAAGAATTATTCGTATGGTTTTGATTCTTATGATTCTTGGAATAGTCCTTTTATTGTTCATATACCTTCCCATTAAAACGTTTCCTGCTGATGATGCCTTGATATTATTCCGTTATGCCGAAAACCTGGCACACACCGGTGTCATTACATATAACCCTGGCGAAACGCCGGTTGAAGGAGCAACCGATTTTTTATGGATGATCCTTCTTGCGGGATTTCATGTGTGTGACTTCAATACCTGGTCCGCAGCATTGTTCCTTTCTTTGTTATCGTTGTTCGGAACGGTTTTTCTATTGTACCGGCTGCTAACTATTCGCAACAAAGCTATTTTCCTGGTCCTCATTATATTTTTTTTGGTTTTGGAAACAACTTTTTCAGCCATCCAGGGATTTTCTACTTTATTTTTTGGATTTTTTATTATGTTAACGCTTTATTTTAACCATGAAAACAAACCGCCATTGCTATATATCAGCGCGTTAATAGCGTCTTTGGTTCGACCGGATGGGTTGGTCTTTGTTTGCCCTATTATGTTGCATAACTTATATAGAAATAGGGCTAACGTATACCAGAGTGTTATACAATGTATTGTTATTTTTTTTATTCCTGCGATTGCCTATTTTATATGGCGATGGAACTATTTTGGGCTTTTTTTCCCCTTGCCGTTTTATATAAAAAACACTTATGAATTAATTAATGTTGAAAGTTTAATTGTAAATATTAAATTTAATTTATTATATTTTGTCATTTTAATTATTTTAATGATTTATTTGCTTTTAAAGCGCGAAAGAATACATATCAGAAATATAATATTTTTTCTTCTATTATGGCTACCCCCTTTTTTGTTTTATTCAAAAGTTACCCTTCTGCAAAATGTCTTTCACAGGTTCCAGTATCCTTTTGTTATTATTAATATTTTTATGCTTATTAGCATAGTTAAGAATTATAAAATTAAATACCAATACTTTGTCCTATGTTTGATGACTATACTTTGTATTTCAGCACCGCAAATATACAGAGCTTTTTTAACAACGTGGTATTCTCAATATGCACAATTATACTATATAGCAAAAACGATTTCTGATAAATCAATTGATGCCCTTTTTTTAACCACCGAAGCAGGCGTGGTTCCATACTACACACGCTGGAAAACGATTGATGCCTTCGGCTTGAACACACCGGATTTTACTAAAACGGTTATTAGCTCTGAGGATGTTCGCGCCATAAAACCTGATGTTGTTCTCATCAACCACATGTGGGATTTGTACAAATTTGTTGACGAGGGAAAAGAGTTCTCGGATTTTCGCAGTAAAAGTTGGCCAGGAATAATAAAAAATATCTACAAGGGGTTGGATAGTAAAGAATATGATATGTTTTTGATACCAGTATATAATATTTTCAGGTTAAAAAATGACTTACTGTTTCAATTACCTCAACTTGATTCAGTGTTCGAGTTAAGTCATGATAAAATGTTTTATGGTATTTTTATTCGGAATAAATTTCACTACAGCCAGGAACTTAAAGATATTATAATTTCACATAACGCCGTAACTTATGATACATTTAAAAATATTGTGAGACCCCAGATTGAAAAACAAATAAAAGAATCTAATCTGTTTCCAGATTTATTTCCTCCTGATTAATGCGAATCATTTCAAATAGCGATGCAATTAGTTCTTTGTTTTTGCCTGCCCGGTACGGATTAATATACTCCCACACAATGGTACTGTTTGACGTGACCTCAAAAGCTCGTCCGTTGTCTGTTTCAGTAATAAGGGTATTGCCATTAGGCAATCGTTGATTTGACCCGCATGTTTCTGAATAAAAGGGTTTCTCAGAGGTTCCTTTATATTGCCAAATAATCTTTTGTGAAAAAGGGTTAAACTCCTTAATGGCAGATACGGAATCGCTGTCCTTATTGTCGAAAATAAGCATGTTGCCGTTTTGCAAAAGTGTCGGCTGATGCTGGTGCCTCCACATACCTGACCCCAGAGCCCACACAACTTGCTTTGCCTCCCAGTCAATAATACAAATAGTGTGGTTAATTAAAATTGAAACCAGCACATTTCCTTTTTTAAACAATGGCGAAATATGGGACATACTCCCGTCAAAAACTTCAAGAGTATTTGTGTGAAGAATATGGCCAAAAAACCCTCCAGATTTAACATAGGCATCATTGACAAGCATTCGCGAATAGGCAGATTTTTCAATAAGGTCAATAAGTGAATATTCGCTTATACACTTGCCTGTTGAATTTAAAACAGTAATAAACTCATCAAACACATATTCGGTGCTGAGATGTGGAATTTTTTTTCTTTCCCGCGTCAAAATATAAATTGTCCCATCATCAAGAACCTCTAAATCATGATGGGGGGCACGGAGCGATGTATAGGCCCATATCAGGTTTGAATTTTTGTCAAGCTTGACCATGCCAATACCTTCGTAAATGGCCAGAATATCGCCATTCTTATACAAATGGGCGCGTCGCCAATAAGACGCACTTGGCTCATTAGCAGGTATGTTTTTCCAAATTTCACATGCGTTTTTATACCGCCAGGTGTGCAGAACAGTGCCTTCCATATCCATCAGGATTGCTTCAGGGGCATGTCCAGAGACAAAGAAATTTAAGCCGTTATACGCAGCATCCTTTTGATATATTGTTATTCCTTCTACTCCTGAAGCTGCCTTATATCCTTCAAGATAACCCAAGCCGATTAGTTTCTGGTATGTTTCGTCAGCATCATTTCTTCGCTGCTCCTGACGAAGTTTATGCCATCTGCCTTGGAGAGATTCGAGTTGTTTTTTGCCAATGGTATTGTGTCTGAGAGCATATATGCCGGCAAACAAAAGAAGAAGAACTACTGCACCAGTAAAAAAATATTTTTTCATCCTTAACACCTGATACTGATCAGATTCGGTTGGTAAAAACCAGACTGTGGCATTTAAATCTACCTCCTGATATGCTTGGGGGCACCTCGCGCTTAAGGAGTTGTCCCCACAGTATATCGGTATCAACAAAGTGTCCGCTGGAAGCTAACCGTTATCTTTTTTACCTATATTCCTTAATTTTTTGATTCGTTATTAGAATCTGTGTGTTAGT
>Ga0101944_10003832_pt1 | contig 19966 bp, 13 predicted proteins | sample DewCreD2012metaG_FD_75245 | JGI IMG/M metagenome (GOLD analysis project Ga0101944, IMG submission 75245) | Hot spring sediment bacterial and archeal communities from British Columbia, Canada, to study Microbial Dark Matter (Phase II) - Dewar... ... | reverse complement strand
GCTGTTTGTTGTCCCGGCTTTAGCCGGAACGCGAGGCTTCCGAAAAACCCCACGCCCCCTTTTCCGCCTAAAGGCGGGACAACGAACGACGCTGTTTGTTGTCCCGGCTTTAGCCGGAACGTGAGGCTCCCGATAATCCCACGCCCCCTTTTCCGCCTAAAGGCGGGACAACGAACAGGGGCGCTTGTTGTCCCGGCTTTAGCCGGAACGTGAGGCTTCCGATAACCCCCACGCCCCCTTTTCCGCCTAAAGGCGGGACAAACAAAGGCGCAGATTTTTCCGCGCCAACTGATCGGGACGATCCAAGATCAGGTTTTTGGTTCTTCGGTGTTTTCAGTGGAATGGCTGATCACCAGCTTCGTATCAGGAGCGGTATCACTTTGCCGGCGCCTTGAGCCGGGCGATCAGGTAATCCGTAGGCGTGGCGTGTTTCACGTTGGGAGCGCCGGGATAAACCAGCTCGCAGGCAACCCCCTTGGCCGCGCAATGCTCCTGCAATTTCACTCCGAAGTTGGAGGTGTGCGTCGGATCCTTCTGTTCCTGGCCGATGGCCGGAGGGGCGGAATAGATCAGGTAAACAGGAGGATCATCGGCCGTCAGCAGGGCGTAAGGCGAATACTCGGCGATCCAGGGCAGGATTTGCTCGCGTCCGGCGAGGAATTGGGCAAAGGCGCCCAGGCCAAAGGCGTGCCCGCCGTATTTGCTGTTCGGGGTCCACTCCTTCATCTGTTGCGGGTCCAGGGTGGTCTGCGCCCCGGCAACGGCGGCGCACCAGAGACGCGTGGACTCGCGGGCCACAGGATCGTCGCTCTTGGGGTCGGCCAGGTCATCGTGAAAGGCCAGCCAGAGGCTGGAGCACGCGCCCGCCGAACCGCCTGCCGCGCCGATGCGTTGTTTGTCCAAATTCCACTCGGCGGCTTTGCTGCGGACGAATTGCAGCGCTCGCGCCGCGTCGTGCAGCGGCGCTTTCACCGGCGGCTTGATGCCCTCCGTCTCCGCGTGCGTGATGAAGCGGTAGTTGATGCTGACCACGGAGATGCCCGCTTTGAGAAGCTGGCCGACATCCACAAAGCGGTTCACCCGCTCCTTTTCCCCATTCACCCAACCGCCGCCATGAATGACAAAGGCCAGCGGCGCCGGTGCGCCCGTATCCGCTTTCCAGAAATCCAGCACCTGACGCTCGTGTTTCCCGTAAGGCACATTGGCGAAGGTGGGTTTGGGCGCCTGGACTGCTGGAGCCTCCTTGGAGGAGGTGAGCGCTGGTTTTGCGCCGTCGGCGCCTTGCGTGAACGCCGGCATAGCGAGAAGCGCGATCAATACGGCGGCGAGACCGCGATGATTCGTTTTCATGAACGTTACTGGTTTACGGGCGGTTTTGCCGTCTCGGGACTGGCCGGCTTTGCCTGCGGATTGCGTTTGGGCGTTTGCGGTTTAACGTCTGGTTTGTTATACGGCACGCTCCCGTGGGCGCCGATTTCGTATCCCCATTCCCGGATGTACTCCGGTCCCGGGCGGAAGGTGTCGCCGATGCGCTTTAGCTGATTTTGCAGGCGGGCTTCCAGCTCGCGCACGAGCGCGGCGTGCTCCGGTTGCCCGGCGAGGTTGTTCATCTGATAGGGGTCTTTTTCGTCGTCGAACAGCATCCAGGGCCCTTCCAAGCCGCGGACATAGGTGTAACGGCTCGTGCGGATGGCCCGGTATTCCTTGGCAAATTCGGCGCGAACGAATGGCGCCACCCCCATGTAAAGCGCGGCGCGATCGGCGTCGCGTCCCGCCCTGATTAACGGAGACAAATCCTCGCCTTCAATCACCTGGGGGATGGCGAGGCCGGCCAGGCCCAGCAAGGTCGGCAGAATATCGGGAGTGGTCAGCGGCGTCTGGACCACACGCCCGCTGCCGGCCGGCAGCCGCAGCAGAAAGGGCACCTGCGCGGCCTCGCTCCAAGCCACCTGCTTGGTGGTCGGGGGAACACCGTGGGTGCCGAGCATTTCCCCATGATCGGAGGTGAAAACAAAAATGGTATTGGCCGCCAGTCCGGTTTCGGCGAGCGTGGCCAGCAGATCGCCGACGCACCGGTCCAGCGCCGTGCAATGCGCGTAGTATCCCTGCGCTTCCTGCCGCGCTTTTTGCTGCTGGGCGGCGGACACATTGGGCGGCAATTTGATCTGCTCCGGCGGGTAAAGCGCCTTGAACTCCGCCGGCGCGGTCGCGTGCGGAAAGTGCGGGGTGCCGTAGGCCATGAAGAGTATGAACGGCTGCCTGCTCCGGGCGCGCTGGCGGAGGTATTGCTGCGCGTCCTTGGTCTGGGCAAAGGCATCGTAGCCATCCCAGAACTGCTTCACGTCCGAGCTGCCGGTGTAATAGTGGGAGTGGTTGTAGTTATGATCGCATTCCGCGCCCTTCCAGTATTCCCAACCCTGCCGCCGCTCCGGCGGGATATACGAGGAACGCCCGTGCCCGTCGAGATGCCATTTGCCGATGTAAGCCGTGGCGTAGCCCGCCGCCTGAAAAATTTCGGCCATGCACAGCTCCTCATCTGGCAGGTGGGCGTCGTTGAGGAACATGCCGGTGGAGGTCGGGTAGCGCCCGGTCATCAGCGCCGCGCGGTGGGGCGTGCAAACGGCGCAAACCGACACGGTGTTGCGGAAATTCAGCGCCTCCTTGGCCAGCTTGTCGAGGTTCGGTGTTTTGACATTAGGATCGCCGGCGTAGCCCGTCGCCGAAGCCCGCCACTGGTCAGCAAGCACATAAACGATATTGGGCTTGGCCGGTGGCGCCGAAGCGCCGCCGACGGCGGCCGATCCCATAGCCGCACAGACCGCGAATAAACCAGCGGCCCGTCCGAAATTACGTTTCTTCATCGGCTGCATGGCGGTCAGTTAACAATACTCATCCAAAATCCGCAACCAGAAGCGGCGAAACGGTTTTTGCGCCTGTTGGCGGCTGATCGTGTTTTCTGTTTTGCGGATTTGCCGGAAAACTCCCATCTCACTCCGTGCGATACCAATCTATTAGGCTTGGACCTTCCTTCCAGGGGCGGCGCGTTGCCGGGGAATTTTCTGGCCACGGGCGCCAGGCTTTGCTAGGTGTGGAGGCGGATTAGCACTTATGGACATGGAACAATTATACCAGGAGCGGCTGAGCCGTTATGTGGCCGCGATGCGCAACGAGCGACCTGATCGCGTGCCCATCCGCCCGTTTGTGGCGGAGTTCACCGCCAAGTACGCGGGCTACACCTGCCAGGAGGTGGTGCATGATTTCGAGAAGGCTTTTCTGGCGGCCCGCCAATGCGCCAGGGACTTTGATTGGGACGCCATTGTGCCGAACATGGTCTATGTCTGGACGGGCCTGACGCAGGCGATTGGGTTGCGGTATTACGGCATCCCGGGCATCGGCATGCCGCATACCAGCGGCTTTAATTACATCGAGCCGCCGGAGGAGCGGGCCTTCATGCGGGCCGACGAATATGACGCCTTAATCGCCGACCCGACCGGTTTCCTGCTCAATGTCTGGCTGCCGAGGGTATCGGAGGACGTCGTCGCTCCCGGCCAGCCGAACACCACGCGCAACAACCTCTCGTTCCTGAAGGGGGGGATGGCGATGTTGCATTACTTTAATTCCTTTGGCCGGCAGATAGCCCTGATGCGCGAGGAATCCGGCACGCCTTCCGCGCTCGCCGGCATTTTCAAGGCGCCGTTCGACATCATCGCCGACAAATTGCGCGGCTACGTGGGGCTGACGATGGATATGCACGAGCAGCCGGACAAAGTGCTCGCGGCCTGCGAGGCGCTGATGCCCCACCTTTGCCATGTCGGCCTGACGACGGCGGACCCGGAAAAGAAACTGCCGATTGGATTTTGGATGCACCGGGGCTGCGTGCCGTTCATCACGCCGGCGCAGTTCAAATCGCACTACTGGCCCACCCTCAAGCCGATCATTGAGGAATTCTGGAAGCACGGCTGCCAAACGCTGTTCTATGCCGAAGGCAACTGGAACGCGCACCTGGACAGCTTCGCCGAACTGCCCGACCGCAGCGTGGTGTATCACGTGGACCGCGCCGACATCTTCGAGGCGCATCGCAAGCTGGGGGAAAAGTTTTGTCTCAGCGGCGGCATCCCGAACGTGTTGTTGAGCTACGGCCAGCCGGCGGAAGTGCGGGCGTATTGCAAAAAGGTGATTGAAGGCGTCGGCAAGGAGGGCGGCTACATCATGGACGCCAGCGCGATCATGCAGGACGACACCAGCGTCGAGAACGTCCGGGCGATGACGGAGGCGGCGCGCGAGTTTGGCGTTTATTCCGGGGCGGCCTACCGGCCCACCTTGCCGGAGCCGCACCGGGATGACCCCACCCGCGCCGGCTTGACGGGCCTGGCGGGGCGTCCGCAACCGCGGATCCAGCCGGGGGTTTGCTGGCCGTGGGAGGAAAAGGTCCGGGAATTGCCCGAGCTTTCGGGCGACACGGATCTGCTGCGGCGCGTCTGGCAAAACGTGGACGCCTTGGGCAACGTCTATATCTGGCAGGTGCTGCTGAGCTTCTAATCAATCGGCACGACCACCGCCTCCGGGCCGCTGTGGCTGATGATGCGGACGCGGGCGCCTTTGGGGAGAAGGTCGCCCTGGGTCATGACATCGAGAATCTCGTCGCCGAACTGCGCTTTGCCGCCCGGGCGCAACGGGGAAATCGCCACCCCTTCGAGGCCAACGCGCGAGGCGCGAATCTCCTCCTGTTCCACGACGCTGCTTTCGCCGCTGACCGACTGGCTCACGAGAGTGCGGTAGAGCGAGGTTTTGGGCAGGAGCCGGCTTAAGGCCAGCATCAGCACCACGGCGCCGCCCAAGGCCAGCGCCAGGGTTTGCAGCGAATCGCGCAAGTTGGTCACTTGCGGCAGGCTGGGGAAAGGGCGTCCGGGCGCGGGCATAACCGGGGCCGGATAGACATCGGCCAAAGCCATGACGATGGCGACCAGCATGATCAGGGCCCCGCCCACGCCGAGGGCGATCGTGCCGGGAAAGACGAACAACTCCAGGGCGACCAGCAACAGGCCGAGAATAAACAGCGCCAGCCATTCCAGGCCTGAGAGCCCCGAGACATAGCCGCCAAAGAAATAGATGGCGAAAGCGATGATGCCGATGATGCCCGGAAGCCCGAAGCCGGGGGTCTTGAACTCGAGGTAAAGGCCGATGATGCCAATGATCAACAGAATAGGGCTGATGGCGCTGATCCAAGTGCCCAGTTTCTCCGCGCCGGTCGGCTTGATTTCCACGCGCTCCGCCTTGGCGTAGCCCAGCTCGTCCAGCAGGGCGTCCAAGCTGCTCACCGTGCCGGAGGAGAGCAGCGGTTTGGGCGGATTACCGTATTTTTCCCCGGCTTCCTGGGCGGTCAGGGTGAGAATTTGCCCCTCTTTTTTCAGCACTTTTCCGTCAATCTTCAGCTCGCTGGTTTTGTCAATCATCGCCTGCACCACCTCCTTGTTGTAGCCGTTGGTTTCGGCGCACGCCCGCACCAGCGCGCTGACGGCGGAGACGGTCTTGGCCTCGACGGTGTCCGGCAATTTTTGCGGGGTGCCCTCGGGTGACATGACCATTGGGGCGGCGGCGCCGATCACGCTTTGCGGCGCCATATAAATGCGCTGGGTGGCAAAAGAAATGAACGCCCCCGCGGAAAAGGCCCGGCGGTTGACATACGTGACGGTTTCGCCGTGAAACCGGCCCAGGATTTCAATGATGTCCATCGTGACATCGAGCCGGCCGCCGTCGGTTTCCATATCCAGCACCAGCAAGTCGGCCTTTTCCTCGATGGCCTGCTTGACGCCGCGGCGAACGAGGTAGGTCAGCGGTTTGTCAATCGGTTCCCGAATGGGGAGGATGACAGCCTTGGCGCCGCCGCGCGCCGGCTTGACCGCGGCCACTTCCGCCGACCGCGCCCCGAAACCGGCGGCGACCCACGCCAGAACCAACCCAATCCACACCCTCTTCTTCATGGCTTTACCCTATCCCCCGCCAGCCGCCATTTCAAGAACAGAGCGCGGGGAGACTTTGCCGGCGGGGGGGCAGGCCGAAAAAACGCGGCCCGGCTTTCACCGGGCCGCGTTGGCGTTAGCGAAAGACTGGCGGCTTAAACCAGACCCTGGTCCAGCATGCTGTCGGCAACCTTGACGAAGCCGGCAATGTTGGCGCCCACCACATAATTGCCCGGCTGCCCGTATTCGGCGGCGGTGTCGAAGGCGTTTTTATGGATGGTGACCATGATGCGGTGCAGCTTCTGATCCACCTCCTCGCGCGACCAGCCCAGGCGCATGGAGTTTTGGGACATCTCCAGGCCGGAGGTGGCGACGCCGCCGGCGTTGGCCGCCTTGCCGGGGCCGAAGAGAACCTTCTTGGCGAGGAACACCTCGACGCCTTCCGGATCGGTCGGCATGTTGGCGCCTTCGGCCACCAGGTAACAGCCGTTGTTGACCAGCGTCCGGGCGTCCTCGCCGCTGATCTCGTTTTGCGTGGCGCTCGGAAACGCGCAGTCGCAGGGAATGCCCCACGGGCGCTGGCCGTCGAAGTATTGGGCGCCGAATTTGTCGGCGTATTCCTTGATGCGGCCGCGGCGGATGTTCTTGAGGTCCATGACCCAGGCCAGTTTCTCGTCGTTAATGCCGTCCTTGTCGTAAATGAAACCGCTCGAGTCGGAAAGCGTCACCGCCTTGGCGCCAAGCTGGTTCAGTTTCTCGATGGTGTATTGGGCGACGTTGCCGGAGCCGGAAACCACGCAGGTCTTGCCGTCAAAGGTCTGCCCGCGGGTCTTGAGCATTTCCTGGGCGAAATAGACCGCGCCATAGCCGGTCGCCTCCGGACGAATCAAGGAACCGCCCCAATTGAGGCCCTTGCCGGTCAGCACGCCGGAGAACTCGTTTTTCAGGCGTTTGTATTGGCCGAACAGGAAGCCAATTTCGCGGCCGCCCACGCCGATATCTCCGGCCGGCACGTCGAGGTCCGGCCCGATGTGCCGGGCGAGTTCCGTCATGAACGACTGGCAAAACCGCATCACTTCGTTGTCGGATTTGCCCTTGGGGTCGAAGTCGGAACCGCCCTTGCCGCCGCCCATGGGCAGCGTGGTCAGAGAGTTCTTGAAAATCTGCTCGAACGCCAGGAACTTCAGGATGCTGGCGCAAACGGTGGGGTGAAAACGCAGACCGCCTTTGTAGGGCCCGATGGCGCTGCTGAACTGGATGCGAAAACCGCGATTCACCTGCACCTGGCCTTTGTCATTCAGCCAGGGAACCCGGAAGATGATCTGGCGCTCCGGCTCGACGATGCGCTCCAGGATCTTGCCCTCCTGGTATTTCTTGTGACGCTGCACGGCGGGCTCGATGGATTCGAGCACCTCGGTCACCGCTTGCAGAAACTCCGGCTCGCCGGCATTCCGGCGGCGGACGATCTCCAGGACTTCTTGGATCATTCCCATAACTTGAGTTCTGATTCCGTGGGGGGGCTGGGCGCGGTTCCCTGTCATTTAGGAAACAGTTGCTTGGCATCCGCGGCTTCGCGCACTTGCCGGACCAACTCAAGACCGGGACAATCCCGGGCCGAGCGCCGCAGACCCAGCGCCATGGCTGAATCCACCACCATCAACACTTCCACTTATTATTTTTTAATTAGTAGTTTGTCGAACTTTTCTTGCGCTTTCAGAAAAAGTATAAGGTAAAAAAATAAAACATTAAGAAGTTTTAGATTATCTTATTATTGTGGAAATTTTGTCCGGGGGCTTGACGCCGGCGGTTGGGAGCGAAAGTCTTGCCCCATGAAAAAGGTGTTTGAGCGGGTGCGCGTTGACTTGGTGAAATGGGGGCAATCCGGTTTGCCGCTGGCGCTGGCGGCCTGGCTGCCGCTGGGAGGTTGCCTGCTCAGCGGCTGCCAAACACCGGCGGCGGTCAAACCCGCCGCGGAAGCCAAAGCCATCCGGATCAACGCCGGCGCCACCGAGCCGCACGTGGCGCCGGACGGCAGTGTCTGGCTTTCCGACCGGGGTTTCGCTGATGGGCGGACGGTGGACCGCGGCCCGCTGGAAATCGCAGGCACCGTCATGCCGGTGCTGTTTCGCACGGAACGCTACGGCATGACGCGCTTTTCCTGTCCGGTCGCCAACGGCGAGTATGAGGTGCGGCTGCACTTTGCGGAAACGTTTGCGCGCATCACCGAAAAAGGGCAGCGGGTCTTTAGCGTCAAAGTGGAGGACCGGGAGATTAAAGATTTGGACGTGCTGGCGAAAACGGGGGCGCCGCGAACCGCCTGCATGGAGAAAGTGGTGGTGCAAGTGAAGGATGGCAAACTGGACATCACTTTCACCCCCGGCATTCAGAATCCCATGATCAACGCGCTCGAAATCATTTCGCGGCCGCAATGAGGGAATACAACCTGGACTTGAGCGCCTTTGGGACGGGGCTGCCCGGTCTGGACCGGACCCTGCTGGGGCTGATGGCGGGCGACAACGTGGTGTGGCAGGTCGAGTCGGTGGACGAATACCTGCCGTTTGTGCGGCCCTTCTGGGAGGAGTGCGTCCGGCAGAAACGCCGCCTGGTTTATTTTCGGTTCGCCCGGCACCGGGAACTGATCCGCGACCCGGTCGGGGGGCGGATTGTGCGGCTGCGGCCGGAGGACGGCTTCGAGCGGTTCGTGGGGGAAATCCTCGATGTCATCGAGCAGGAGGGGATCGCGGCCTGCTATGTGTTCGACTGGCTGTCGGACCTGGCGGCCGATTGGTATAGCGACCGGATGCTGGGCAATTTTTTTCGGATCACCTGCCCGTATCTGTATGACCTGAAAACCATCGCCTATTTCGGGCTGCGCAAGGACCAGCACTCGTTCCAGGCCACCGACCCGATTCACAACACGGCGCAAGTCATCATTGAAGTGCATCGCAAGCGGGACCAGTTGTTCATTCACCCCTTGAAAGTCTGGCAGCGCCATTCGCCCACGCTTTACATGCTGCACTCCTGGGAGGGGGCGGAGTTCAAGCCGGTGACCAACAGCGCCCTCATCACCGACATCCTCGCCAACGTGCCCCAGCCCTGGCTCGATTTCAGCGTCCATCGGCTCGGCGTTTGGACCCGCACCTTTCGCCAGGCCCAAGCCACCCTCAACGCGGTGCGCAACGGCAGGAAATCCCTGCAGGAGGCCGACGCCTTTCTCCAGCGCGTCCTGAAAATGGTGGTCACCCGCGACACGCGGTTCTTTGGCCTGGCGCACCGCTATTTCGACCTGGCGGGCGTCATCGAAATCATGCAGCGCATGATTGGCACCGGGCTGATCGGCGGCAAAACCCTCGGCATGCTCCTGGCGCGGGCGATTCTGAAAAAAGCGCACCCACGCTGGTCGGAGGTGCTGGAGCTCCATGATTCCTTTTTCATCGGCTCGGATGTTTTTTACACCTACCTGGTGGAGAACGGCTGCTGGTGGCTGCGCCGCAAACAAAAGGACTTCGACACGCTGCTGCGCAACGCGGCGGAGGCGCGGCGGCGAATCCTGGAAGGCGCCTTTCCCGATTACATTCAAGACCAGTTTGCCGAGATGCTCGAATACTTCGGCCAGTCCCCCATCATCGTCCGTTCGAGCAGTTTGCTGGAGGACAACTACGGCAACGCCTTCTCGGGCAAATACGAAAGCGTCTTTTGCGCCAACCAGGGCTCTCCGCCCGAACGCCTGGAAGCTTTCATGCAGGCGGTCCGCGCCGTGTACGCCAGCGCGATGAGCGAGGAGGGGCTCGACTACCGCCGCCACCACGGCCTGCTTGACCAGGACGAGCAGATGGCCTTGCTGGTGCAGCGCGTCTCTGGCGAAATGTACCGGCAGACCTTCTTCCCCCACGCGGCCGGCGTTGGATTTTCCTTCAATCCTTTCGTGTGGCATGAAGACATTGACCCGGCGGCGGGGATGCTCCGGCTGGTGTTTGGACTGGGCACGCGCGCGGTGGACCGGACAGGCGACGATTACACGCGGCTGGTGGCGCTGAACGCGCCCTTGAAGCAGCCGGAAAGCAAGGCGGGCGCCATGCGCCAGTTCAGCCAGCGGCAAGTGGATGTGCTTGACCTCGAGGGCAACCGCTTGACCCACCGGGATTTCGCCGAGGTCTGCGACCTGCTGCCACCGGCGCTGCGGGACTTGTTGACGGAGCAAACTTCCGCCGGCGCCGAGGGCCGCCTGCTGAATTTTGACCCGGTGCTGTCGCAAACCCGGCTGGCGGAAGACCTCCGGGAAATGCTGCGCGTGCTGCAAGAGGCTTACGATTACCCGGTGGACACCGAATTTACCGTCAATTTTTTCCCGGATGGCCGGTACCGCATCAACCTGCTCCAATGCCGCCCCTTCCAGGTCAAGATCAAGGGGGAAGGCAGCCGGGTGCGTTTTCCCGCCCACTTGCGGGAGGAGGATGTCCTGCTGGAGTCCAAGGGGCCGGTGATTGGGCACAGCCTGGTGACCGAAATAAACCGGTTGATCTACGTGGTGCCGTCCGTCTATTCGCAGATGGGAATGAGCCAGCGATACTCCGTGGCGCGCGCCATTGGGCGTCTGACCCGGCTGCCCGGTCAGGGCGAGGGTTTTACCACCATGCTGGTCGGTCCGGGCCGCTGGGGCACCTCCATGCCCTCCCTCGGCGTGCCGGTTTCTTTTGCCGAAATCAACACCGTTTCGGTGATCTGTGAAATGGCCCTGATGCACGAGGGGCTGATCCCCGACATCTCGCTGGGAACCCACTTCTTCAACGACCTGGTGGAGATGGACATGCTTTACCTGGCGATTTCCCCCGGCAAGGAGGGGCATCGCTTCAACGAGGACCTGATCCACTCGCAACCCAACCGGCTGCTGGAATTGCTGCCAAACTCCTCCTCGCTGGCCGACGCCATCCGGGTGGTGGACGGCGGCGGCAACCGCCAGGGCAAACTTTACTTAAACGTGGACTCCATGAAACAGCAGGCGCTGTGTTACCTGGAAAAAGAGTAAGCCCGCCCCGAACCCAAACATGCCCCGAATTCTCGCCAAACAGTCTTTGAGCCCCAACGTCACCCGGCTCGACGTCGAAGCGCCGCGCATCGCGGAAGCGCGGCAGCCGGGCCAGTTTGTCATTGTGCGCCGCGGCCCGGGCGCGGAGCGCATCCCGCTGACGATTGCCGATGCCGATGCCGCCCGGGGCGCCATCGCCCTGGTAATCCAAGCTGTCGGCAAAAGCACCAGGGAACTGGCGGCTTTGGAGCCGGGCGCGTCCATCGCGGATGTCTGCGGTCCGCTGGGCAAACCGACCGAGCTGCTGGAACGCGGCCACGCTCTTTGCATCGGCGGCGGCGTCGGCACGGCGGTGGTCCACCCCTTGGCGCAGGGCCTCGCCCGGCGCGGAGCGGCCGTCACCAGCGTCATCGGCGGACGCTCCCGCGAGTGGGTGATTTTCGAGGCGGAACTGGCCCGCTATGGGCGGGTGATGGTTTGCACCGACGACGGCAGCTATGGGCGCAAGGGCTTGGTGACAGACGCGGCGCGCGACCTGCTGGACCAGGGTGGCGTGGACATGGTTTACGCGGTTGGCCCTGTGCCGATGATGCGGGCGGTGGCCGAACTGACGCGTCCACTCAAGGTTCCCACCATCGTCTCCCTAAACCCGGTGATGGTGGACGGCACCGGCATGTGCGGCGGGTGCCGCGTCAATGTCGGGGGTAAAACCTTGTTTGCCTGCGTGGACGGCCCGGAATTTGACGGCCACCAGGTGGATTTTGATTTGTTGGCGGAGCGTCTGGCGACCTACCGAACGCAGGAGAAAGAGGCGCTGGAACGGCACGAGGCCAATTGCCGGATTGGTTTGGACCGCCAGGCCTGATTGCCGCATGAGCGCGACATCCAAAATTAGCATCCGCGAGCGGATGGCCATCCCGCGGCAAAAAATGGTGGAGCAGGCGCCCGCCGAGCGCGCGGTCAATTTTGCCGAAGTCAATCTCGGCTTCCCCGAAAAGCTGGCGTTGCTCGAGGCCGAGCGCTGCCTGCAGTGCAAGGATCCGCGCTGCGTCGCGGGCTGCCCGGTGCGGGTCAACATCCCGGAGTTCATCCGGCTCCTGGCCGAGGACAACCTGCCAGCCGCCGCGCGCAGCCTGCTGCGGGACAACGCGCTGCCGGCCATCACCGGGCGCGTCTGCCCGCAGGAAACCCAGTGCGAAGTGGTCTGTGTGCGGACCGTCAAGGGCGAACCGGTGGCCATCGGACATCTCGAGCGCTACGTCGCCGACTGGGCCATGCGGCATCACGATCAGACGCGCTTCGATCAGCCGGCCCCCTCCGGACGTTCCGTGGCCGTGGTGGGCTCCGGCCCGGCCGGATTGACGGCGGCCGGGGAATTAGCCCGTCAAGGCCACGCCGTCACCATCTATGAGGCCCTGCACAAGCCGGGGGGCGTCCTGGTTTATGGCATCCCGGAATTTCGCCTGCCCAAAAAAATCGTGGAGGCGGAAGTCCATCGCCTCGAGGAAATGGGTGTTCGAATTGAATGCAACGTCGTCATTGGGCGCACCTTCACCTTGCCGGAACTGCGGCGGAATTTTGACGCGGTGTTCATCGCCAACGGCGCCGGGTTGCCCGTGTTCATGGACGTGCCCGGCGAGAACGCCAAAGGCGTTTATTCGGCCAACGAATACCTGACCCGCGTCAACCTGATGGCCGCGTTTTCGCCCGCCGACACGCCGGTTTTGCGAGGCCGCCGGGTGGCGACGATTGGCGGGGGCAATGTCGCCATGGACGCGGCCCGCACCGCCAGGCGCCTGGGCGCGGAATCCTCCATGATCGTCTATCGCCGCACCAAGGCCGAGATGCCGGCCCGCGTCGAGGAGGTGCATCACGCCGAGCAGGAAGGCATCGCCTTTGAGCTGCTGGTGGCGCCGGTGGCGGTGCTGCACGATGCCAGGCATTGGGTCACCGGCCTGAAATGCGTCCGCATGCGATTGGGCGAGCCGGACGAGCGCGGCCGGCGGCGCCCCGTGCCTCTGCCGGACAGCGAATTCATCATCCCCTGCGATATGGTGGTGGTGGCGATCGGCACCCGCGCCAATCCGCTGCTGACCCAAACCTGCCCGGACCTGGTCCTGGACAAACGAGGCAACATCAAGGTGGATGAAAAAGGCATGACCAGCATCCCCGGCGTGTTTGCCGGCGGCGACATTGTCCGCGGCGCGGCCACGGTCATTCTGGCGATGGGCGACGGCAAGCAAGCCGCACACCACATCAACGACTATTTGCAAGCCGGTCGCGGCGCCGCGCCCGGCTCAGCGCCGGCTGCCGGCTAAACGCCAGCCCGTCTTCACTGCGGCGCCAGCCGGACCGACCGCACATTGACCGCCTTCCAGCCCGGCTTGACCGCCCTGATTTGCAGGCTGACCTCGCCGGGCGTGGCGATTTCCAACGTGCCGGCTGGCAGCACCTGGTATTTTTTGTAGTCGCCGGTGCCGGCGAATTTGACCGTGAGTTTCTGGCCGCCCGCCAACAGTTCGATAGCGGAAGCGGCCTGGCTGGCCACTTCGACCGACACCTTGAATTTTCCCGGCTGGGCAATCTGGAAACGCCACTCCGCCCAATCATCGGCGTCTGTCCAATAACCGAGGTTGCCGCCGTTGCCTTCCAGTTTGATTTTTCCGTGAGTAACGGCCTCGGCGGCCTCCAACTTGAGCGAGCCATCCGGATTTTGCCCCGGCCGCGCCGTGGTTGGGGCCGTTTCGGGCGCGCCCTTGATTTTCAGCACCACGGTGGAAGAAATCGGATCGGGCGCCGCGCCCGGCAGGGTGATCGTTACGCCCGCGTCGCCGTTTCGCGCCTCCAAGGCCTGGCTGCCCGCCAGCAGCCCCGCGGAAAGCACCTGGTTTTTCAATCCCGGCACCAGCAATTTCCCGTCCGCCGGCCAGGCAAACACGTGGAGATACAACGTCGCGCCGTCCGGCGTCAGCTTCTTGGTGCAGCGGCCCCACGGCAGCTTTTTGAAAGGGCTGGCTGTCGTGCCATAGATGGCCTCGCCGTTGACTTTCATCCATTGGCCGACGGCGCGCAGGCGCTCGATCGAGGGCTCCGGAATCAGCCCTTCGCTGGTGGGCCCGACGTTCAAGAGGTAATTGCCGCCCTTGCTGGCGATGTCCACCAGGTTGCGGATGAGGGTCTCGACGCTTTTCCAATTGTGATCATAACTTTTGAAGCCCCAAGTGCCGTTCATGGTCATGCAGGTTTCCCAATCGCGCCCGGCAATGCCGGTGGCCGGGATATGTTGCTCCGGGGTGTCGGTGTCGCCCTTGAAGCCGCCACCGAGGCGGTTATTGTGGATGATGCCCGGCTGGAGCTTCAGCAGGCTGATGAGCGGCGCGGCCCGCTCCGGCGTCATGTCCCGCGGCGTGTCCCACCACAACACCCCGAGGGGGCCGTAGTGGGAGAGGATTTCCCGGACCTGCGGGACGGCGATCTTTTTGATGTATTCGTCCATGCTGCCCTCCTGCGCCTTGTCCCAGCGGCCGCCGGACGCCGCGCCGCCGGGATGGCACCAATCCTGGGCTTGCGAGTAATAAAAGCCCAGCTTGAGGCCGTGGCGCGCGCAGGCCTCGGCCAGCGGCTTGAGCAGGTCTTTGCCATACGGGGAGGCGCGCACCACCGTCCAGTCGGTCACCTGCGAATCAAACAGCGCGAAGCCATCGTGGTGTTTCGAGGTGATGATGAGGTATTTCATGCCGGCTTCCCGGGCCAGTTTCACCCAGTCGTCGGGATTGTATTTTACCGGGTTGAATTGCCTGGCGAACTGCTTGTATTCGGCGACGGGGATTTTGCCGCGGTTCATGATCCATTCGCCGATGCCGCCAATGGGCTTGCCGTTGTAGGTGCCGGCGGGCACCGCATAGACGCCCCAATGGATGAACATGCCGAAGCGCGCCTCCCGCCACCAGGCCATCCGGGCATCCCGTTGGGCGGGTGTTTCCTGCGCGTATGGATCGGGCGACGCGGCCTCCTGCCCGCGGAGCAGCGGAACGCCGGTCAATATGGCGGTTGCCAGTAAAACCCAGAGGCGCGTTTTAACACCAGGCGTCGTTTTCATGACGTTGGAGTCTAGCCACGGCGCCCGGCAAAAAGCAAGCACGCCCCGGAGAGGTTCACCTGCCGGCCGGGCTCTGGGGTCTCACCCGGCCCGCCGCCGTCCGCGGACTTCACGAATTACCCAGGAGTGCTTGGGATAAATAACACGCGCCCCCTCACCCTGCCCTCTCCCCCCAAGGGGGTAGAGGGAAAACGTCGCCCACGGTGACCAATTGTGGGTTGCGTCCCGGAGACCATGCAGTAACTCCTCGGCGTGGTCCTCGGTCAAATCCGCTTTCGCGTCAAAATCAGCCAGCCCAGCAGCAGCGCGCCCAGCGCCTCCGCCCCCAGCATCACCCAAAAGCCTTTCCGGTCCGGCCGATACTCGAACACCACCGTGTGTTCGCCCGCCGGCAGTTCCACGCCGCGCATGATGAAATTGCACCGGAGCATCTTCGCCGGCTGGCCGTTCACCGTCGCTTTCCAGTTCGCGTCGTAGCGGTCGTTCAGCAGCAGCACCGCCGGCGCGGCCGCTTTGGCCTTCAGTTCCACCCGCCACGGCTCGTAAGCGGTGTGCTCCACGGTGCCGGGCGCCGCGTTGGTTCCGCCCGCCGGTTGGATCGCCAGCGGCTCGCTCACCAGCACGGTCTGCGCCGGGTCGAATGCCGGGTCGGCCAGCGTCTTCAGCGTTGCCTCGTCGTTGGTGTTCACCTGCCAGCTCGGGTAGAGCTTGGCGCGGGGCAGCGCGCCGGTGAACTCGATCAGCGCGAACGGCCCGGCGGTGTTGGTCTCCACCAATAGATGCTCTTTGCCCCTTTCCTGGGCGATGGTAAAGGGCAGGACGACCTTGAACCGGCCCCGCCCCTTGTCGAGCTGCTGGTTCAGCGCCTCGGCGAACCCGGTGGACATCCCGAACAAGTAGCGCGTGTTCGTCAGCTCCCAATAGCGCACCAGGTTGCCGCCCACCGCCTGCCGAAACGCCGCCTTGTCCGCCGGCAGCCGCGGCTCCTGGGGGATGTCGAGCGACTGGATGTTGTAGTAGGGGAACTGGTGCTGCATCCACTCGACGTGATAGATTTGCTGGAGCATCCCGAAATTCCGGTCGGGAATCTGGAACGGCGGCATCGCCACCCGATGCTCCCACCGCTTCTCCCGCAGCTTCTGGAACATCGGGCTGTCCGCCAGTTTTTCCTTGTAGCTGTAATACTTGATCCACGGCGCGTTGGCCCGGCCCAGGTCCACCACCAGCACCAATCCCAGCAGCGCCAGAGCGAAATGGGAGCGCGGCCCGCCCAACGCCCCGCAGAGCGTCAAACCCACCGCCGCCGCCGACACCACCAGGAACACCAGGTAATAACCGATCTCCGCCGTCGCGAACCCCGCCATTTGCGCCGCCAGCGCGGCGTCAAAGCCTTCCTGCGTCAGTTCCTTGATCAATTCCGGGCGCCCGGCCGCAAACACCAGCCAGCCGAGCAGGCTGATTCCCGCCGCCGCCGCCATCCCGTAAACCCAGCGCCGGTCAAACGCGCCCGCGTTCCGCCACCATTCCCGCCAATGCTCCCCCAGCCCTTTCAGGCCCGCGCCCGGCGCCGCCAGATACCCCCGCGCCATCCCTTGCAGCCCGTAGGCGAACAACACCAGCAGCGAGAGGTGAAATGGGTGCATGAATTTCAGCGGGTTCCGGATGTTCGAGAAATAGGGCAAGGCATAGACGAGCTGGTAGAACGGCGCGTGTCGTCCCCACGCCAGCAGCAACGACACCAGCGCCATCGCCCCCCAGAACCAAATTAGCCGCCGCTCCCCTGGGTTGAATACGCTGCCCGTCTTTCGCAGCCCTTGCAGCAGCCCCCACAGCGCCACCAGCACCACCAGCACCCCGGCGTATTCCCCTGCCCCCGAGTGCCGCGGAAATCCCTGCCGGTGCTTTTCCCAACCGGGCGTCCGGCCCACCCCTCCCCGGTAATTGCCTCCCTCGGCGGTGTCCATCCGGTAGCCGTAAAGTCCCGGGATGATCACCCGCAGCGTCTCCGCTTTCGGCAGGCTCCATTGCGTCGCCCAATCCCAGCGCTCGGCCTTGCTCTCGGGAGTTTCCTTGGCGCCGGCGGACGCCGGCTTGGCCGCGCCGGCGGTGACCATCACGATCGTTTGAAAACTCAGCAACCCGGCAAAAACCGCCATCAGCGCCACCGTTACCCCGCCTTTCAGCAGGCGCTTCACCCAGGAGCCTTCCTCGTGCAACGCCCGGTAGAAAGCGTAGGCGGCGACGTATAGGCTGAAGATCGCCCCGTTGTCCGCCCCTTCGGCGATGGACATCCCGATCGCCAGCCCGGCCAGAACGCTCTTGAGACCCCAGCGGCCGGGGCTCGATAGCGCCGCCAGCGCCAGGAAAATCATCGCCAGGCAAGTGCTCCGCGTGGACAATCCCCAGCAGGCGTGCGAGAAATAGTCCGAGTTCAACGCCGCCGCCAGCCCCCCCAGCACTATCGCCAGCCGCCCAAAGCCCAGGGTGCGGAAAAAATAGGCCGCGCAGAGACCAAGCAATAATTGAGAAATGGGCACGTGCAGATTGGCATACAGCAAAGGATTTAACAGCAAGTGGAGAGCGCTGCTGATGTTGGGCAGATAAGAACCGCTTGGCGTTCCGAGCCACCAAAGGTCAAACCAGATGCCAAAAAACGCTGCGGGCGTGTGCAGGGCGCGGGTGTTTTGCACACCGAGCGGGCCGTCATTGTTGAAAAAAGCCATGCCGGATTGGAAACTTGATGAGAATAACAAGGCCAGCACCAGGCATAGAATTCCGCCCAGCAAAGCCAGTGTCCAGCGATCCTGCCCGGAGGCGGGCGGTGTTTTTGCGTTCATAATTTTCAGCGTCGCCAAATCAGTATCTTGATAAACACGGGCGAGTCTAGTCTTTGCAAGGGGGCAAATGAAGAATTAATAATGACGGGTGCGCGACAGGAATTTGACACGAATTATCACCAATCGGCGCGAATTCTTTTGGCGTCCGGGTTGAGCGTTTCATTAACACCCAACCTTAGTTGGTTGGCATGGGAGCGTGGGGATTCGCATAACGGTTTCAACCGTTTTCGGCGCAGGAATTAACGGCTAAGGCATTTGGTTTTCTTTGGCGTGCGCTGCGGGATTGATCTGCAGCCATTCCAACAAACGGCTCTCAACCAAAAAGGTTTGAGATGCGGTAAGTTTGCCCAAGTATTTCAGCGCCCGCTTATGCGAAAGGGTGACTGGGCTCTGCACCAGAAAAGCGCCGGGCTTTAAGAACGCCAAGGGAATATCCACTTCAAACCGGGAGCCACGCAATTGTGTGGTGTGAGGAATGACAGTGACAAGGAGGCGATCTTCCGGCCCACAAGGGCCGCTCAAAACCAATGCGGGCCGGACCTTTTCAGCCAATCCCATGTCCATCAGCCAGATTTCACCCTTTTCCGGCATTGGTTTCCTCGTGCTCCAGGCTGGTTAGAGCAACGCTGGCGGATTCGTCCGCATCCTCCTCTGTCCAAGGGGCGCCGTGAAGTTCTTGCGGTGGCGCATGCGCCAGAGCCGCGCAAATAGCCTCCTGGTCGGCGGGAGGCAAACTCCGCACCAGATTAATGATATGAAATGCTATCGAACTCACGGATAAACCTTAACGCTGGGCGGGGGAAAATCAAGCACCGGCGCGAATTCTTTTGGCGGCCGGACTGAGCGTTTCATTAACACCCAACTTTAGTTGGGTGGCCAGGGAGCGTGGAGATTCGCATAACGATTGAAACCGTTTGCGGCGCCAAGGGATGGCACGCCGGCCAACTGGCTGAAGCCAGGTGTTAATGGAAACCGCGTCCTCCGCGGATGGGCTTGGAAACCGACTTCAACCCGAGGGCCGGAGAATTGATCAATCTCCCGGCGGCGCGGGCACCGAGATCCTTCGGCAAATATGTCGGGCGAGAAATTTTTTGATGTCACTGTGCCTGGGTATTGCTTCCCGGCGACCGGTCTGTGGGTTGCCCCAGATTGAATGGCTGCCAACTTCCCGAATTGATATGCAACCGTGCTCCTGCAAATGACTCAGCAAGGCGCGTCGTTTCATGTCAGAACGACTTCAGAGGTCTCTGCTTGGGGGTCGAGCCGGAAAGCCTCCTCACGCTCGACCTCGAGAATCAGCCTGATGGCTTCCCCCAGGTTTTGCAGGCACTCTTCCTTGGTTCCGCCCTGCCCATTGGCGCCGGGCACCTCCAAACACGTAGCCCAGTACCCCCCCTCATCTGCCTCGCCGCGATGCACAATGGCCGTGAACCGTTTCATGGGGGAACCGTAGCACACGCGGGCGGACTATTTCAAGCCGTAGGAAGCAAACCGGGAAATGCGCGGTTGTTTGGCCGCGAAGGGGCGCAGAGGGAGCAAGGGGCGATGGGGAGCAAGGGAGACGGGGAGTTGCTGCAGTTTTTGAGACTCTTGCGCGCTTTTGCGGCCAAATCAGCTTTGTGAGAATTCGTGGAATTCGTGTAAAAGCTCTGGCCGCGAAGGGGCGATGGGAAGCAAGGGAGAAGGGGAGATGCTGCAGTTTTTGAGACTCTTGCGCGTTTTTTGCGGCCAAATCAGCTTCGTGAAAATTCGTGGAATTCGTGTAAAAGCCCTGGCCGCGAAAGAACTCAAAGAGCGCAAGGGGCGATGGGGAGCAGGGGAGACAGGGAGATGCGGCAGTTTTTGAGACTCTTGCGCGTTTTTTGCGGCAAAACGAACTTCGTGAAAATTCGTGGAATTCGTGTAAAAGCCCTGGCCGCGAAGGGGCGCAGAGGGCGCAGAGGGCGCAAGGGGAGAAGGGGAGACAGGGAGATGCGCAACTGTTTCAACCGTTTTCGGCCTCGGGATAAACGGTTGAAACCGTTAAGGCGCCATGCGGTCCGCC
>Ga0101944_10003831_pt1 | contig 19974 bp, 15 predicted proteins | sample DewCreD2012metaG_FD_75245 | JGI IMG/M metagenome (GOLD analysis project Ga0101944, IMG submission 75245) | Hot spring sediment bacterial and archeal communities from British Columbia, Canada, to study Microbial Dark Matter (Phase II) - Dewar... ... | reverse complement strand
CCTCATTGACCCCGCCATGACAGAAGCCTTCGAGGCCCTATGTCAGCGCATTCCTGGAGTGCACTTCGGACGCTTCGACCTCAAATGCGCTTCGGTGGACGCCCTGAAGCGCGCCGAAGGCAAGGTCATGGAACTCAACGGCGTGCTGGCTGACCCGGCGCATGTCTTCGACCCTGCCTGTGGAGCCTGGAGGGCCTACCGCGCTTATTACCAACAGTGGCGTTTGCTGTACGATTTGCATCGCGCTCAGCGGCGCAGCGGTATACGCCCGGCGTCGCACGGCGAGGGTTTACGGCAATTTTTCGGCTATTTTCAGTACAAAAAGCGGGCTACTACCCCAGCGTAAGCGCAAGCGCCGTACCTTTGTTGATAATTAACCCATCTTTCTTCACTCTTTTTACTTTTTCCTAAATGGTCGTAGAAACAAATAAGGTAGTGTTCGTCCACTACACCCTTACCGAGGGCAGTGCTGAAGGTGAAATCATTGAGTCCACGCAAGGTCTGGAGCCGCTCGGCTTCATATATGGTATCGGCTCGATGCTCCCCGAATTTGAAGCTAATCTAAAAGGTCTAAAAGCCGGCGATACGTTCGCCTTTGTGGTTAAAGCTGCCGATGCTTACGGCGACTATGACGAGACTGCTATTGTGGAAGTGCCCAAAAGCATTTTCGAAACCAACGGCAAAATTCCCGATGGTTTGCTCGAAATCGACAACGTTTTGCCGTTGACCGACCAAGAAGGCAACCACTATCAGGCGGTAGTCAAGTGGATTGGCTTAGAGTCGGTACGCTTAGACTTCAACCACCCCATGGCTGGTGTTGACTTGTACTTCACAGGCCATGTTGACAGCGTGCGCGACGCCGAACCGGAGGAGATTAGCCACGGCCACGTGCATTACGACGGCGGGCATTAAAACTGCCTCAGGAGGCATTCAGCCTGCGCAAGCCGTTGCTCAGAGAAGGTTTTTTCACAAAGAAAACCTGCTGAGCAACGGCTATTTTTTTCTGCGGAGAAAAGGCCGGCAGCACGTCAGACTTTTTGGTTAAACGTGAAGGTATAATTGGCCCAAAAATTCCAAAGCATGACTAAAGCCGTCGCAATAAGTTTGGCTATGTAGAAGGGCACCTCGGCCTGCTCGTGCAGCACATAGATAATGCCGTTGTTGAGCCCCAAGCCGATGAGCGAGGCAACGAGAAATTTAGAAAATTGGGCAGCCACGCCCGGGTCGCGGCTGCGGAAGGTCCACACGCGATTGAGTGTGTAGTTGCTCACTACAGCTGCCAAAAAGCCGGTGCTGTTGGCGACGTATTGGTTTAGCCCTATGATTTCTCGGCAAAGCCCGGTGATACCGAAGTCAACGAAGACGCCCGAGAAGCCTACCAGCCCAAATTTGACGAACTTGCGGAAGACGTCGCCCTTCATGAGATGTGTGCCGTTTGTAGATTTCGCCGAAAAGGTATAAACACTTGAACTGTAAGTGCGCACCAGATGAAAATGCACGGCACAGCCTTGAGCACGTAGGGCTGCACCACTCCCGTGCGCACAGCAGGAGGGAATAGGTCGGAGGGAGACAAGGAGGCCAGAACAAAAGCCAACCACAACAGCACTTGCATCCAGCGAGCAGGCTGAGGCGTGCTCCAGTACCATACCGCTACGCCACACAGCGCCACCACGAACGTGGGTGACTCGGCCTTGTGGTTGAAAAGGACGACCCAAAGCAACACTGATGCCCATAAGTATGCCCGCTCCAGTGCCGGTGGCCACCCGTCGGCACTCCGACGACGCCACACCGCCCACGCACTGGCAAATAACACCAGCAACCCAGCCGACACTATGGCCAGCTTAGGCGGCTGCCAGCCAAACCACGCCTGAAGCCAACCCATCACCGACAGGCCAACAGACGCCTCATGGTCGGTGCGCAGCAATTCCCACCACCACTCATACACTTGCCAAAGTTGCTCCGGACGGACGACAACTAAAGGCAAAACCAGACCCATCACCGTCCACAGCAGCCCCCCCGCCAGCAGCGCCCCCCGACGCGGATACAACAGCGCCGGCAAAGCCGCCAAAAAGCCAAATATCTTGAGAAAGCCGCCCGCCACCACCCAGCCCGCAGCCATAAACGGGCGGCTACGCTCGGCGGCTATCCAGGCCAACAGCACCAATGCCGCAACCAGGCCGTTACTCTGGCTGTTTTGGAGGGAAATAAGCAACTCCAACCACACAAACCAACCCACCCAACAACGGCGGCGCTCCTCAAGCACCGGCAAATGCAGAATGGCCCACAACAGCGGAAGGGCATTGAGCAGGTTCCACAACACCAGCCCCACCCCATCGGGCAGAACGCTAAAAGGCGCCATGGCAACAGCAAACGCCGGGCTGTACTTGTACAAGTCCCATTGTTCCGCTGGAAAGGGCGCATATGGGTTTAATCCCTGCACCAAGTGTCCGAAGGCATTGCGGAAAATGACATAGTTCTCGTAGGCCGTGTAGCCCTCTTTGCCCGAACGCAGCCACAGGCTCTGGACGCTGGCACCTATGGCTGCCGCCGAATAGGCAACCCACAACACGGCCGGTCGAGTCCAGAGTGTTCGTAGCCACATAGGTTAGAAGTACGGGCGCAATTTTTCCAACAACAGCTCGGGCGCAGGCACCACCTTTTTCTCGTCAGCTTTGAAAAAGCACAGGCGCACCACGCCAGCGTTGACCACCTCGCCTGCAGCATTGACTATGTCCGTATGAAAAGCAATGTGCGTGTCGGGCAGCTGCCGTATCTCTGTGTGGATAGTCAGCAGGTCGTCGTAATAGGCCGGCCGTACAAAGCGCATTTGCAGGCTCACTACAGGCAGCCAGATGCCATGCACCTGCTCCAATTCTTTGTAGCTGAGCCCCAACGAGCGGATGGTTTCTACGCGGCCAACCTCGTAGTAGTCGGCATAACGACCGTAATAGAGATAGCCCATTTGGTCGGTTTCGCCATAGCGCACGCGAAGCTGGTAGTCGAAACTATACACCGGACAAAGCTGTATGTGTTGAGCTGCTAAATTTCCTCTCGCTCGATAGGGCAGGTCATGCAGTGGCTACCGCCTCGCGCTCGCGAGAGTTCGTAGGAAGGTATGGTGATGATGGTATTTTCCACTTGGTCGGGCGATATCTTACCGTTATCTATATCGCGCAGAAGTTTTTCGGCACCCACGACCTTGTAGCCAAACGACTTGAAAGCCCGCTCGGTAATAGGGTTGCGGTCGTAAGTGATGGCCACGCCCGGCTTGAGGGCAACGAGGTTGCAGCCGTCGGTCCATTGCTCGCGCTCCTGGTAAGGACTTTCGCCCTGGCCTGCCCAGATGAATTCCATCTTAGGATTGATTTCGGCCAGCAAAAAGTCTTTCAAAGAGGGATACTCCACTTCTTCGCCTGTGTGGCGGTGTACGTCTACGTAGGAACCCAGACCGTCCTGCACGATGGGTTTGTAAGCCACCATGTGGTGGTGGTTTATCTGCGTAAACACAGTATCAATGTGCATATAGGTGCGCTCTGCCGGGATGTTTACTTGCACGACATTTTTTACAATGCCCCGGTCAAAGAGCGTTTCCTTGAGCAGTTGAAAGGCGTAGTTGTTGGTGCGCTCCGAGCAGCCAATGAGCAAATAATCCTTATTGAGCACCATTACATCGCCGCCTTCGATGCTGACGGTTTCGCCCTTCTTGGAAGGCGGGAACTTGTCCACGCGGTTGAGGTTGATGGTCTTACCGTCGGCCTTCAGGCGCCGGAATACGGGGTGGCTGCTAAAGATGAGCCGCGTGAGGAAGTTTTCCCGAAAGCGCGCTGACTTGTTGGCTTTGGTAATGATGACATAGTCCTTGATCGTGACGGCAATATCGCGCGTGAAAATCAGGTTCGGGATAGGGTCAAAAAGGATGCGGTCTTCCGGCTCCAAATAGCCTGTGATGAGGGTATCGGCCAGCTGCTCGGGCGACAACCCAGCGAGGCGCGGGATGAACGAATAAGGCAGCTCTTCGAAATCGGTGATTTTGTTGATGACCTCGTATTTGCTCTCCTCGTCGCGCGTACTTTCGGCTAACAAATCGCGCACTTCAAGCACGTTTTCTTTACCCAAGAAGGCCTGCAGTACAAGGACAAAAGTGTCGTGCTCTTCTTGCATATTGGGCAGGTGCACGATATCGTCAAAGAGCAATTCACCGGCTCGCTTAGGAGTGATGCGCGCGATGCCTTCGTCAGGTCGGTGCACGATGACCTTCTTCAGGCGACCAATCTCAGAGTCCACGTATATGCGACTGTTGATGTCCATAAATGCGATATTGTGCGTTGCGAGGTGAGGGTTAAAAGCCGCGCAAAGGTAGAACAAGCTCGGCGCAAGGGCAGATAAGGAGATGAAAGGAATGGGTAAAACTTGCGCAGCTCATTCGAGTGCTATTACTCCTGGCCCTCTTGCATACAACAGAAGCAGCCGAACTGTTGCTTAAGGCAGTCAGGAGGCTTCTGCCTGCTTTGCGAGAAGGCGCCATAACAGGGCTCTCAGGGACCATGGCAAGCCTTCACCCGCAGCCCCCTGAGGGAGTGCCCTCCGTCTCTTTTCAGCGCGCAGGTGGTGGAAGGAACCCAACCCGAAGCCTGCTTACCTCACCGCGCTGCTCACGCGCCGGCGGTGCTGTTCGGCAGCCCTTAGCACGCGATACGCCAGGCGCAGTGCCTCTACGCCCTCGCGCAGGGTAACAGGCGGCGGGCTACCCGAGAGGATGCTGTGGGCAAAAGCCTCCAATTCCGTCTGTATGGCATTGACCGGCACGCTTTCCGGGGCGTGCAGGTGAATCCACTTCTTTCCTTGCGAGGGGCTTTCCCACTCAATCAGCTGCTCGGCAGGGGGCAAATTGGGCGCGTGCGCATCGAACAATCGAATGACTTGGGCCTTTTTTTCCAGAAAGTCAAGGCTGATGTACGCATCGGTCTGGAAAAGGCGCATTTTGCGCATTTGCTTGAGAGAGATGCGGCTGGCCGTCAGATTAGCCACGCAACCATTGGCAAATTCTACGCGCGCATTGGCAATGTCGAGGGTTGAGCTGAGCACCGCCACACCACTCGCGCTGACGCTTCGGATGGGCGATTGCACCAAATGCAGCACAAGGTCGAGGTCGTGGATCATCAGATCTAAGATGACGGCCACCTCCGCCCCGCGCGGCTGAAAAGCGGCCAACCGATGGCTTTCGATGAACATGGGTCGAAGGACTATGTCCTTGAGCGCCAGGTAAGCCGGATTAAAGCGCTCCACATGCCCAACCTGCACAACGGCACCGTGCTGCTCGGCCAAGCGAAGCAAACGCAGCCCTTGCTGCACACTCTGGGTGGCGGGCTTTTCCAAAAAGACGTGCTTACCCGCCCGAATAGCCCGAGCAGCCAAAGCATAGTGGCTGGGCGTGGGGGTTACAATGTCCACCGCATCCACCTCTCGCAAAAGAGCCGCATAGGAAGGATAGTGCCGAACGCCCGAAGCGTTGGCGACCTCTGCAGCGCGGGCAGCATTAGGCTCGTAAAAACCCACCACCTCCCACAACGGCGACGCTAAAGCGCACTTGAGGTGGATATGGCCCAGATAGCCTACGCCCAACAGACCTAACTTAAGTTGGCTCATGCCGTCAACGGTAATACATAAGGACGGCTCCAAAAGCCGTGATGAGAACTAACAGGACAGAGGCCATCCGAATGGTATAGTGAATGTGCCGGACAAAGGCTTCAATCTCTCGGCGGCAATGGGGATAGCGCGGCAGGATTTCTGCTTCTAAGCGCCGGCGATTGAACACGTGCACCGCCTCAAACTGGACGCGATGGCGCACTAAAATGCCGTACGTCTTCAGGACTTTGGCCCGAAAGTACACGTTAACAAACAGCAGGGCAACGAATAGCCCTATGAGGAGGCTAACGAGTATAGAATACATGCGGCAAAGATACGCCTTGCATGCAGGCGTGTAGAGGAGTGAAGTATTTTACCTTTGGCGCACGCTTCACGGCCAGTTGGATAGGTTGCTCAAGGGCGATGCTCACTTGCGTGGAGGCGAACGGCATTTCACTCATTCTCTTAAATTGACTACACTATGACGCGTTTGTTTTCCTTGTTAACCCTACTCGGCCTACTTTGGGCTGGATGTCAGCCCGCTGAAGATGCTTCTTGGGCAGCCTTTAAGCGCTGTGCCTCCAACGCCTGTGTGCAGGAGGCCTTGGCCGTTAAGGCAGCTTTGGTAAAAAATCCCAAGGTGTTGCTGAAAGATTTCCTGAAAACTTACGAACAAGGTGAAGACCACCTCATCGGATGGCTTTACCTGATGCGCGACAGCGTTCTGACCAACCCTGCTGCCGGCACATATGAGGAACGCGTGGCCATGCGCGACGAGATTTTGAGCGCGGCCCAGCCCTACGCCAACGATGCCCAATTGGGCGAGATTGCCCGCGTCATTGTGCAGGAACTCGAAGCCATTGCCTTCCTGGCAGAGCAAGAAGATGCCCTGGCCTCCCTCGAAAATCTGGTCTTTACGGGCACCTACACCCTGGACAGAGGCCCCTCCGGTGGCACAGGCGAGCTGCACGTTGCCGAGCAAGACGCCGATAGCCTGCGCTTCCGTCTGCTGGTGGTAGGGGCCGCTCCTGCCCATAATCAGGGCGAAATAGCTGGCGTCGCTGCGCGATTGTCTGCCCATGAGGCGAGGTTCTCCACCCAAGCGTTTGGCTCGGAGTGCGCCCTGCGCTTCAAATGGTCGGACGACGCCGTGCAAGTGAGCACCGAGAAGGGCGATGCTGCGGCCTGTGGTTTTGGCGCCGGCGTCGTAGCCGATGGGGCGTACCAGCGCAAGAGTTATAACGACCCGTTTCTCAGCGCTGCTGACGCCAAAAAGGCTGCCCTGCTTCAGGGTGAATGGCAGTCGGCAGAAGACCCAAAGGCCACCATACGCCTTGCTGAAGGCCGGCTGTTCCAGCTGTACGACGGCGCAGAGGCAGAGCCACCGGTGCGCTGCTTGTACTTTCCTAAGTGCCCGGCCAGCTGTTCGCCGGTGGCCAAAGTGCCTTGCTTGAAAGTTATTGGACAGGACGAGGTTTGTTACACGGTGGTCAAGGCCGACGGCAAAACGCTGGAGCTGTCGCTCCTTGGCGGCACCGGCAAAACGAACCGATACGTACGCAAGAATTAGGCGCTGCCGCTCCATAAGCGCAGAGGCCTCTGCCCGCTTGCTGCCGGCAGAGGCCTCTGCTATTAAAACGAGAAAAAGCAGTCGGCTCTTAATTTTTCCGCTTTTTCAGAGGGTTCCACTCTTCCAGCTTTTTCTTGGCTTCATCGGTGCGCAGGACTTCCTCCACCTTTTTACCAGCTTCCTCGCCAAGGGCTTTACCCACCTCTTGGGCAGCCTTTTCTTTAGCCTCCTCTATTTTTTGCGTAGCCACTTGCTTGGCGGAGTCCAGCGCCTTTTCTGCGGCCGCTTCCGCTTGTTTTTTCGCTTCTTCTACTTTCTGGGTTACCACCTTCTGCAGTGTGTCGCGGGCATTATCGGTGATATTTTGAACCACGCTACCCGCTTCTTCGCGGATGGTGCGGTCGCCGTCACTGGGCAGAATCTTGACGGCCACCTTAGGATTGGCCAGCGTGCCGGTGATGTCGAAGCGCACGTTGATGTATTCCCCCTGAGCCACATTCACTCCAAACTTGGCGGCTTCGCCGGAAATCCAGCGCAGACCAGCGTTGGCGGCGCTGCCGGCAGCCGACTTTTCTAAAGCCTTGCGGGGCGTTTTAGTCAGTATCTGATAGCTCATGTCGGAGCCAAGACCGTGTGAGCCGCCAATTTGCATAGCTACGTCGCGCATTTGCGTGGTGAAAGGTTTTAAGGTGATGCGCCCCTCTTTGATTTCGAACCAGTTGCGCGTGTTTTGCAGCTCCAGTCGGCTCAAGTAGGCCAGGTTGAGGCGCTGGCTAATTTCCGCCAGTGGCTTGAAGTTGTTGACAGCAGCGTTTAGGGTTTCGATAAAGCCCGCTGCGTTGAGCGTACCGAAGTCGGGCAGCATATCCTTGCCCAAAACACCACTCATGGTCAGGGTAGTGTTGAACTTGCCCTCTATGTATTGAGCGATGGGCGCTAGGGTTTTGAAGGTGACGAAGCTTTGATAGGCGTCGCGGAAGCCCATGTTTTGCAAGGCCAGGTTGAGGTCGAACGTCGGTTTAGCGGGTTGTTGCGTGTTGTATGAGCCAGCCAGGGCGATTTGGCCGCCGAGGATGTCAGCAGTAAGGTCGCGCAAGGCAGCCACGCCGTCTTTCATTGTAACTTGCCCTTGCAGGTTGCGCAGCTCGTGCTCAGTATAGCGAATGCGCTTGAAGTTGGCATCGAGCGTCATGTCCACGTTTTCTGGCACCAAGAAGACCGACTCTGCCGGTGCGCTCTCGGTGGCGGGCGCCTCATCCGTCATGAATGGGTTGAGGTCGAAATAATCCGATTTAAGGTTGAGGGTGCCATATACTGTTTGGTTGTCGAAAAGATAGTTCCACACGTTGAGCAGGCGGCCGTTGCCACGCAGGTCGCTATCGCCGATTTTCAGCCCGAAATTGTCGAAGGTCATGTTATTGGGCGTAAAATGGCCTTTAAGGGCTAAGTCGCTCAAGGTGTATTCCTCGTACGCGAGCTTGCCAATGGCGCCGTCTATGGTGAAGTCCCAACGGTCAAAGACGTTTTCGGTTGTTGCCGGGTTGGAGGAAGGCGACGGTGCGGCGGCAGACTCGCCCTCCGTAAGCCATTCGTTGGCGTCGAAGTAGGCCGAGCGCAGGTTGAAGGAGCCGGTCATCGTCTTCTTTGGCGCGAAATAGGCCAATATGTTGTCGATGCGGCCAGAAGCGCGCAGGTCGCTTTTTCCCAGGCGCGCGTCGAACAAAGGCACGCTCACGTACTGCGGCGACAGGCTGGCACTCAGGGTGTTAATGCGCACGGGGGGCGTGCCGGCAGCGCGATATGTCAGATTTTGGATACGAAAATTGCCAGCCATATTCACGTCCTCGTACTTGCCGGCGTCTATCTGCTGCATAGAAGCTTTAGCCGTGACATCGGCCTCAATGAGGCCAGCCAACTCCTGCACACCTTCCATGGGAAAGGCTTTGGAGAGTTCGGCTAAGTTGAGCCGGCCTGTAATCTTGGTATCTACAGTGGGGTTGCTCTCTGGCGTTTTCAAGAAAAAGCGCCCTTCGATGGGGTTGGAACCCATGCGCAAGGCAAAGCGCGGAATATTAACCGTCATGGCGTTGAGGGTTGCCGATGGGCTGTTGATGCTCATGTCCACGAAGATGCCGCTCACGCCCAAGGGCAGGCTGGGATACTTAAAGCTGCCGTTGTCTATTTTGAGGTCAATCTTGAAGGCAGGATATGCCTGCTCACTGTAGCGCCCGCGCACAAAGCCACCGAATTGCACCTTGCCACCGGCCTGCATGCCTTCGAAATCGGAAGTGTAAGCGCCCGGGATGATGGACAAGAAGTGCTTGAACTCGTTCTGTGGAGTACTGAAGCGCAGATCCATAACGTACTCGCTGTCGTTAGGCATCTGAAACCAGCCGTCGAGCGCGAGCTGCAAGGCGTTGATCTGCAGGTCGCTTTCCTTGAGGGTAAACTTCATCTCTGGCATGTTGGCATTCAGGGTAGCCTGCCAGCTGGCTTTGGCTTTGCTCAAGTACTGCACCCCGTCGTAGCGCACCGAGAGTTTCTCGATGTCTGTGCGCGTGATGAGGTCGTAAATATCGGCGGTGAATTCGCCCGAGCCTTCGTGGTTGAGCCCCCAGAGGTCGGCGCGCATGGGCAAGGAGCGGTCGTCGTAGTGGATTTCTCCGTTGCGGATAGCGTATTTCTCTAAGCGGATGGGAGTGCTTGCGGCAGCGGTTGGCTCTGTTTCCGGCGCCGAGGGCTTGGTAATGTCGTAGTTGGCCGTGCCATCGGGCAACACATACACCTGTATTTTAGGGCTATTTAAAAAGAACCCTTTGACCACAATTTCATCGCCGAAAAGCGCCGACCATAAATCTACCGCCACATCCAGGCGCTCGCATTCAATGAGTTTTATACCGTCAAAAGGGCCGGTGCCGGTAATTTCCAAACCGTCTAAGCCTATGGCCAGCTTGGGGAAGCGCCGAAACACCGACAGGCTCACGTCCCGAAAATCCAACTTGGCTGTCAGGCTTTCGTTAGCTGCTGCTTTTACCTGGGCGACAATTTCATCTTTGAAAAAGTAAGGTAATGCAAAGAGGGCGCCTACAAACAATACCAAGACCACGCCCATGCCGATAAATACTTTTTTCATAAAATAATAGCGATTTTTGAATTGAGGCCAATAGAGTTCTGGACCGGTGCGCACGCAAAGATGCAACGCAGGCCATCGAATACATAAACGGAAGCAACCTACATTTGGCGCATGAATTACCAGGTACATTTTCTGGATAGGCCAGTGGCCTTCGAGCGAGCCATGGAGCAAGTGGTCTCCTCTCCTTGGTTAGGCTTCGATACCGAATTCGTCGGTGAGAAAACCTTCGTGCCGGTACTTTGCTTAGTGCAAGTAGTTGTTGAACAACACATTTACCTCATAGATGCCCTGCGTCTCAGCGATCTGAAGCCTTTCATCGACATACTTGCCGACCCAGCCATTTTAAAAATAACCCACGCAGGCGACAACGACTACCGCCTGCTGAACACGCTCTACGGCGTAGTGCCGGCCCACACGTTTGACACCCAGATTGCCGCCGGTTTCGTGGGGTACAACTATCCGGCCGCCTTCGCCAAAATCGTCGAGCGCGAGCTGCGCGTGTCGCTGGCCAAAAGTCACACCGTTGCAGATTGGGAAGCGCGCCCGCTCGACCCCAAAGCGCTGGAATACGCCGTAGAAGACGTCAAATACTTGCCTGCCCTTTACCACAAGCTGACACACAAACTGCGCCTGTTGCACCGCGAGGCCTGGGCGCGCGAGGAAAGCCGAAAATGGGAACAACCCGAATACTACCAAACCGACCCGTACAAGGAAGCCATCCACAACGAATATATCCATCAGCTCGACTTTAGGGAGAAAGTTTTCTATCTCCGCCTCTATCGCTGGCGGCGCGAAAAGGCTATGCACCTCAACGTGCCTAAGGAAAGCGTCCTTCAAAGCCGCCACATTAGCAGCGTCGTCAAGGCCATTAAAGGCGGCCAAAACGCCTTCAAGGCCAACCGAGTCCTCCATGAAGGCATATGGCGCCGCTACCTTTCCGAATGGGAAAACCTGTGGAAAATGCCACCTACCGACGAGGAAAAGACTATCCTAAGCGCCTTACCCACACCCGCTCCCGACGACCCCGAGCGCGAGTGGACCATGGAACTGCTCTACCACCTGGTGCGCCGCCAGTGCCTGGAGCACGAAATCAGTCCGGCCCTGCTTTTGCCTCGCAGCGACTTCAACCGCCTCAAAAGTGGTGATGGCTTCGACACTGCCCTTTTAGAAGGTTGGCGCGCTGAGTTGCTTGGCGAGCCTTTAGTGTGCTGGCTGCGCCAGCAAGGCACTGTCGCCGTCCACTGGGAAAGCGGCACCTGTATGCTGCGCATGGAGTAGGCCCAAATTAGCCTCTCGCTCGATAAGTGGCCCAAGTGCACCGCTCTCGGCCTCCGGCAAAGGATAACCCAAATTTTACCCGCACTTTCTCTAAGGTTGCCATACCCTTGTGCCAAAAGAAAAACAAAACAAAGCATGCGCACAGACCTTGCCTATATTTCGCTGGAAGAGGCGCTCTCGGTCGTCCAATCGGGCCAACGGGTGTACATTCACGGCGGCGCCTGTACACCCACTACCCTGCTGCGACACTTAGCCGAGCGTCGCCACGAGCTGCGCCGCGTGGAGCTGGTGTTCATTAGCCTTTATGGCGAAGTGGCTGTCGCCCATCCGGAGTGCGCCGAGGCGTTTCACCTCAACGCCATGTTCGTGTCTGCTCCTGTTCGTCGGGCCGTCAATGAGGGGCACGGCGACTACATCCCCGTGTTTTTGAGCGAAATACCGGAGCTTTTCAAACAAGGTATCCTGCCGCTGGATGTCGCCCTGGTGCAAGTGTCGCCACCCGACCGGCACGGCTACTGCTCGCTGGGGCCATCCGTGGACGTAGCGCGCAGTGCCGTCAACACGGCGCGCTACGTCATTGCCCAAGTAAACCCCCAAGTACCCCGCACGCACGGCGATAGCCTCATCCATGCTTCGCGTTTCCACCGCGCCGTTTGGGTAGAGGAACCGCTTCACGAAGCCTTCTTTAGCGCCCGAGTGGGACCGGAAGAGCGCCGCATTGGTGAGCACATCGCTGGTCTCATCGAAGACCGAAGCACCCTACAAATGGGCATTGGCGCTATACCCGATGCCGTGCTGAGCTGCCTAAACAACCACAAAGACCTCGGTGTCCACACAGAAATGTTTTCCGATGGCCTCATCCCGCTGTTCGACAGCGATGTCATCAATAACAAATACAAAACCATCCACCCTAACAAGACGGTGGCCGGCTTTGCCGTAGGCTCGCGCGCTTTGTACGATTACATTGACGACAACCCGGCTTTTGCTTTCTTAGATATTGACTATGTGAATGAGCCGCACGTCATCCGGCGCAACCCGCGAGTCGTAGCCATTAACGCCGCTATCGAGGTAGACCTCACGGGTCAAGTGTGCGCCGATTCTATCGGCACCCATCAATACTCCGGCGTCGGCGGGCAAATGGACTTCATACGTGGCGCCGCCCTAAGCGAAGGCGGCAAACCCATCATCGCCCTGACGTCGCGCACAGCTAAAGGCATTCCGCGCATCGTGCCCTTTCTCAAAACAGGTGCCGGGGTGGTTACTACGCGCGCCCATGTTCACTACGTAGTTACCGAATACGGCGTAGCCTATTTGTTTGGTAAAAATCTACGCCAACGCGCCCGCGCCCTTATTGAAATTGCTCACCCCGACGACCGCGAAATGCTCGAGAAAGCGTGCTTCGAGCGCTTCCGACATTTGTAAAATTGCCCTTACCTCAGCAACAACTATGGCGAATAAAAGAGCGCTTTTTGCCAACAAAACCATCCTCATCACTGGCAGCGGCAGTGGCATTGGCCGAGCGGCCGCCCGTGCTTTTGGCGAGGCCGGCGGCGCCATTATGCTCAACGGCCGAAACGAAGAAAAGCTCCAGCGTACCTGCGACGAGCTGCGCGCTTTGGGGCTGCAAGTGGACTACTGCGTGGCCGATGTACAGCAATACGACGGCTGCCGCACGCTCGTCGAGCGCACCGTCGAGCGCTTTGGTCGTCTGGATGTAGTAGTGGCCAACGCCAGTTCCAGCCAGCGCTCCGAGTTTGCACGCACTGACCCAGCCATCTTCCGGCACGTGTTGGACTCCAATATTTTAGCACCCGCCTACACTGCCCATGCTGCCTTGCCTGCCCTCATGAAGACGCGCGGCAGCCTGCTGCTCATCGGCTCGCTGGCTGGGTTGATCGGCCTGCCCACCAGTGCCGCTTATTCAGCCGGCAAGATGGCGCTCACGGCTTTGGCTCAGAGCCTGCGCGTAGAACTCGAAGCTGCGGGCGTACATGTAGGCATCGCGTACGTGGGCTTCACGCGCAACGACCCAGAGAAACAGGTGTTCGATGCGGAAGGCCGGCTGGTGCCCGTAGCGCCGCGCGAGGGTCGGCTGCAACAAACGCAGGAGCAAGTGGCCAACGCCCTGGTACGCCTGGCCCATCGGCGCCAGCGGCGGGTGGTGTTGTCGCCGTTAGGCAAAGTGTTGTGGGTGCTCAACGCCCTCAGCCCCACGCTGGCCGAGCAAGGCGTGCGCTGGTCGTATCGGCGCATGCCGCATATGTATCAAGGATAAGGCCAGAGGCGAAACACCTCGCCGACGTCGAAGGCATCTCGCCCGCGCGGCATTTCCAAAAAGGCGTTGGCATCGTGAAGGTTGGCCAGGTCGCCGCTGCCATGGCCAGGGAGCGGGTGTGCCCACAGGGTGCCCTGGCGGTTCTCCACAGACACCGGGACGAACCACGTCAAGTCGGGCTTAAAGACAAGCGGCTCAGCCAGCACAGCCCATTGCGGCAGAGCTTCGACGGCGCCAGAAGCTCGACGTACCCAAGGCAGCACATACCGCACCGCGCACATGAAGGCTGAAACCGGGTTGCCCGGCAAGGCGAACACGACCCCGCCTTGTGAGGTGCGGGCAAAGAGGAAGGGCTTGCCCGGCCGCTGGCTTACCTTGTGAAAAAGCACCTCTGCCCCCCCTTCGCGCAACACGTCGGGCACGGCGTCGCGCTTGCCCGCTGATACGCCTCCGGTAATAATAATCAAAGGGTGCTCGCGCAAGGCAGGCAATAGCTCCGCCCGCAGCGCTGAAAAGTCGTCGGCACTGTGTAGGCGCACGGCCTCCGATGTCCACGGGGCGAGCAGGGCCTCTATGGCCCATGGGTTGGAGAGGCGTATCTGCCAGGGCAGCGGTGTTTCCTCTACCCTCACTAGCTCGTCGCCCGTAGCCAGGATGGCAGCGCTGGGGCGGCGGGTCACGCACACGCGGCTATGGCCTACGGTGGCCAACAGAGCCATTTGGGCCGGCCCAAGCACCGTTCCCGGAGCCAGCAACACCTCTCCGGCGCGGCGGTCTTTTCCCTGGTCGTGCACGTTTTGCCCGCGGCGGACGTCTTTGGCCAGGACGGTGGCCTGCCCATTTGCTATGGTTACCTGCTCGTAAGGCACCACCGTATCAGCGCCGGGCGGCAGTACGCCTCCCGTAGCTACTTCCCAGCACGCGCCCGGCCCGCCCAAAGGCTGCGGCGGAGCGCCGGCGGGCAGCTGTCCCGCGACGGCAAAGGTGCGCCGGCCATCGGCCCATTCGGCGTAAGCGATGGCGATGCCATCCATGGAAACACGCGCAAAGGGCGGGAAATCGCGGTCGGCCTGCACCTCTTCGCGAAGGATGCGTCCCAGCGCCTGCGCCAAGTGCACTACCTCCGTGCCCCAGGTAGGTGCGCTATTGAAAAGGCATTCGTCGGCTTGTTGTACGGTAATCACGGCAAGAGCTGCAGGGTTGTATCTATTTTTGGGCGAAAAATATGGACACTTCTTTGCAGCCTCACCTTCCGCCTTTGAAAGGGCTGGTGCTAGCCGGAGGACGCTCGACCCGCATGGGCCAGGACAAAGGTTTGATGTGCTGGCACGGTCAGCCGCAGCGGCTCTACCTGGCCGCGCTCATGGAGCGCCTGAGCATTCCAGCCTACCTTTCGTGCCGCCCCGATCAGGTCGCTGACCTGACGGGCTACCGGCTTGTGGTGGACAGGGTGCCCGATGCCGGTCCATTGGGGGCGCTGTACTCCGCTTTTTGCGAGGACCCCGAAGCCGCCTGGCTGGTGGTGGCGTGCGACATGCCTCTGCTCGACGAGGCTGCCCTTCGCGAATTGATTGCCCAGCGGTGCCCCGACAGCGGCGGTACCGCCTACCGAGCGCCCGCCTTCGACGATGGTTCGCCCGACCCGCTTTTTGCCATTTGGGAGCCGGCAGCCTTTCCAACGATTCGCGAACGCCTGACCACTGGCCAGCGCTGCGCGCGAAAGGCCCTCATGGCCGCCGGCGCCTGCGTGCTTGACCCGCCTCGCCCTGAGGTGCTGGCAAACGCCAACACACCACAAGAGGCCGCCGCCCTGATGCAGCGCTTTACGCCTTCCTAAAAAAGCGGCTATGTATTTTCCATCTCGTTGTTTTCTCTTTGCTGATTATGAAAATGCCCATCATACATACCGATGAGTTGCACCGCCGCTTGTACGCTACGGATGCGTCCATTTTTCGCGAACTACCCGCCGGCGTGGCTTATCCGCGCGATGCAGAAGATATTGAGCGCTTAGTGCATTACGCACGCGAACGCGGCCTATCGCTCATCCCGCGCTCGGCGGGCACCTCGTTGGCCGGCCAATGCGTGGGCACAGGCATTGTCGTAGATGTCTCGCGCCACATGACGCGCATTTTGGAAATCAATCCGGAAGAGCGCTGGGTGCGGGTACAGCCGGGTGTCATCCGCGACGAGCTCAATTTAGCCCTCAAGCCTTATGGGCTATTCTTTGCACCCAACACCTCTACAGCGAATCGCTGCATGTTGGGAGGTATGGTAGGCAATAACTCTTGCGGCACCACATCGCTGGTGTATGGCACTACGCGCGACCACTTGTTGGCCCTGCGCACGGTGCTGAGCGATGGTACAGAAGCGCACTTCCACGCGGTTTCGCCCGAGCAGTTCCAACAAAAATGCCTTCTGGACGGATTGGAAGGCCGCGTTTATCGGCACATTCACGAGGTACTCTCTCGCCCAGAGGTACAAGCTGAAATCCGGAAAGAATACCCACGACCTGAAATTCGCCGCCGCAACACAGGCTATGCCGTTGACCTGTTGCTGCGCTCCAACGTATTCACCCCTGGTGGACCGGACTTTAATTTTTGCGCCATGCTGGCCGGTTCGGAGGGCACGTTAGCCATCAGCACAGAAATCGTGCTCAACGCAGTGCCCCTGCCTGAGCCGCACGACGTCGTACTGTGTGCCCACTTTGGCGACATGCAAGAGTGCCTGCGCGCCGTAGTGGTGGCTGTGCAACACTGCCCTACGGCCTGCGAGCTCATGGATAACCTTATTCTGGGATGCGCTCGAGCCAATCGCGAGCAGGCGCGCAACAGCTTTTTCATCGAAGGCGACCCGGCAGCCGTGCTGATGATCGAATTTCGGGGACAAAGTCCGGAGGAGGCCCAGCGCAAGGCGCAAGCCCTCATTGCCGATTTTCGGGCGCAGGGCTTTGGGTATGCCTTCCCCATCGTGTCGGCCCCTCAGTCGAAACGCGTGTGGGAACTGCGCAACGCCGGTTTAGGGGTGCTGTCCAATATGCCGGGAGCAGCTAAGGGCATTCCCTGCATCGAAGATACAGCCGTAGCCGTCACTGACCTGCCCGCTTACATTGGTGAGTTTGAGGAACTCATGGCCCGCTTTGGGCAAAAGTCGGTGTACTATGCCCACGCTGGCGATGGCGAACTCCACCTGCGGCCTATTTTGAATTTGAAAAAAGAGGAAGACCGCCAGCGTCTGCGCGAAATTGGCGAAGCCATGGCGCGCCTGGTCAAGAAGTACGGCGGCTCGCTCAGCGGCGAACACGGCGACGGGCGCGTGCGTGCAGAGTTCATCCCAATCGCCCTGGGGCAAAAAAACTACGAACTGCTGCGCGACATCAAGCGCACGTGGGACCCAGAGGGCATCCTCAACCCGGGTAAAATCGTGGATGCCCCACCCATGAACACCTCGCTGCGCTATGAGGCTGGGCAACAGGACCGCCCCTTCGACACTGTGCTGGACTTTCCCGATGGCATCCTGCGCGCCGCCGAGAAGTGCAATGGCTCGGGCGATTGCCGCCGCCTCGACTTTGCCGGTGGCACCATGTGTCCCAGCTACCGCGCCACCCGCGAGGAAAAGGACAGTACCCGCGCTCGAGCCAATGCCTTGCGCGAGTTTCTCACTCGTAGCCAGCGCGCTAACCCTTTTAGCCATGAGGAGTTGTACGAGGTCATGGATTTGTGCCTGTCCTGCAAAGGCTGCGCGTCGGAGTGCCCCTCCAATGTGGATATGGCCGCTATGAAGGCCGAATTTCTACACCAATACTACCAGACCCACGGAGTTCCCTGGCGCGCCCGCGCCTTTGCCCGCATAGCCGATATATACCGCGTGGGGGCCCGTGCTCCCTCTGTGGCGAATTTTTTTCTAAACAACCCGCTGATGGCTCACTGGCTAAAGCGCCTGCTGGGCATTGCTCCTCCGCGAAGCCTGCCTACGCTGCACCGCACTACCTTGCGCCGCTGGTGGCAGCAACACCGCGCCGACCTGCAGCCCGGGGCCGCTCCCAAAGGGCGGGTTTACTTGTTTTGCGACGAATTTACCCAATATACCGACGTCGAAGTGGGCATAGCCGCCCTCCGCTTATTGGCCCGCCTCGGCTATCAAGTAGAGATGGTCGAGCACCCCGAGAGCGGCCGAGCCGCCATTTCTAAGGGGCTCCTGCTGCGCGCACGAGCGCTGGCCGAAGAACAGGTGCGCACTTTTCAACACCGCGTTAGCGAGCAAACGCCACTGGTGGGCATCGAACCCTCCGCTATCCTTTCTTTCCGCGATGAATACCCGCGCTTGGTACCACCAGACATGCGCCCTGCTGCTCAGCAATTGGGCCAGCACACCCTGTTACTGGAAGAGTTCCTCTTCCGCGAAGCCCAAAAGGGAAACCTCGGGCCGGAGCAGTTCACTACAGAAGCGCGCCACGTGTGGCTACACGGGCATTGCCACCAAAAGGCGCTGGCCAATGCGGAAACCAGTGCGTGGGTGCTCGGTTTGCCTGAGCGCTACACAGTGTCGGTGATTCCTTCTGGTTGTTGTGGCATGGCTGGTTCCTTTGGCTACGAACAGGAACACTACGACATAAGCATGCGTATCGGGGAACTGGTGTTGTTGCCTGCTGTACGCACCTTGCCACCTGACGCTATCCTCGCGGCCCCGGGTACCAGTTGTCGGCACCAAATCTTCGACGGCACCGGGCGCGTGGCGCTGCACCCTGCTCAGGTGCTCTGGGGGGCACTGCGGAGCAAATGATAGGCCCTCCCAATACCCAACGGCCTTGCCGCCCCCATAAAAAGGCTGGTCGGGCTAAGAAATCAGACCGCAGCATTTGAAGGCAGCGAAACTCTGCCTCACTGAACCCCGTGAAATGGCACTCCTGGGTATATGGTATATAAAGCACCAGGGCACTGGCGGAAATCATCTTTCGCCGGAGCCCTGGTACAATAAAGTTATGCCGAAGAGCCAAGAGCCTCTTTTTTAATCCTTCGCCTTAATTATCGTCTGCTGGTGAAGGATACGCCCGGGTTGCTCTGCATCCATCAAAAGCACAGCGTAGAAGCCCGGCGGAAGGGTCGAAAGATCGAGCATCCCTTCTTGCAGCCGCACCATGCGGTTGATACGGCCATCCATACTGTGCACCATAGCCATTAGCGGCCTGTCGTAGTCGCCCGTGTAACGCACCACATCCCGACACGGATTGGGCGACAGCACCGACGCCTCCCGCCCATCGCCCAGGTCTATGACCTGCGTGGTTAGCGGCTCACCATCGGCAGAAATCCGGTGCAGCGTACATCTCCAATCATCATTGAGATAGGTAAAACACCTCACCAGCACTCCTTTGTTGTTGTCCAACGCTATGATCTGTATAGGATGGTAATACGAGTCCGGCTCGTTTACAGCATACTCTTTCGACCAGATTAACTGCATATCGGACGTGTACTTCTGCAACAAAAACTTCCTCAGGCTCGGATGCATCGCTTGAAAGTAGATGCTCCCATCCTCCGCCTTTGCAAAAGGCATGTTGCCCGCGTATTCATAACCGCATTCCTTGACGCGGAAGCGCCGAATGAAATTAAAGTTCAAATCTCGAATCTCGATGGCCACAGTGGGCGTTGGGCAGCCACCACTGGCCAAAGAACCTATATCATGGTAGGAGAAGAAAAACTTGTCGTCTATTATACCTCCGTTCATGTACAAGGGAAACTGGTCAGTGATTGCCCAGGCATTGATTAGTTTGCCGTTGTGGTCAAACCAGCCAAACGTACCAGGTGAAATGTAAAAAGGAATAGAAGGGTCTGTGGGTATGAGGCCAATGACATACAAGTGATTGTTTCGAAAGAAACTGACAAGCCCTTGGCAGTAAATCGGGTGCTCCTCCAGCACCTTTCCGTCCAGAGTGCCCTTGAAGTAGTGGTACTGCGCTCCCAAGAAATTGAGAGAACTGTCTAATATCCAGTAGTCTCCAGCCGCATAGAAGGTATCGTTGTATATGGTAAAGTCACTCCGAAGTCCAATGACTCCTGCTTGACCAATTAACCTAAAGACTCCTACAGATTTTTGATGATC
>Ga0101944_10003830_pt1 | contig 19976 bp, 18 predicted proteins | sample DewCreD2012metaG_FD_75245 | JGI IMG/M metagenome (GOLD analysis project Ga0101944, IMG submission 75245) | Hot spring sediment bacterial and archeal communities from British Columbia, Canada, to study Microbial Dark Matter (Phase II) - Dewar... ... | reverse complement strand
AGGTTGAACCTCCTATGCGATGGATCCGTTCTTGCCGGAACTCTTCCACCGTAGCAGGACGGTTCAACCTTCAACTACGATGCTGTTTTGGACACGAGTGGCCCCCGATGTTGTCCGCAGTGGCCGGCAATTATCAGTTTGATGACGCCACCAAAAAGGCCTGCGCCCACTTCAGCTACAAGCGCGGAGGCAGAACGCTCTGGGGCGGCTTCACATCCTGAGACTCAGCAACGACGGGAATCGGAGCTTCTTCTTCGCGTTCGAGCACATCAAAACCCACAGCCCCACAACAACGGCACTCCCCCGGTTCCCACCGATGCGATGAAGCAAGGCAATTTATTCACAGTTGATCGTTCTGGGATCCCAGTGCCAGATCTACAAATTGATTTGCGCTGGTAACACCGAGGCAATCCCCACCATCGCGCTCGCATACACACCTCCTCCTTCACGCTTCACCCCGCGCCGGCGAACTAGCGCGCCGACCTATCACATTACCGGATGGAGGTTGGGCCAACTCTACTCCCCTCTGGCGCTCGTACGTAAGCACGCGCTCCAAGACTCCCCGAATGTCGACCGTAGGCGCGTAGCCGATCCAGCTATGGATCTTGGCAAGATCTGGAACCCGCCGCCGCATATCTTCAAAGCCTTGTTGATAAGCCTTCTCGTAGGGAATATGAACAATGTCGGAACTGCTGCCGCTTACCTCTTTCACGAGTTGAGCTAATTCGTCAATCGTTATCTCTTCAGAGCTTCCCACATTAAAGATTTCGCCTTCCACCCCATCCGCTTCCGCCAATTGAATAAGCGCATTGACCACGTCACCCACAAAAGTGAAACATCGGGACTGCCGCCCATCGCCGTATATCGTAATAGGCTCACCACGGAGAGATTGACGGACAAATGTGGGCACTACCATTCCATAACGTCCGGTTTGGCGCGGTCCGACGGTATTGAACAACCGGGCGATCACCACCGGAAGGCGGCGTTCTCGCCAATAAGCCAGAGCGAGAAACTCATCCAGTGCTTTGGAGCAAGCATAACTCCACCTGGCGTTGAAGGTAGGTCCCAACACGAGGTCCTGATCTTCCCGGAACGGAACGGAATTCGCCTTCCCATAAACCTCAGAGGTGGAGGTGAGCAACACCCTCTTCTTCTTCTTGTCTGCATGACGGAGCACGAGCTCCGTCCCATGCACATTAGTTTCAATCGTACGAACCGGGCTTTCCACGACTAGCCGTACCCCGACCGCTGCCGCAAGATGGTACACGGTGTCACACCGGTCTATCCATTCCGCTAGCCTGGATTCGTTCGCAATCGTATCGATCAGGTAATGAAACCTTGGATGTTTCAACAGGTGGTCAATGTTCTCCATGCTGCCGGTTGAGAGGTCGTCGATGACATATACTTCTCCGCCCCGATTCAGCAGTTCTTCAGCCATGTGGGAGCCGATGAATCCGCCCCCTCCTGTGATCAAAGACCGTCTCGCAGTCATTCCAAGCTATCTCCTATCAGCCGGTGGATCAAGCCGCATTTTCGAGGTGCGGCGATGGATGGTGGCAATGCAGGTCACTGACTACCCTTAGTGACATCGGGCCAAGTTATCCAAACGTCCGTCACAAGAGAAAACGAATTCCCAGTCTGGCACCGCAAAAAACTCTTCTGGTCCAAAGATCTTTCGTAAACCCGACTGCCCCAAACGGTACACCTCGTACCCCAACGGCGTGAACGATTCCCAAAGGTACTCGCGTGAACCGGTCTCAGGGATGGACTAGATAACCCATGTCGCCCGCCCGGACCTCATGCATTCTCCGGCGCCAGCCACAACCCGCTCTTCGGCCCCTTCCACATCGACTTTAATGAGGTCGGGCACGCAGCAGTGCGCCAGGCAGAACGCATCGAGAGTCGTAGACGGCACCTCTTCCTGGGAGGCAGGCTCGTCCCGTCGCTCCACCCACCCTTCCAATAGGCTTGACATAGATGTCTCTCTTGCCCGGTGCAAGACAACAACTCCCGCCTTCTCTGCAAATGCGCACTGCTCCGTGGTGACATTCCAGCCGTTCAGTGCCGTCACCAACTGCAAATATGACAAACACTCGTTCTGAGGTTCAATAGCAAAGCAGGACGCCCCCGCCGCTGCGAGCCGAAAAGTATGCACTCCGAAATTTGCCCCTACATCGAGGAACACTGGTGATGGATAGTATTGCAAGAAGAGGTCCCACAGCCAAACAAGGTGTTTTTCATGCCAGTGCATCCAATAAACCACCTGCCAAGACTGCCGATAGCGCGGTAGAACCGGTATGATTATGTCCCGGCCTCGAAAACTGCACACCCAGAGGAAAGGCTTCGAAGGCCGAAATCGGTCAAAAAGCCTCGGGTACCAGGCGGTCTCCACGCAGCCGCCTTTGCGCAGGGCCGAATTCAGCAAATCCCGGGTGAGGGCATTGGAGAGCAACGCGGATCCGAACGTAGCAACTGCGCCCCGCGCCGCCGCGCGAAGCCCGCGAACCCGCCTTGACCACCTCGGGCCCTCCCTGTGGTCGATTTCTGTGCTCACCCACCCCTCCGCTGTCTCTGGCAAACAGCATGGTAAACCTTAACCATCTCCCGCACCTGCCGTGGCGCGTCGAAAAACTCTCTCACGTGGGAACGGGCCTTATACGACATCTCACCCCGCCGCCCGGAGTCTTCGTCAAGCCGCACAATGCGCTCAGCCAGCTCTGACAGCAGACCGGCCGGTGTCTCGCCCCATGCAGCTTCATGGTCGGGCCTTGGCGAAAGCACGGAGGTCTCCTCGGTTACGAGGGGGAACTCCGGTTCTCTGTATCCTCCCTCGCCTGCTAGTCCCACGACAGGAACACCGCAGGCCATAGCTTCTGCAATCGTGAGTCCGAATGGTTCAGTCTTGCTGAGGAAAAGCAAATAGTCAATGGCCCCGTAAACTGGCCGCACATCGTCCTGAGTGTTTCGGAAGTGGACTCTTTGGAACAACGCTCCATTGCCCTCAGCCCTCCGGCGCAAGTCCTGGTGCAGTGGGCCATCCCCAAAGTAGGCCAGATGGAAACGACTTGGCAGTTGGGCCAACAGCTCTAACGCGTCAAAGCATCCCTTCTCCGGCACTTGGCGCGCAACGAACCCCAGCACACGAACCGCTTCGGGCAAGCCGAGCAGCCGCCTTGCTTCGTCTCTGGCAGGAACCCGGGCTAACGCCTGACAGTCCACGGCGTTGTAAACGACCCAAGCGTTCTCCTCCCTGGACCAACCGGCTGCTAACATCTTCTGGCGCATGTTCTGGCTGACGCATACGTAGCCGCTCATCAAGTAGCGAAAGGAACGCCAAATCACCCGGTCCCTCAAGCGGGTGCGGCCAGGCTCCATGGGGCCGTGAACATGGAGTACTTTGGGCCGCCAGTCCAATAGCGCAAGACTGAGCCAGAAGACCGGGTTGATGAAATGCAGGATTTCTGGGTCGACTTGTCTTAGAATCCGCCGGGCGTTTCGCCACCCTTGGGGATCGGCAGGTCCTTCGGCGCAAAGGAAGTGGCAAGGAACTCCCGAACTGGAGGCCACCGGGCCCGGCCCTCCATACGCGAACAGAAAATGCGGCTCGGTTCCGAAACGGCCTAGGTGCTTCCCAAGCAGTTCACCCACCCGCAACGAACCCCCGAGTGAGGCGCTGTCCCGGTAATGGATGAGGACGACCCGCACTCAGTTGCCCCGTAAAGCAGGTTTACCTGTACCGGCCCATTTGGGCGAGCGCTCGCCCGCCAACGCCTGCGCTATCAGCCTCGCCCTGCACTCCCACGTCGCCTCCCGGCTTGCCTCCCAACGTTGCGCCTCCCAACCGTCCCGGAAACCCTTCGCCCGCAAGTTCTCCAACACCGCAACCAGTTCTCTTGGGCTCCGAACAATCCGCAGCAGGGGCTCCTTCTCCAGTAACTCTGCACATCCCTCCGTGGCGACCATCGGACGGGTGGCCGCCAGATGTTCGTAGAAGCGCGTCGAACTACCTGAATATGTCGGCTCTGACCTTCGATAGGGCAGTACCGCCACGTCCAAAGCACGGGCGTAGTACTTGAGCTGCGCTACCGGCTTCGAACCCGTGAAGAACACCTGCCCGCCATTTCGTCTCAGCAAGTCACTTCTAGCGTCGTACTGCTCCCGCTCGCCGGCTGGCATGGAATACGGACCCACAAGGACCCAGGAAAGCCATGGCGTCGCCTCGACTGCCTGCCGAATCAGCACCCAATCCAGATTCGCGGCCAGGTTCCCAATCACCCCCGCCACAGGCCGTTGCACTGCGGCCACGTCCGCCGGCAGGGCCGCTGGAGCAGGGAGCGGCCCCGGCAGTAGGCTCTCAGGAGAAACGCCGTTCGGTACGATGACCACCCGCTCGGGACCGGCGCCCGCATCTCGCACCAGCACCTCGGCTATTCGCGCCGAGTTCGGGCAAACCAGATCCGCACGGCGGCACATTCGCCGTTCCAGATTCCGAATGTGTCTCGGATCCCAGTGGCCATAACAACCGAAAAAATCCGTCGCATAATACACCACCGGTCCCGGCCATGACTCGGCCACTCGCGCATAATGCGGGTAGCAGCAGATCAGAGCGGTCTCGGCCAACTCATCCTCCGGCGCGCCCTCTCGAAGCCACCGCCGGATGCGTTCCGCCTGAAACGGCAGCGCGCACCCGCATCTGGAGAAATATCCGCGCTGGACGGGAAACCTCACCCACCTCAGGCGGCCTTCCAGCTTGTCCGAATTCGGCGGTCGTTTCAGCAACCCCAGCGCCAATATTTGGGGAATGTACGCCGTAACCGGGGCCAGCCCGGCCAGCGCTCTGGCGAATTCAACCAGCCACGGCGCCCGGTCGTCGAGCAGAATTTTATACGGTTTCACGTTTCTCGCCACCGGCCAAACCGAGGGACCGGCTTCTCCAACCTACCACCACCTCACCCGGAGCCCGCCCCGCCCGGCGCACCTCGCTCTTCGAATACCAAATCACCAACCCAGAAAACAGCGTGAAGTAGATCAGCTCAGGGAGAAATGCCTGAGTCCAGTGCGTCACGGTCTTCATGGCCGAGGGCACGAGACACGCGTACAGCCCTCCTAGCGCCACTGACTGGGAGTGGTACGTGATCCACCACAGCCGCCGGAAGAACCAGCCCAGCGCGAGAAACACCAGCGGCCCCGCATAGCCAAATTCATGAAAACTGTCCCCCAATCCCGTCACCGTGGTCCCTAATCCCGGCCGGTATCCAACCCCCTCTTCCATCGACTGCACGACATCTGCGATCGGCCCTTCGCCCAGCATCAGGCTGCGTTTAAACTCCATGCCCAGGTACTGCGCGGGAACAAAAGCGAACACAATCGCATTCCAATATCCCCGTCCCCGGCCGTAGTCCCCCCGCGCCTTTGTCCCTGCAATCAAATACATCGCATTCTGCACTTCGGTGCCGCTTTCCCCCTGCGCCACTTTTCCCCAAAGTTCGCCCGGCTTGAGATTGCGCGCCGCCGCCACCGGGTCCTTCTCCGCCACTTTCCGGTACTGCCCGATGGCTGGAATGATCAGGGTCGCTGCCACAATGCCCCCCGCTAACATCCACCGAGGAAGCGCCTCCCGCCGCGTCAGGAACAATACAACGGCGATGCTCATCGCTAGCCGCACCGATACCTCTCTCCCCCCGTGAAAAACGACCGCCAACAGCGGAAAAACCGCCGACAACGCTGCCGCAGCCCATCCCGCCTTGCGCCCGTAGCGGATCGCCATGAATAGACACAACGGAAAAGCAAGGTCTGCCAGCCGCGAAAAAAAAAGATACTTCGTCACTGTACCCGTCCAAAGCCCCGCTTTCGCCTCGGCTGGCAACCGGTAAATGAGCACCGAGAACACAAGACTGACCACCGCCAACGCCAACACCGCCTTTTCCAGTCGCCCTGGCGCCGCGTGCGGAACCCGGCCCAGCCAACGCATCGCCCTGGGCGGAATTCGCAGGCCATACCCGATGAAGCACGCGACGTAGCACAGAACGGCCATCATGCACACATCGGAGAACATGCGGTCCTCAGCGCGCCTCACCAGCGACAGGCCGAACAGTTGCGGCAGGATAAACGCGGTGAAGGCGGCGCCCATGAAGTAGGGATACTCATACAACCGGCTCGGTTTTGCAAGGAGCAGCAGCGTACCCCCCGCGCACAGCGCGCAAAACAGTATGTACCACCCGTTCATGCCGGTGCTTCTGGGTCCGATTGAATCTTCACGATGAACACTTACTGAAACCGGAAGCTGCTTTCCGAAAGAATTCTACGTAATCATCAATGATCTGCTCTCGCGGAAAATTGCGAGCGAAGATTCGGCACACATCCCCTGGTTCCGCACCCCCTTGCGACACACCGGCTAGTTGCTGCTCTATCGCCTCCGCGAATTGCTGTACGTTACCTAATGGGGCAAGCCTTCCAAACATGCGATCACAAAGCAATTCAGGGAAAACGCCAACCGGTGTCGCTACGATAGTCCGTCCGCGCGCCAGAATTTCAAGTGCTGCTAAGCATTGGCCCTCACTGAAGGAACTAAACACAAACAAATGACATTCATCCACCGCCTTAGCAACACCCTCGCGTGATACCCGACCGTGCAGGTAGACATGCTCCGCCACCCCGATCGTCGCGCCCGTGTTGCGCAGTGAGCTCTCTTCGCTCCCATCACCAAAGAGGTGCAGTTCCACGGGCAATCTGCGCCGAATTAGCGCGAACGCCTCCAGTAGATAACAGAGGTTCTTCTGAGCCTCAAGCCTGCCGAGAAAGCCAAGGCGGAAAGGTGGAAAGGGTGGTAATTCTCTTGGCTTAACAACTGCGGGCGGAATGTATGGAATGACCTCGATTATATGATTGTATCCTAAGTCTCGCAGATCCTGTGCAAATCTTTCTGACTGAGTCACGATTGCATCGAACGAGTTAAGAACTCGAGCAGCCTCGTCGCCGCGAGCCCATAACTCGGAAGGGCGGTAAGGGGTGACGAGAACAAACGCCGGCCCCTCCCAACGTCGCCTTCGGCCGCCAAGCCGCATTTGAACCGGTTCACGGAAAACCTTGCCCATGACGACTACATCGGCCAGCCTGATTTCTCTCAATCCAAGAGGCAGCAAAGCGTAGTCGGGCCAGCCCCATCGGCAGCCCCAACGCCAAAAAAGCCGGCGTACGGGCACCCCCCGCCGGCGCAAATCTCTCATTAAAACGCTGTTCTGCCCCCAGCAAAGCAACCTCGGCTGAAAGTCTCTGTCAAGCAGACAATTAGCTAACTCACTGAGAAAGGTCTCAATGCCTCCCACCGGCGCAAATCCACCACTGTAGAGAAGGACGCGCGGTGCAAGGGCCTGCGTTCGACGAGGCGCATTCCGGTCCATCGTTTCCAAAAGATTCGTCCTCGCCCTTATCTACCAAGAGTATTCTGGGCAGAACGAATTGGGCGTTGACCCATGCATTATTTATTTGCGTGCTTTCTTAGGGAAGTCTTTGTCTGCTGATAGAATATTCTTCTGATGCTTATTCCCCATTATTCAGCAGTGACTGGAACAATTTCAGGTAATTGCTTGCGACCCTCCGGCGCGAGAATTGCGCCAGGTGCTCCTCTGCCCGCGCTCGCAAAGCATCTTGCCTGTCTGGATCCCTAAGGAGTTCCTCTATCGCATCCGCGAGCGCAGGAGTGTCTCCGCGGGGAACCAGCACGCCGCACGGCCCAACCGCTTCGCGCAGCCCTCCGCTGTCGAATCCCACCACCACACAGCCACAGGCGATACCTTCCAGAGCCACTATGCCGAAAGGCTCATCCCACAGCGAGGGAACTACCAAGATCTGATGCGCATTGAGGATCCCGGCGAGTTCTACACCCTGTCTGACGCCTGTAGATTCAACCTGCCCGCCCAGCCCTAAGTCAAGGCATTGACGCATGACCAATTCCCGCTCCGGCCCATCTCCGACCACTGCCAAGTTTGTCTGCAAACCCCTTCTGCCGAGCAGATACACCACCTCCGGCAGAACTGTCGCCCCCTTCTCCGGATTCATGCGCCCCACGAAGACAAGCTCTCTCAAACGCATGGTCTGTTGGCGCCGGAACACCCGGTCATCATACGGGTTTCTAATCACAAGCACCCTGTAGTCTTCCTGGGCCGCCACGAAGTTGCTGATGCTGACGCAGACAGCGTTCTCGAGTGCGGCACGTTTTACGGTCCTCTGATAGCCTCTTCCTATGCCCCCCTGTAGCGTCACGACCCAAGGTTTCCGAAGAAAGAGCGCCGGCCAAGCGGTCTTCAGTCCAATGTGGTTCTGCCAGTAGATGTCACAGGCAGCAACCTCGCGCCACAGTCTTGCCGGCCTGGGCCGGCGGACCACCCGAAACGGAAAACGGTCCGGCTCACTCGCTTGATCCAGAGTCACTACGGTCACCTGATGGCCGAGTTCGGTGAATTCTTCAGCCAGAATCCTGGTGACGGTCTCAATCCCACCTATCCGTGGGTAGAACCCTTGCGAACTGATCAGAATCCTCCACTGGTGAGGTTCCTGCCCGTTCCCTTCGGCCGCCCTTTCTGTGGCGCGCAGTGCCTCAGTAGCCATGAGGGTTTTCAGTTAGCGGCCCGCGGATCGCCATCGACTTCAGATTGCCTTCCGGCCCTGCCAAGCTCGGAGCCACCATAGCCCGTACGCCAGGCAGCCAGCCGCGTCCACACACTGGGCCGCACCGCCGGCGACCGCCAGCCCCGCCACCCCCCATCGCGGCAGCAGGGACCAGGCCCCGCTCAAGAATACCCCCGCCGCAAGCAGGCGAAAGAATGCTCTCGCCCGCACCCTGCCAATACCTGTGAGCAGGATCCCATTGGCCGCCGCCAAAACTTCAAAGAACGCGAACACGCACAGTAGTCCCAGAAGCGTGCGGCCCGGCGAAACCACACCGCCCGTCCATAGCCGGATCGCAGGTTCTCCAAGCGCCAGGACACCCAAGCTCACCAGCGCCATACTCGCCGCGCAATTTCTGACCACCCGCAGCGCCCGGTTTCGGACCCAATTCCAATCCTCGCGCCCAAAGGCGTCGCAATAGGCCGGCAGGTGGGCCGAAGTCGCTTGATAGACTAGCGTGCTAAATACCACAAACAACGACCACGGCACCGCGAAGAGTGGCACCACTCCCGGGCCAAGCCGGTTGGCAATCACCAGATTCGGCGTGTAGACTAGCGCAAGATTGGCCAGTTGCACCAACGTTAGAGGAGCACCATAGGACCACAGCGTCCGCAGCGCCTGCCGGTCTGGCCTTTCGAATCGCGGGCGCAGATCCTTGTTCCACACCCCGAACAGCAGACCTGCCAGAATGACCTGACACAGCAACGGCGGAAGTCCAACAGCCAGCGCGTAACCCGCAAGAGTGGCGCCTCGCCATGCCAGTGCGCCGAGAATCACAAGGGCGCAACCGGAGCCTGCAACTTGAACAATACTGTTCCAGTACCCCTTCTGGATCGCCAAACATACCGAAGAGACCGTTCTGAAACCCAGCGACCCCGCCAGTATCACTCCGCAGATCGCAACGAGCAACCGAATCTCCCCCGCCGCCTCGCTTCCGGCTGTCACCCCTAGCAGGTTGCCGACCCCCTCCCATCGGGACAGGCCAACCGCAACCACCGCAATCAGTGTGCTCGCTGCCGTGAATACCCATAAGGCCACCGATATGGCGCGCCGTGCGCCTGCGTTGTCCCCCTTGCCGAGCGCGCTGCCCACCACGTTGACGAGACCCGCGGACATGCCCAGATCCGCCAAACCGCCCCAGGCCACCAGAGAGCCCACCGCCAGGAACAATCCGTAGCCCTCCGCCCCCAGCAGTTTCAGAGATAGCGGGACTACCGCCAACCGGATCGCGTAACTCACAGCCTGCGCCGCGATGCCCGCGCCGGCCGTTTTCAGCGTTTGCCTTTCCCGCCACCGCCTGGCCTCCTCTGGGAAAGCCGCTGCCGGTTCGGCTGCCGCCTCTATCTCTATGGGGCAGCTATGACCACCGGCGCTAGCTGGTCCATTCCCCATACAATTCCACGAGCGCGGTCAGCCCTTCGCCCAATGCCGTCCGCGGCTCCCAGCCCAATAGCTCCCGCGCTTTGCCAATCTTCGCCCACGTCGCGCGCATGTCCGCCGCGTGCGCCGCCTCCCAGCGGATCTCCGCCCTCTTCCCCATCCGCTCCTCGATCATCCGCAGCGCCTCCCGCAGCACCACCGGCCGGTCCGACCCCAAATTAATCACCTCATAACCCAGCCGCTTCAGCCCTGCCACCGTCCCCCGCGCAATGTCCTCCACATACGTAAAATCCCGGGATTGGCCCCCGTCACCATAGATGACCACCGGCTGGTCCTCGCTCAGCCACTTCACGAACCGGAACAGCACCATGTCCGGACGCCCCGCCGGCCCGTAGACCGTGAAATACCGCAGCACCGTCACGTCCAGGCCATGCAAGTGGTGGTAGCTGTAACACAGCGCCTCGGCGGCCTTCTTGGAAGCCGCGTAGGGGGAAAGCGGAGCATCCGTGTTGGCGTCCTCCCGGAACGGCACCGGGTTGTTTTTCCCGTACAGGCTCGAGGTTGACGCCAAAACGAACTTCGGGATGCGGCGCTCGCGGCACAGCTCCAGCAGGTTCAGCGTGCCGCCTACGTTGGTCTCGCAATACACCCAGGGGTTTTCCACCGAATACCGCACCCCTGCCCGCGCCGCCAGGTTGATCACCGCGTCGAAGCCATCCTTAAACAGCGGGCGCAAACCTTGCAGATCGCAAATGTCAACTTTATGGAACTTAAAGTCCGCCCGCGGCAGAAGTTGGGCCAGGCGTCATTGCTTGAGATGGACGTCGTAGGCGTCGTTTAGGTTGTCCACGCCGGTCACCCGGTGGCCGCCTTCAAGCAGAAGCTCGCAGACCTTCCACCCGATGAACCCCGCCGCTCCGGTCACAAGCACCCTCATTGTTCACGCGCAGGCATTGACGTGAGCTCCCAGCCTCAAAACCCGCCGATCACCCCGCCGTTCACTCCTTCCTCACACCCCTCCACCCGCCTCATTTCTCGGACTTCCGGTCGGAGGCGCGGTTCTCCAGGGCCTTCCGAGCGTGCTGCCCCCTCACCCCTTCTTGCCGTAATACTTCGAATTGCCGTCGTAGTATTTCGAGCCGTAGCCCACGCCGTTGCGGCCCGGGCTCCAGTCCACCAGGATCGTGCCCAAAATCGGCGTTCCGTCCTCCAGGAACCTCTGCCGCGCCGCCAGCGCCATGTCCCGACTCGTCTTGCCCGCCCGCACCACCAGGATCACCGTGTCGCAATAGCGCGCCAACAGCCGCGCGTCCGCCAGGTGCAGCATCGGCGGCGTGTCCACCAGCACCGTGTCGAACTGCTCCCGGAACAGTTCGATCAGCTCCGACAGCCGCGGGGAATACATCAGGTTGCTGGCGTTGCCCGAGGGCGGGCCGCTGGTCAGCAGGAACAGCCCCGGCACTTCCGTCTGCCGCACCGAGGCCGGCAAAGATCTGCCCTTCAGCGGGTCTTTGGCCTGGAGCAGCGTGCTCAGCCCTTCGTCATTCGCCAGATCGAACACCGCGTGCAGCCGGGGCCGCCGCATGTCCGCGTCCACCAGCAGCACCCGCCGGTTGGTCTCCGCCAGGGCGATGGCCAGGTTGCTGGCCGCGGTCGTCTTCCCCTCCGAAGGCCCCGCGCTGGTGAGCGCAATCACCCGCGGCCGCTCCCCGTTCTGCCCGCTCAGCAGGATCGAAGTCAGCGTCGCCCGGAACGACTCGGCGATCAGCGACGGTTTCCGCTTCCACGTCACCAGCTCCAGCTTGTCCGCCTCCCCGCCCTTGCCGGGCAAGAGCGCCGCCGCGCCGCGGCCCGCCAGCCGCTCCGTGACCGCCGTCTTCCCCGAGGGGATCACCCCCAGCTCGGGCAGGTTCAGGTAGAGCGTCAGGTCGCCGGGCTGTTGCAGCGTACGGTCCGCCCGCTCGCGCAGGATGACGAACCCGAACCCCAGCACCAGGCCTCCCAGCAGTCCGAAGAACGCCATACGGCCCGGCCGCGGCCGGTAAGGCGCGGAGGGGGCCTGCGCCGCGTCCACAACCCGGTACGTGCTGGCCCGCATGGCGGACGCAATCCCGGCCTCTTTCACCTTCTGCAACATGGATTCGTACATCGAGCGGTTGGTGTCGACCTCTCGTTTCAGGATGTTGTAGTGGACCGACTTGGCCGCCTGCACGCTCACCAGCCGCGACTGCACGTTGGTCTCCGCCAGCAGCAACTGCTCCCGCCGCAGCGCCGACTGATAGTCGTTCCCCAGCCGCCGGACCACGTTGGACTGCTCGCGGCGCAGCGCCCCCTCGATCTCCTCGATCTGCGCCTGCACGCGCTGCACCTTCGGATTGGCCGGCATGAGAGTCGTATTCAGCTCCGCCAGTTGCCGCTTCAGATCCACCAGCTTGGACTGGTACTCCCGCAGCGTGGCGTCGTCCAGGACCTGCGGCAGCGCCTCCGCCGGGCTGGCGTTGGCCATCTCGTACTTCGACTGCGCCGCCATCCGCTCCGCCTGGGCTTTCAGCAGCTCCGATTGCAGCGCCCGGAACCGCTCCTCGGCCACGTTCTCCTTGCCCCCGTCCTTGGAATCGCTCGCTGTAAGCTGCAACCCGACCGCGGAGGCGTACTGCTGCAACTCGTCCTCGGATTTTTCGAGCTTGATTTTCAGGTCCTGAAGCTGCCGCGTCAGATACTCGCCGGTCTTCTCCGTGGTGCGCCAGCGCGCGTCCAGGCTCTCTTCGATGAATTCGGCCACGATGGCGTTGGCGAAGTCCGCCGCCAGCCTGGGGTCCGGCGAGTCGCACAAGACTTCCACGATCCGCGTCGTTCCGCTGGCCTTGATGGTCAGCGACCCGGCCGCCGCCGCCACCGCGGTCTCCTTTGTCACCGCCTCGGCTTGCCCCAGTCCCAGCGCCTGCTTCCAGGCCTCAAACCGGCCGACCGGGTAGGCATACGGGGCTCCCCCCTGCTTGAGCAGCCGGTCCATGGCGCGTTTCTTCACCGCCCCGCTTTCCATCAGCTTGATCTGGGTGGTGATGTCGTAGCTCGGGTCGTAGCTGTAGCCCGGAGTCGTGGGGCTGTAGTTCCCCATGTTCAGGAAGTTCTCGTTGAGGCCCTGCACTTCCACGGTCGTCGAGGCCTGGTAGATCGGCGTCTGGGGCACCGTGTAGAGGAATCCGAGCAGGGCGCCCAGAACGCCAGCGGTCGCCAGCGTCCAGCGGTTCCGTATGGCCAGGCGCCAGTACTCCAGCAGCCCGCCGCCCGAGGCCGCATCGTCGTAAGCCGGCTGATAGTAGGCCGGCTGCATCACCTCCACCGGACGATCGGGGACCATGGGCGGCCCTCCGCCCCCCGGCAGGTGTTTCGGATTGTTCCCGGGAAACCGGTTCATCGCGCGCCTCTCCAGATAATCGCCGTGGTCCCGGAGCCAACCGCCGCCTCCAGAACCCGCAGCGCCGTCGCTCTTCCCTTGCTGCTGGGCACGAACAGAATGTCCTCCTTCTCCATCGGGAGGTCGCTCCGCTTGCCTTCCAGAATCTGTTTCAGATTCACCGCCACCTCGACCCGGTTCTGCGACCCCGGGGCCACGCGCAGGATCTTGGCGTCCTGCGGCTTGGCGGTCTTGTCCAGCCCGGCCGCCATGGACAAGGCCTGCAACACGGTCACGCTGGTCTGGTCACCCAGCACGATCCCGCCCGGTTTCACCACCTCGCCGATGACGTAGACCATCTCGGCCCTCGGCACCGTGATCACGTCATTCGGCATGATCTGGATGTTCAGCGCCGGGTTCTCGGCCTGCATCAGTTCCCGGAGCTTGACCTCCGCCACGCTGAACCGGCCCGTCGCGTCGGTCGCGGCGCCTTCGACGGGCACCGGCCCCCACTCCATCCGCCGGGTGATCTTCACCACGTATCCGGCGTCGTCCTTCAGCCCGCCCGCCGCCGAGAGCACCTCTACCAGCGTCTTCCTGCCCTGCAACTGGTGCACGCCCGGCTGACCGACCGAGCCGATCACCGACACCGGCTGGCTGCGCATCTCCGTCATGGTCACCGAAACCTGCGGGTTGCGGATGTACGGCTTCAGGCGCGCCGCAATCTCGCCCTCGAGTTGCTCCAGCGTCATGCCCGCGGCCTGAATCCGGCCCACCAGCGGCAGGCTGATGTAGCCGTTGGGCCCGATCCGCAGCGGCTTGCCGGGAAATTCCTCTGCCTCGGCCACCTGGATCGTGATCTCGTCGTCCGGCCCCAGCGCGTAGGCCCGCAACTCCGCGCCCGGCGCCGCCGCCGTCTGCCCGGCCGCCGATACCGCGGACAGCCACAAGGCCGCCGTCAGGGTCATCCATCGCGAAGCTCTCATCGCGCGCCTCCTCTTCTCCCCTAGCCCCGCTCCAGCATCCGGGCCAGGCGCCGCACTTGGCTCTCCAGCTCCATCACCCGGCCCTGGAGGCGCTCCACTTCCACCCCCTTGCCGTTGGTGTTCTCCAGAAGGCCGCTCATTGCGTCCCGCGCCAGGTCCGACAGGCTCCGGGCCCCGCGCTGCTCGCACAGCGCCACCAGGCCGCGGTACTCCTGTTCCGACAGGCGGACGCTGATCATTTTCGATCTGCGCTTCATTACTGTCATGAGATTCACCTGCACGCCGCCAGCCCGCGCCTTGCGGCTCAGGGTCGCCGCGGGCCCGCGGAGAATTCGCCCCTCAGGCGGTCCGGACCGCCGCCGGATACGACGGCCGCGCCACCATTGGCGGTTGTCCTGTAGGAATGATGGCGTCGCGGTCCACCTCGACCGCGACCGATCTTTGAAGGAGAGTGACCGACAACACCAGACGGTAATCGCTCTTCACCAGCGCCAGCAGCCCTTCCAGCCCCCGCAGCGGCCCGCGCGTGATCCGCACGCGCTGGCCCGCTCTCAGGTAGGGCCATGGCGCCGCCGGCGCGCCCGAGCCGGCGATCCGCTGGAGCGCCGCCACCTCAGCTTCCTCCACCGGCAGCGGCCCTTGCCGCGTGCCCACGAAACCCACCACGCCGGGAATCGTCAGCACCGGCAGACGCTCGCGCACATCCAGGCGGCAGAATACGTAGCCCGCGAACAGGGGCACTTCCATGTCCCTCACGCGGTCCGACCATTGCCGCCGCACCCGGTAGCGCGGCACGAACTCCTCGAAGCCTTTGCCCCGCGCCGCGGCCGCCACCGTCCACTCACGATTGGACTTAACCCGCAACGCGTACCAGCGCATGGTGGGAGTTTCAATTAACATTCGCGCAAGCTACCGCCCTTTTATTCCCATGGCGTCAGGCCACCCCCCCGTGGGAATAGTTGTATCATGCGGCATTTGCCTTACGTATGTCAACCAAAATTCGAGTGGTAAGGTTCCATTGCGGTACCAGTACTTTAGATTGCGACTGTTAAAGAAGAGCTAATTTTACGGGTTTTTCCGCAGTACTAGTACCACGCGGGCGTTTTCGCCCCAATTCTGTTGTTGTCAGACAAGCGTCCCCGTGTTATTCTCATTCTGTCAATACTTAAGAGGAGGCGTATTGTCTTGGAGTCCTTGTCGGAAAATACCCGAGTTGTCGCCTCAAAGGACCAGGTGTCCTGCGATCTGGCGGGCGAAGCGGCCATCCTCAATCTGAAGAACGGCGTCTATTACGGCCTGGACCCGGTCGGGGCCCGAATCTGGACTCTCATTCAGGAACAGAGAACCTTTGCGGAGCTTCGTGAAACGCTGCTGGCCGAATACGAGGTCGAGGCGGCGCAGCTCGAAGCGGATTTGAGGGCGCTGCTGGCGCAGCTTGCCGAGCAGCAGTTGATCGAAATCACCGAATGACGGCACTGCGCAAGATCGCGCGTCTGGCGCCCCCCGAGCGGGCGCTGCTGTTTCGGGCGCTCAAGGAGGTGGCGGGGGCCCGTCTGCGGCTCCGGCTTCACGAGCCCGCCCGCGCGGCCATGGGCATAGCCGGCGCGCCCGGCCGCACCGCGCCGGCGCCCGGACGGCCGGTCTTCTCGTCGCTCCCTCCGGCCCGCTTCGCCTGGGCCGTGCGCCACGCCTCCCGGCTCGTCCCCGGCACGAAGTGCCTCGCTCAGGCGATTGCGCTGCACCGGCTTCTCCAGGACGCCGGGCATACTTCCGTGGTCCGCATCGGAGTCGTGAAGGATCCGGAAAAGGGCTTCCAGGCTCACGCCTGGGTGGAGCACCCCTGCGGCCCCTTGCTGAACACCGCGGCCGAGCTGCGGCCCTACACGCCGCTGACCTCGTGGGAAGGAGGCAGGGCATGAGCGCCGCCGGCGCGCTGCGTTCCGAACTCCCCGCCGTGGCTCCCGCCCCGCTGCACCTGTTCGAGAACCACGACCAGGCTTACTATCTTTGGCGCGAGGCCGGCCTCAAAGACCGCATTCTGGTCCACATCGACGCGCACCACGACATGTGGTGGCTCGACGACGCCCGCGGCATCACCATCGCCAATTTCATCTGCCCGGCGCTCAAGGAAGGCATCGTGCGCGAGGTCTGGTGGGTGGTTCCGGACGCCACCTGGCAATCGCGGGAGGGGCAGGCCGCTGTGCGCAAGCACCTCAAGCGCATTCTGAAGAAGTATCCGCAGAGCTCGCGCGGCCCCCGCTTCGTGAATTCCCACGCCGAGGCCACCGTGCTGGGCCGCCGCCTGGCGGTCTGCTCGCTGGACGCGCTGCCGCGCTTCGATGAGCCGGTGCTGCTCGACATCGACACCGACTACCTGGTGATCCGCAGCGTGGCTTACGGGTCCCGCGACGCCCACGGCCCCACCCCGTGGCGCTGGCCCGAGCATCTTGTGTCCGTGCTGGCCGCGCGCGACGTTCGCCCGGCATTTACGACCATCGTTTATTCGGTGGAAGGCGGCTACACGCCGCTGAAGTGGAAGTATCTCGGAGATGAAATCGCCGCGCGGCTGGCGCAGCCGCCGGACGAGCGCACGGCCGCGGCTTTCCGCCTGATCAGCGCCGCCGCCTCGGGCGCGCCCGCGGCCCGGGAGGCTCTGGACCAGGCTTACGAGGCTTTGCCCCGCTCGGCCGCCGCGCGCTTCCACATGGCCTTGCTCGATTTGCGGGAAGGGCGCCTGGAGGAGGCCCGCCGCCATTATGCGGCGGCGCTGGCCCTGGACCCCTCCTATCGTTCGCCGTACCTGGGCGGCGGCTTCCTGCTCCAGTGGGAGCGCCGCTGGGAGGAAGCCGAGAAGGCCCACCGCGCGGTTCTGGATTTGGACCCCGAAAGCTGGTATCCGCTCGTGGGCCTGGCGCAGATCGCCGCCCGCCGCCGGCGTTACGCCGAAGCGGAGGCGATGTTCCGCCGGGCGCTGGCCGCGGCGCCGGAGTCGCTGGACGCGCTGCGTGGCCTGGCGGAGATTCTGGCCCGCCGCGGCGAGACGGAAGAAGCCATCCGGCTGTATGAGTCCTCGTTGCGCCTGGCCCTGCACGGCGCGCGGCCGATCAGCGATGTGATTGTGACGGACGAACAGACGGCCCGCATCTTGGACACGGGACACGTGGCGGCCTACGAAGCGCTGGCGCGGCTGTACGCGCGCCGGGGGGAACGGACCCGGGCCATCAACGCTTTGCGCATCGCCATTGCGGGCCGCTTTGACAGCGTGGCGGTCCGCGCCCGGCTGGGATGGTTGTCGCTCCGCGGGGGCGCCTGGCGGCTGGCCGCGCAGAGTTTTCTGAAGATGATCGCCCGCATGCCCGCGGAGGGCTGGTACGCGCTGCGGCGCGCCGTGCGACGGATGCGGCGCTGGCTCCGCCCGCGTCCCGCCGCCCCGCCGCCCGAATTGTGGAGCCCTGCTTCGAGCTGAAGGATACGGTATGAGCGCTATGGTCCAGCCTCGAACTTCAGAGAACGAGATGCTGGAACTCCGCTCGGCCGGCGCCTGGCGGGATTTCACGGTCTACGGCGTCCCGGTCCGCAGCCAGATTGCGTTTGCGGGAGCGCGCCCCACGCCCGGCGGCATTCTCCCGCGCGTCGAGCTGCGCCTGGCTCCCGCGTCTTATTTCGACGGCATCCGCGCCCGCGCCGACTTCTCCCGCTTCCCCCACTCCTGGCAGGACACCGGCGAGCTTGCCGACGGATCCATTTACGTCCGCTGGCCCGACCTCTTCGAGTTCCACGTCTCTCCAGACGGCCGTTCGGTCCTCTGCCGGCGGCTGCGCCCGGTTCCCGACGCCGCCTTCGAGACTTACCTGCTGGGTCAGGTCTTTTCTTACTGCCTCCTCAAGCAAGGCGTCGAGACGTTGCACGCTACCACCGTCGAGGTGCGCGGCCGCGCCCTCAGCCTTCTGGGCGATTGCGGCGCGGGCAAGTCTACTTTGGCTGCCTGTTTCCTCGCTGCCGGACACCGGATGCTGAGCGACGACCTTCTGGTGCTCGATGAATCCGGCCCGGGGCCGCTGGTTCAGCCCGCTCTGCCGCGGATCAAACTGTACCCGGAAGTGGCCGCGGAGTTCGGCATCTCCACCCAGGGCGCCGCGCCCATGCACCCCGGCTTTCCCAAGCTGGTCATCCCGCTCGACGGTTCGGCGGCGCCCGCGCCTGCTCCGCTTGCGGCGCTGTATGTGCTGGCCGCGCCGCGCTCCGCCTCCGCCCGGCGCATCACCCTGCGGCGCCTCTCGCAAAAGCAGGCCTTTCTGCACTTGCTGGCGCACACCTTCAATTCGCGCATCGTAGCGCCGGAGCGGCTGAAACGCCTCATGGAATTCACCCACCGGTTGGCCCAGCGCCTGCCTGTGCGGCTGGTGAGTTACCCCAGGTCGCTCCCCGATCTTCCCCGGGTCCGGGACCGCATCCTCCGGGACTTCGAATCGCACGCCGCCCGGTGTGCTACCGTGGGAGGCGCGCTATGAGCGGCATTGTCGGCGTCTGGAATCTGGACGGAAGGCCCCTCGAGGACGGCCTGCTCGAAAAGCTCGCCGCACCCATCGCCCACCGCGGCCCCGACGGGCGTTTCTTTTGGAGTGAAGGCCCGGTGGGGCTTGGCTGCCTGCTGATGCGAGTGACCCCGGAATCGCTCTCCGAAGTTCAGCCTTTGGTGAGCGAGCACACCGTCGTGGCCTTCGACGGCCGTCTGGACTGCCGGGAAGAGTTGTTGGAAGCCCTGGGCTCGCGCGCCCGCGTCACCAAAGAATCGCCGGATCCGGACCTCATTCTGGCCGGTTGGGAGGCGTTCGGGGATTCGCTGTTTGCGCGGCTGAACGGCGACTTCGCGCTGGCGATCTACGACCGCCGCAACCGCCGCCTGCTTTTGGTCCGCGACCCGATCGGGGTCCGCCCGCTGTATTACACGCAGGCGGGCAACACGTTTCTTTTCGCCTCCGAAATCAAGGCTCTGCTGTCGCACCCAGAGGTGAAGGCGGAGCCGAATGACGTGACCTTGGCCGGATTCCTGATGGGACCGCGCCGGATGCCTCTCGGTGAGACGTTCTTTCAGGGCATCCATTCGGTGCGCCCGTCGCATGTGCTGGCGGTTACGCCTGAAAGGGTAGCTAACGACTGGTATTGGGACTTCGACGGGCGGCGCCGCACTCGCCTGGGCTCCTTCGAGGAATACGCCGAAGCCTTCAGGGAACAATTCGAGCGCGCCGTGCGCCGCCGCCTGCGCAGCGCTTTCCCGGTGGCGATCTCGGTGAGCGGCGGCCTGGATTCGTCGTCGATTTTCTGCATGGCGCACGCCCTGCGGCAAGAGTATCCTTCCAGCATCCCCGAAATCGTGGGGATCACCTATTGCCCCTCCGACGGCTCCCCCGCGGATGAGAGCCGGTACATCGAGGCGGTGGAGGAGCACTGCGGGGTCCGTGTGGAGCGGGTCCCGCTCGATCCGCCCGCATACGGCGATCTAGAGGCCCTTATGGAGGAGGCTTGGACCGTGGAGGCGCCCTCAC
>Ga0101944_10003829_pt1 | contig 19981 bp, 12 predicted proteins | sample DewCreD2012metaG_FD_75245 | JGI IMG/M metagenome (GOLD analysis project Ga0101944, IMG submission 75245) | Hot spring sediment bacterial and archeal communities from British Columbia, Canada, to study Microbial Dark Matter (Phase II) - Dewar... ... | reverse complement strand
GCATCGGACAGTCCTGCGTTCTACATCGCTCAAGTCATTCGGTTGTATTACATTTGGCAGCTCAGGCATATTTGCAGGTTTTTTCGCGTCCGTTCGGGCGCGGAGTGCGGTATCTTGAAAACTGAAGGAGGATGAAAAAGATGAATCCCAGCCAAAATCGCGTTTCGAAGCAAAGCTACGAACCTCCCCGTCTAGTCGTTTACGGAGACCTCCAGCGCTTGACCGGAGCTAAGGGTAGAAATAACAATGACGGTACGGGTGTTCCTCAGACGAAAACCTGAACCCAAGCCGCGATTGGTGTGAAGGGACTGATTACTCACGGTGGTTGAGTCGGGTCGAGGATTGGGACACCAATCGCCTTACGATCTTCGGGCGTACGGCGGCATGATCGCCGACACAGTGCGTACAGGCGCATACCTTGAGGCTTTACGGCATGCTGTAAAGCCCGGGTCTGTGGTTGTGGACATTGGCGCCGGGCCGGGGATCTGGAGCTTGGCCGCGTGCCGGTTTGGAGCGCGCAAGGTCTACGCCATCGAACCCGCGGAGGTCATCCAGGTCGCCAGGGAACTCGCTGCCGCCAATGGCCTCACGGAGAGAATCGAATTCATCCAGGATCTGTCGACCCGGATTTCCCTGCCGGAGCGGGCAGACGTCGTTGTGACTGCGGTTCAAGGAGTCATGCCGCTGTTTGAGCAGAGCGTTCCTTCCATCCTGGACGCCCGGCGCCGCTTCCTCACTCCAGGCGGCATTCTGATCCCTCAGCGGGAGGTCATTTGGGCCGCAGTTGTGGATGCGCCAGAACTTCACAAGACCTTTGTATCGCCTTGGGATGAGCCGCTTCTCGATCTGGACCTGCGGCCGGCACTTCGCCGCGTGTGCAATGACTGGGCCAACAAGGCACGCAACATTGGAGCGGATCAATTGGTGACTATTCCGCAGCGCTGGGCTGAGCTGGATTACCGGACTTTGGAGTCCGTGGACGGATCTGGAACCCTCGAGTGGCAGGTGGACCACTCCGCCACAGGCCACGGCCTCTGCTTGTGGTTCGACTCGGAACTGATCGACGGCATCGGCTTTTCTAACGCCCCTGGCCTCCCCCGCCTCGTCTTCGGGCGGGCGTTTTTCCCCTGGCCGGAGGCGGTCGCGCTCGCCGAGGGGGACGTGATTAGCGTCTGTCTTCAGGCCAAGTTCACGGGAAGCGATTATGTTTGGCGGTGGGATACACGGGTTTGCGCGGCCGGTGGCGCGGTCAAGGCCGAGTTCGGGCAATCCGACGCCTTCGCCGAGCCAATCTCAGTCGAGACCCTCCGGCGCAGGCGCTCGGATCACGTCCCGCGCCTGGCCGAAGACGGCCTCATCGATCAGTTCATTTTGGCCCGCATGGACGGGGAGCGTTCGCTCGATCAGATCGCGCACGAGCTCCAGGCCCATTTCCCGGCCCGCTTTGCGGATTACTACTCCGCCCTCACCCGCGCCAGCGAGGTCTCTCAGCGGTACAGCCGGTAGGGCTCCACATGCTGGCCTTTCTTTCGAACTGCCTATTTCGTTCATGGGACCGCGGTTCCTTGTGGGAGACTTTGCTCCGCTGCCAGCTCCTCTTCCTGCCTGTTACATTCCTGACACTATATGTCAAGTACATGACCGTGGCCCTCGACTGGTGGCTGCTCGAACCAGAGCGCACGCTGAACGCCTGGGCCGTTCTGCCTTTCACCGCGGGGGATTTCCTCATCGGCCTCATCCTGCTTCCTGTAGCCTTCGCGCTGTTTCTCAGAGTGCGGCCCTTGCCGTGGAGTGGGGCGTTTCTGTTCCCCATCCTTCTCCTCCTCGTGTTCCTTTACATCCAGCTCCACGCCTATTACCTCCTGGAGAACTTCGCGTCCGGCTCTCTGATAGCGGAAGGGATTCGTTGGGGGTGGAAGAACATAGGCCTGGCTGTACAGTACGTCCCGCTCACATCGCTGGCCAAGCTGTGCCTGCTGCTCGCCCTTGGGGCGCTTTGCTCGTATGGGGCCTGCTCGTCTGCCCAGCGGCTGCGGTTTCTGATCAGCAGAAGAGTTCAGGCAGCCGTTATCGGCATGGAGGTTGCGGTACTGGTGATCGCCTTTGCGCTGCGGGACGGCCGCCTCCCCTACACGCGTCCCGTCCTTGTTCAGATCGCTTCCGCCATGACCTCGCCGCCCGAAGCGCCGCTGTTGCCTCTTGACGTGTTGAGAGAACGCTATCGCTCTTTGACGGGGATGCGGGTGGCGTCTCCCAGAAATCCCTATTTCGGAACAGCCAGCGGCAGTGATCTGATCCTGATTGTCTTGGAAACAACCCCTGCCCAGTGTCTGGACCTGACGGAAGGCGATATCCCACCCGCGCTGTCAAACCTCCGTCGACGGGCATGGATCGGATCCCGGCATTACACTACTTATCCGTTTACTTGGACTGTTCTCTACTCCATTGCAACTGGCATGTATCCCCAGGAGCAGATTGGGCGCATGGGCTTTTTCGATCAGCCATCTGGCCTGTTTTCGATTCTGTACTCCCGCGGTTACGCGACCGCAGCTTACGGAACCGGGCTCGAGACTTTCCTACGGCTTCTCAAAGCGCAGCGGATCGGCAAGATTGAAGACCAGGCCTGCTACACCGGCGCCGAGTCCATCCGTTATTACAACCGCGAATGGTTGCACAAGCAGATCGCTTCCGACGAGCGTTGTCTCGACTTGCTCTTGAAGGATATCCGGGACTGGGTCTCCGCGGACCGGCGCTTCGCAGTGCTATACGCCCCACAGGTGAGCCACGGGCCATGGCAGGATCTTCGCGGTGCTGATACCGGCCGTGACCCCTTGGAGCGGTGCCGCGATCTTGTGTCCTTGCAGGATCAGTGGATTGGCCGCCTCTCAGAGACGCTGCAACGTCTTGGGCGTCTCGAACGGACGCTTATCGTGGTGACTGCGGATCACGGAGTGCGCTTTCGGGAAGAAGATCCCCGTTTCCGCCAGGGCAGAATCGACAGCTACAGTTTTCAGCTTCCTTTTTTGTTGTACGCGCCACAGGCGCTTGCCAGTCCCAAGGTACTGGAATGGGTGACTTCTCACATCGATATCCAGCCGTCTGTTCTGGACCTGCTCGGAATCCGCGAAGGCCGTGAGCTCGAACAAGGGCTGCCCGTTTGGGATCCAAGTCTGGCTGGCCGCACGACTTATTTTTGGGCCGCGAGGGTCATGGGCGCGGACGGATTTCATAAGGCGGGGAGGTTTTATATGTTGAACCACCACCGCGGAACTGTCTATGCCAACAGCCGTATGAGCTTCGATGAAGCGCACCGCGTGGTCGATCCCGCCCGGGCAGAGGACATTAAACGCGAAATCGGCCAGATGGATGAGATCCGCCGCTCCTGGATGCGTTGCGCAATAGAAGGCTGCCCGGGCTATACGCCGCCAGGCCTTTGATACAATCCAATCCTGCTACCTTGTTTCCCACTCACACGCCATGTTGTCGTCCGTCACAATACGCAAGTTCCTGGTCTTTGCCCGTATCTGTTCCGCCGTCACGAGGGGACCCCACAGCCTTTCCACCCCCTCCGGCAACGCCATCCATTCACCAAAACGCTGCCGGTGCTCCTCATCCTCCAAACGAAACGCCGGCCGCCCGTCGATGCGGTATTGCCGGACCACTTCCTTCCAACGGTCCCAGCCCAGCACCAGGGGTTGGGTGCTCACAGCCAGGCAGTTCCCCACCATCACTCCGTATGGAAACACCGACGCCCCGGTCGCCTGTACGTTCGCCGAACCGGTCGTATTGTAAAACGCCACGCCTCCCGGCTCCATGCGGCTTTTCACCAGTTCAAGAAATTCTTTCGATAGCAGATTAGATGCATGCGCGCGCCAGTAGAACGTAGTGTTCATGACCATCACGTCGAAACGCTTACCCGGGTTCGTCCTGAGCCAGCGGCGGCCGTCATCGATGATCACACTAACCTTAGGGTTACGTAGCACCCCTGCCTCCTCGGGGTACTGAGGGATGAGCCGCAAGTAGCCCGGATTAATCTCAACGATTGTCAGGCTCTCCACCTGGGGGTGATTCGCCACGACCTGCGCCCACGAACCCGAAGAGAGGCCAATCATCAGAACCCGCCGCGGATTGGGGTGCCAAAGGCTAAGCGAGAACGGGCGGTAGATGCTGTTCACATCGCGCACGGGGCTGACATTGAAGACACCGTCGTAGGCTCCTCCTCCGTATACCACCCCTTCGTCAGTAACTGCGATGACGCCGCTCTTGGTCTCGACCGTATGCCGCAAGCGAAAACTGGGAGAATAGCTCTGTTTCGCCAGAAGCCGCTCGTACATGCCGTCGAAGGCGAATCCCGAAGAAACCAACACCATGGCGGCCGCCAGAGCGCCGCCAGCCAAGCCCGCCACGCGCTGCGTTCCCGTCATCCTGACGCCGGACAGGACCGCCATCCCCAAGCCCACGCCGCACAAGCCGAGGAAAACCGCGATCTGGCGGAAGGTCCAGTGATCCATCAGGACGTAGCCCACGATGAACCCGCCGAGCGTTGAGCCGGCAATGTTGCCCGCATAAAGCGTACCGATTCTCCGGCCGGCGCCGGTCTCTGCCCGGATGCCTACGTGCATCACTAAGGGAAAGGCAGCCCCAAACAAGAAGGCCGCTGCGGTGATCAGCAAGTAGCTGCCCCGGTAGCCGTGCGGCATCGTAACCAGGCGGCTGGCCGCCGGAACTACCAGATAGCCACAGAGTCCCGAGAGCACCAGAAAGACGGACAGAAGCCAGACTTGCCTGCCAGGCGCGGCCCCCTCAGTGCGTTTACAATAAACACGCCCCGCCGAAGACCCGAGCGCGATACCCATCAGATAACAGCCAAGCAAGGACGGAAAGGTTGGCGCGGCGCCGGCGCTAGCGAAGGAATACGCTCTGAACCAAAGGATTTCGTAACCCAGGGCGGTGAATCCGCACAGGAAAGTGACCATCACTGCGGCACGGTAGCGGAACCCTGACTCCGCAGACGCTTGGGGCACGTCATTGATTGCCGCAGGCAGCGCCGCTGCCCTTCGCCTCCACATCGCAAGAACGCTCAATCCGACGGCTACATTTAGGCTGGCCGCAAGGGCGACGTTGCCAGACAAACCCAGATGCCCCATCCCCCAAGCCGCTGCGAAAAAGCACCCTGCCGCCGACCCCAGGGTGTTCACACAGTAGAGAGAGCCCACCGATCGCCCGACGTTGCCAGAGAGCGAGACAACATAGGCCGCCAGGATGGGCAGGGTGCTGCCCATCATCATGGTAGGGGCCAGCAGGAGCAGGAACGCTACTCCTCCCTCCGCGATCGTGAAATCAAGACCAGGCAACTCCGCGATGGCGTGAAACAGGCGCAGCGAGAAGAGGCCAAAGCAGCCGACGCCCAATTCCAATGCCGCGAAGATGAGCGGCAGGGGCCGGCTGGGATCCGCCGCAACGCGCGCGCCTGCCAGCCCGCCTACCCCCAGACCAAGCATGAACGCGGTCACGATAATGGTGACCGATTCGATGTTGGTGCCGAAGATGGTAAAAAGCGATCTTTCCCAAACGATCTGATACAGCAAAGCTGGGAAACCGGATACAAAAAACAGCACATGGAGCCAGCCGGTACGAACTGGACGGCCCGCCGGCCGCAACGTATTGAGTCCCATCGTCTGTGCCATCAGCATACTGCACCTGATCCCGGCGTTGTGGTTCGCCTTGCACGGCGGCGGCCGCGCCTGGCGCCATGCACGAGGAAGGTTTCAAAACTTACCGCAGCGCCGGCTGGAGACGTTCCAACACCACCACCTTTGACTTGTACCCCTGCCGCAGCGTGCGCAGCGTCACCAGCTCCACCTCGAACTCCTTCCGCGCCTCAAACAGCGGCGAAACTCTCGCCGCCTTCACCGCGGCCATCATCGGCTCGCCTCCAGGCCAGCCGCTCCAGTCCACGTCCTGGTAGATGAGATACCGGCAGCCTACCTCGTCCATCCTCAGCGCCAGGTCCTTGTCCCCGCGCACCTCCCGCCAGTCCACCACGCCCCTGCTGGGAGGATCGGCGCGCCGGTGCCACCGTTCCAGGTAGTAGGTCTGCGCGGAGTACACCACCACAAGAAACCGCGCCTGTGGCAGAGTGTGCCGGTTCGCCCATTCGTACACCTCGTAGAACCACGTGGCCCGGTGAAAACGCTGGAAATCCCCCGTGGCTATCAGGTGAAAGCTATCCGCCGAATACATCACGCCCACGCCAGCCAGAGCCGCCATCCCCAACACGGCGGTCTTGGAGAGCCACCGCCCGAGTCCGGGCCGCGCCAGCAGCTTCCCCAGCGGCCCGGCCCATCCGATCAGAATGACGGGCGTCAGCATCAGCGCCGACTTCGGAAACATCGTTGGTTGGGCCACAACCCACAGCGCCCACAGAAGCGCCAGAAGGCCGGCAGCGGAGCCCCTGGCCCCAGCTCGTTTCCACAACGCCATCGCCAGCAGCAACAGACCGAGCAGCGGGAACGGGAACACCGTCGGCTCCCGAACCAGCCAGCGGAGCCCTTCCGCCACCGTCTGAAGCGTCAGCGTTCCGTTCCAAAGCTCCAACTGACGCCGAACGGTCTCATCCGCATAACCCGAGTTGCCGAACCACCGCGTCATCAGCGGCCACACCGGGTTGCGGAAGCTCAGCGCATTCATGACGTAAAACGGCGAGCTGAGAACCCAGGCCGCTGCCCCTCCAGCCGCGAATTGGACATACGCCCGCTGCGGAACGTGGTCCCGGTAAGAACGGATGAGCACAAGCAGCGTGACCGCCAGGCCGATGGCGGCAGCCTGATAGCGGCTCTGCATGCCGATCCAAGCCGCAAAACCTAACAGCCCATACGCCTTGGCGCCGGCCTCCTGCGGCAGCGTCAACAGCACCACCACCGTGAGCGCCACGAGCAGCAGATACATCTCGGCGAAGGCGGTGGTAGCCATTTTGAGCACGTAGGGCTGAAAGACAAACAGACCCGTGAGCAGGAAGGAAGAACCCGCGCCGCCGAGCTTCTTGGCGGCCCAGGCCAGCGTCAGCGCCGCCACGACCCACAGCCCGAGGTTAAGAAAGTGCGCGCCCTGGGGAAGCCCCCAATGCTCAAAGGGCAGGTAATTCAGACTCCAGCCGAACGGGAAACTGAAGTGCAGGTCCGGAATGGCGGTCCACCGGCCCTCGATGTCGATTTGCCGGATGTGGCCCAGGTGATACCGCATCACGTCGGCGTCGCGCGGCGGACAGCAGGCCAGCATCCAGGCCCAGGCAAGAAGGATAAGGCCTGCACCGCGCACCACGCGGCGGCCACTGGTAAGCTGCGCGTAGATTCGCGCCAGGCCCCTCATCTCCTCCCAGGCGCGTCTGCCGCCGAAAAGCAATCCCAAACCGCTCGCGGCGAACGTAGCGGCCAGCGCCCACCGGGTTCCCGCCGTGGCCGAAAGGACCGCGAGCAAAAATCCCGTAACGCCGCTGCCGGCCAGCAAGGCACACAGGGAACTAATGGGTGGCGCTGACCTGCCCCGCACAACGAGTGAGCCCAGCGCAATCCAAGCGGTGAACTGCGCCGCCGCCCATGCGGAAGCAATTGCGCCAGCGGCGATGGCGGACATACTGCTGGCTTATCACAAATCAGCCCAATCCGGTGCGTCTTTTCCGGCGGCAACATCCCGCCGGGGATTCCGTGCCACGTTTCCGACCGAGATGGCCTGGGAATTGCGGACTGCGGCGGCGTGTGGCTCCGGACCTGTGCCGCCGGGATTCGTGCGGGCCATGCCCTGGCCCCGCGCCTCGCTGGCGCCAAGCGGAGCGTCCCGAGTTGGCGAGGCCGGCAGGGGGCTGGGGAACCGGATGGGCCGCTCGCGAGCGGCCGCGACAGGCGATTTGTATAAGGTAGCGGGCGCCGAGGGAACAGGGGTGACAGGCAGCGTTGTTCGGGCTGGTTTCGAGGGAAAAACGGTGACAGGCACCATTATCCACGCGCCAGGAGCGTGGCAGCGGTCAGTTCGGAGATTCCGTGGGCTTGGGATAATGGAGCCCGGTGAATGAAAGACCGCGATAAGTAAGGGAAAAACGGTGACAGGCACCATTATCCACGCGCCAGGAGCGTGGCAGCGGTCAGTTCGGAGATTCCGTGGGCTTGGGATAATGGAGCCCGGTGAATGAAAGACCGCGATAAGTAAGGGAAAAACGGTGACAGGCACCATTATCCACGCGCCAGGAGCGTGGCAGCGGTCAGTTCGGAGATTCCGTGGGCTTGGGATAATGGAGCCAGTCACCGTTTTTCGATTGGGGGGACAGCCCGCTCCGCCCACTCGCTTCGCTCGAGGCAGAGTAGGCAGTCCCCTTGCGTGGGCTTGGGATAATGGAGCCAGTCATCGTTTTTCGGCGGGGGGGGAGAGGCGGCGCTGGAGGCGCTCGGCGCGGCGGCGCAGGGCGGGAGTGTCTTCCAGCCGCAGCGCGGCGGAGGTGAATTCCAGCGCCAGCGCGAAATTCTTCTCGCGGTGTTCGTAGTGCTTGGCCAGTTCCTGCAAGGCGGCGGCGCGATGCGGGTTGGGCGCCAGGGACAACTCCGACCACGCCGCCAGGGCGGCCGGCTCGTTGCCGAGGCGCTTCTCCAGGACCGCAATCTCCCACAGCGTCCGGAACAGAAGCTGGTCCGAAAGGCCCATCCCAACCGCCCGGCGCAGCAAGGGCAGCGCCTCCTGCGGCCGCCCGGCTTTGAGCAGCCAGCGCGCCAGCCCGACCCAATCCGCTCCGTGCGCCAGCGGCGCTTCGCGCGGCGAGCGGTAGGCGCAAGGAACGATGCCGGTCAGGCAGGCCAGGGTCAGGATGTCAATGGCGTTGTGGTGAAAGATAGGCACCAGGCGGAAAGCCTGACGGCGGCGCAGGTACTCGAAGTAAACGTAGGGAATCATCTCGCCGGGCAAGTCGCCTTCGCGCTCCACGCCCAGAATCTGGTTTTCCAGGTCCACCAGACGGCAGCTTTCCAGGCGCAGCTTCCAGAGGCGGCGCGCGCCGAACAGCAGGTCCAGGTGGGCCAGGCGCTCGAAGGGCGGCCGGCGGCGCATCATGCGGAAACGGGTTTCGAGCAGAGGCTGGTCGTAGGTCTTCCCGTTGTAAGTGATGAGGATGTCGAATTGCGCGAGGTGGCGGTCGAGAGCGTCGAGCAGGCTGGCCTCCTCGCCGAAGTCGCGCATGAAGAACTGGCGGATGCGGAAGCCGTCCGGAGCGATTCGCCCCACCCCGACCAGGAAGGCGTACGTGCCCGAGCCGGTGGCCAGGCCGGTGGTCTCGGTGTCCAGAAACGCCCAGCGGGGGGGCGGCGCCGCCGGGACGGTGTCCTGGGAGAGCGGAACGAGCCAATCTTCGGGGAGTTCCTGAAGGTTGGAGATGTCCATGCTGCCGTGCCGCCGGTGGCGCTCGTAGAGCTTCTCGGTCTCGAAGTGGCTGCCGTGGGCGGTTTCGACCACCTCGCCGGACATGAATTCATCGGCGAAGTGGTGGAGGGGGGCGAAGTTCTCGGGAGGAATTTCCGGTTTTTCGGGCGGCGGGGAGGGGAGCCGGGCATATTTGGCGTCGATGCGGCGAATTCGCCGGCGCAGCATCGCCAGATGTTCGTGGAGGTCGGACATGGAAGACGGCTTCTACCTGCCAATTGTAGGGGATTGCGAGAGCGGCGCGCGCCGCCCGTTCCCCCGCTTTCTTTGCCGCACCCGGCCGCACGCGCCTGCGCCGCCGGCGATCAGTATTTCGGGACCGAGGGATCGACCTGGTCGCTCCAGGCCAGGATGCCGCCGGTCAGGTTGCGGACCGGGCCGAAGCCCTGGTTGCGGAGGAATTCGGCCACCTTGGCGCTCCGGGCGCCGCTGCGGCAATAGACCACGATCTCCTGTCCGCGGTCCAATTCCCCCAAGCGCTTGGGCACTTCCCGCATGGGGATGAACGTGGCGTTGGGCAGCCGGCAGATCTGACATTCGTGCGGCTCCCGGACGTCGAGCAGGAGGAAGCGGCCGCCGCGATCCAGCCTGGCCTTGAGCTGGAGCGGGCCGATGTCCGGTCCCGCCGGCTCCGGCTCCGCGGCGGCGGCCGCCGGAACACCGCAGAACTCGTGGTAGTCGATCAGCTCGCGGATCGAGGGCCTGTCTCCGCAGACGGGGCACTCCGGGTCGCGCCGCAGCTTCATTTCGCGGAAGCGCATCGAGAGCGCGTCGTAGAGCAGGAGGCGTCCGACCAGGGGCTCGCCGGCTCCGAGAATCAGCTTCACGGTTTCGGTGGCCTGCACGAGACCGATGAGGCCGGGCAGCACGCCCAGCACGCCGCCTTCGGCGCAGCTTGGGACCAGGCCCGGGGGAGGCGGCTCCGGGTAGAGGCAACGATAGCAGGGACCGCCGGGATGGGCGAAGACGGTGGCCTGCCCTTCGAAGCGGAAGATGGAGCCGTAGACGTTGGGCTTGCCGAGCAGGACGCAGGCGTCGTTGACCAGGTAGCGGGTGGGGAAGTTGTCGGTTCCATCCACCACCAGGTCGTAGTCCCGAAGAATCGGGAGCGCGTTATCGCTGGTGAGCGCGGTCTCGAAGCGGTCCACCTGGACGTGGGGATTGATGTCGCGGATCGTCTCCACGGCCGAGTCGAGCTTTTTGCGGCCCACGTCGCTGGAGCCGTGGATCACCTGGCGCTGGAGGTTGCTCTGATCCACGACGTCGAAATCCACGATGCCGAGCCGGCCCACCCCGGCGGCGGCCAGGTAAAGCGCCACAGGGGAGCCCAGTCCGCCCGCGCCGACGAGCAGAACCCGGGCGCGCTTCAGCTTGAGCTGGCCCTCGAGGCCCACCTCGGGGATGATGAGGTGGCGGCTGTAGCGCAGGATCTCTTCGTTCGAGAGCTCGGCCACCGGGGCTTCCGTATCCGCGGGGGCGGCGCCGCCGGCGATGCTGGGAACGATGGAGACGGTGTCCCCGGAGGCGACGGGCGTTTTGTCGCGCTCCAGGTGGCGGATGTCCTCGTCGTTCACGTAGACATTGACGAAGCTGCGCAGTTTGCCCTCGGGGGTGAACAGGTGCTTGCGAAGTTCAGCGTTCTCGCGCGTGAGCAGGTCCAGCAGCTCGCCGACGGTGGAGGCTTCGAGGACGACCGAATCCTTGTCGCCGGCGAAAGGCCGCAGGGGGGTTGGGATCAAGATTCTTGCCATAAATTAATGTCTCCGTCCGGGCAGGAAAGCGGCTCCTGGAGGGCGCTGGTTCGATCCGCGTCCGGCAGGTAGCAGTTGGCGTGGTGGAAGCTGCCGCCACGAAGGGACAGCACCACAAAGGAATACCAGGGACAGGAATTCCGGAGGTCGGTTTCCGAGAAGTAGGCGTCGCAATCCGGATGGGAATGATAGATGCCGATCAAGGACAGGTTCGCGGCGCGGGCGGCCTTCTCGGCCGCGAGCAGGTCTCCGGGGCGGACCTCATAGCGGCTGGCCTGAGAGCCGGGAAAGGCGTTCTCCAGCGGGATCGCGCGGGTGACGGTCTTTTCGCCGTCCGCGCCGCGTCGGCCCAGCATGGCGCCGCAGCATTCATTGGGATAGGTTTGCGAGGCGTGAGCCAGCATGGCGGCCCACGGCTCCGCTTCAATCCGGATCATTCCAGAAGCTCTCGCTCAGATACTTCGCCCCGCCGTCGCAGAGGATCGTCACAATCACGGCGCGGCGGCCCTCCGAGGCCAGTTCGCGGGCCAGCCGCAACGACGCCGCCACGTTGGCGCCGGCCGAGACCCCGGTCAACAGGCCCTCTTCGCGAGCGAGCCGGCGGGCGGCGCTCTGCGCCTCCTCGGTGCCGATGTAGATGTTTCGGGCGGCCAGGCCGGGGTCGTAGATGCCGGGCCGGTGCAGAGCCGCGTCCATGTTCCTGGAGCCTTCGATTCCGTGAAAACCGGCGTCGGGCTGAACCGAGACGCACTCGACGCCGGGCAGATCCTGCCGCAAGCGGCGCGACGCGCCGGTGAAGGTGCCGCTGGTGCCCATAATGGCGACGAAGTGGGTGATGCGGCGGCGGGTCTGCCTGAGGATTTCCGGCGCGGTGGTTTCATAGTGTGCCCGCCAGTTGGCGGGGTTGTTGTACTGGTCGGCGTAGAAGCAGCCATCGGGATCCCGGGCGTAGATTTCGCGGCAGACCTCGATGGCGCCGTCGGAACCCGCGCCCGGGTCGGTAAGGACCAGTTCCGCGCCGTAAGCGCGCAGGGTGGTCTTGCGCTCCTCGGATGCGTTCTGGGGGATGCAGATCCTGACGCGGTAGCCGCGCGCCGCGGCGATCATCGCGTAAGCGATGCCGGTGTTTCCGCTGGAGGCGTCCAGGATGGTCTGCCCCGGCCGTAGCGCGCCGCTGCTCTCGGCGGTGAGGATGATGCTCCTGGCAGGACGGTCCTTGACCGAGCCTCCAGGGTTCATGAATTCCGCCTTGGCGTAGATCTCAATGCCTTCCAGCCCGGCCGCCAGCCGGTTCAGGCGCAGCAACGGCGTGTTGCCGATCGAGTCCAGAAGTGATTCACCGTCCTGGTGAGGGGCAAACGGCATAGCCAAAGCCGAGGTCATGGAAGGCACTCAGTAGTCCTATTTTATCGATGGCATCTAATATAGTCAAGAATAGGATGATTGTGTCCGTTGGAACGATGCAATCGCGGGTCTCTATTCAGGGCGTGGGGATTTCGCCGAGTGGAGGGCACGGACGTCCGGATTCCAACTCGCGGCCGGGCAGACAGGATGTGGTCAAGTTCTCGAACACGGAGAGAAGCCAGTTCATTACTAACCTTTAACATTAATTTCGACTCAGAATGCGTAATTACGAACTATAATGACTTCCGACGCCAGGCAACGATGATCGTCGCGCCCCGTGATGCGCTCTCGACCACCAAACGACCCCAGGGGGCGTTGTTCGCCTGGATGCGCCGCAGCCACGCCGCACAGCACAGCATCCGCACGCGTTCCTTGCGGCCTGGAACTGCTTTCCGCTTGACTACGCAATTGATGGATTGTTCCTGGAGCAGGCTTCGCCGCGCGGGTGAGGGCGTTCCCGAGGCGGGCTTGGTTCCCTGGCAATAGCAGCAGGCCGGCGCGGGATACTTTTGCATCCGCTCAGGCATAGAAAGCGCCGCCCGGCGAGGCGGATGGAACAGGGGTCCAAAGATGGGAAAAAAAGAGTTTTCGGCCGGGAGAGCCGCAATCTCCCTTCTTCTTGCAGGCCTGATATTGGTTATGGCGGCGGGAACGGCCACCGCCCAAACCGGGGGTTTGTCCACGCTGGTGGGCACTGTGCGCGACAGCACGGGCGCCGTGATTCCCGGGGCCAAGATCGTGGTCGTGAACATCGGGAGGAATATCCGTTCCGAGAGCGTGACGGCCGCGGAAGGCAACTATTACGTTCCCTATTTGAGCGCGGGAACGTACCGGCTGACGGTGGAGGCATCGGGATTCCGGCAGCATGTGCGGGACGGGATTACGTTGCGTCCCAACGAAACGCCACGGATTGACGTGGTGATGGAGCTGGGCGCGCTCACCGAGGCGGTCACGGTCAGCGGCCAGGCGCCGCTGCTGAACACAGAGACGGTGGCCACGGGCGCGTCTCTCGACCAGGACGTGCTGGTCAAGATGGCGAATGTCCAGAAGCGCATCGTGCGCGCTCTCTACTACTTCCCCGGGGCGGTGGGGACGACGCAGGTGGGCTACCACATCGCGGGACAAGAGCAGAACGCCATCGGCTACACTCTGGACGGCATCACGGGCAAGACTCCCGGCAGCGACACCTTCGACCACCTGCATCAGACGATTCAGACGACCCAGGACGCGCTCGAGGAGATCAAGGTTCTGACCAGCGGTCTTTCGGCCGAATACGGACACGCGGCGGGCGGCGCGATGAAGCTGGTATTCCGCTCCGGGACCAACGACCTCCACGGTTCGTTCGAGGAACGGTATATCGACGACAGTTTCGTGCACCGGCACTATTTGCAGCAACTGCCTACCTACGATCCGTGGAGCTACAAGGCGATTGACGCGGTGGGAAGCGGGCCGCTCTGGCTCCCGAAGATTTACAACGGCAAGAACAGGACGTTCTGGCTCTTCGGTTACGCAGCGCACCTGGAAAACTGGCAGGGCGACCAGCGGACCACGGTTCCCAGCCCCGCCATGCTGGCAGGCGACTTCTCTTTTCCCGAAGCCACGGGGGGCGGGCTGCCGATCTACAATCCCTTCACAACGCGACAGTCCGGAAGCACCTGGATTCGGGACCCCTTCGCCGGGAACAAGGTTCCGCAGGATCTGTATGATCCCGTGGTGAAGAACTTCCTGGCGCAGAAGCCGTGGGCGGAGCCCAACACGGAAGGAGTCGCCAGCCGGACCGGCCCGACGCAGAACCTGATCGGCTCGGCCGAAAAAATCATCCGTCGCACCCGCTGGGACATCAAGGTGGACCACCAGCTCTCGGCGAATCACAAGATGTTCGGCCGGTATTCGCAGGCGCACCACCGGGCCTACCGTGGCGCGCGGGACATCCGCATCGCCTGGAGAGACATCGACGTCAACGTCAACCCCCAGCCGATCGACAACATCAACGGCGTGCTGAACGACACCTTCGTGTTCGGCCCAACGACGTTCAACGAGTTCCGGGTTGGGTACAACCGCCGGGCGTCCTCCACCGACGCCTTCACGTACGGGCAGAACTGGGGACAGAAGCTGGGGCTGCCGGGCGTGCCGCCGGAGACCTTTCCCTACTTCAACGTCGGCTACGGCATTTCCTCTCTGAACCGTTCCTATGAGGTAGGCGAGGACATCGTGCTTCAGAACAATTTCACCAAGATTGTGAGCGTTCACACGATCAAGGCGGGATATGAGGGGATCCGGACCCGGGTGAACAGCGCCAGCGGCGACCTGCCATCCGGCAACTACAGTTTCGGCGGGACCAACGCGCCGTTCACCCCGAATACGGGGCAGACATTCGCGTCGTTCCTGCTGGGCACGGTAACGAGCGCCAGTTTCAGCCAGACCCGCGCCAACAACCTGCCGCGGTGGTGGAAGCAGGATTGGTATATTCAGGACGACTGGAAGGTAAGGCCGGGCGTGACCCTGAGCCTCGGCCTGAGGTGGTCCTACGCTTCTCCCTATTCCACCAAGTACGGGCAGCAATCCCAGTGGGATCCGAACGTGGTGGACCCGCTCACGGGATTGAAGGGCGCCATCACGCACCCGAAGGAAACGGTCGGCAAGCGCGACCTCAACAACTTCCAGCCGCGCCTGGGGCTGGTCTGGAATTTCCGGCAGAAGTGGGTGTTCCGTTCCGCGTTCGGGATACTGACGCAGGACATGCAGGGGCAGACGGGTTTTGAGGAGTACAATGCGACCTACAACATCGTCCAGCCGACGGGCGACCCGCGCCACCTGTTCCGCCTGCGGGACGGCCCTGGAGAGATCAAGTACACCGTCCTGCCGGATGGGACGGTTCCTTACAGCGGCGCAAGCTACAACAACCGGGGAGCGACATGGCGGGACCCCGGCCTGCGCAACCCCTATGTCATGAACTGGTCGGCTGGCTTCCAGTACGAGTTCGCCCGCGCCTGGCTGGCGGAGATGACCTACCAGGGCACGGCGGGAGTGGGGCTGGTGGGCACCTGGAACATCAATGAGATTCCGCTCACCGTCACGCTTTCGGGCAACCAGACACTGTTGGATCAGATCTACCAGGCTCAGCAGAATTACAAGCCGTACACCCACTTCGGAAACATCACGCTGCGATCGAACTTCAACCACAACTCGTACCACAGCGGGACCGTGCGCGTGGAGAAACGGTACTCGCGGGGATTGACGATCAACGCGTTCTACACCTACTCGAAGACGCTGACCGATGTGGGCGCGATTTCCTACTATGCGCGCAATGCCAAGACCCGGGCGGGCTACGACATCCGCCACAACAGCACCATCATGGCGATCTACGAGCTTCCGGCCGGCAGAGGCCGCCGGTGGCTGAATCGCGGCGGGATTGTGAACGGAATTGTGGGCGGCTGGGACATCACCTGGACCCAGACCATGCAGTCCGGCGTGCCGATATCGATCGGCATGAGCGGCAGCCCGCACCGCTACATAACCTCACCCTGGATCAACGCCCTGGTCCCCATCGAGGAGGCCAAGACTCCGGACTGGAATATCGGGCCCAACCGCTTCCCGACGTCGGCCCAGAATCCGTACCTCAAGGCGAGCGCCTTCGCCTATCCTGCGCCGTATACGGCGGGCAGTCTGGCCAGGAATGTATTGGAAGCGACGGGCCTGTTCTGGGGCCAGTTCGCGGTCTCCAAGAGCTGGACCATCAAAGAACGCGCGCGGATCACGCTGCGGGCAGACGGGCATAACCTCCCCTTCAAGCGTCCGCAGTTCAACCAGCCGAATTCGACGTACAACCAAAACAGCCTGAATACGTTCGGAACGCACACGAGCACGCGTGGCGCGTGGTCGGAGTTCGGAACGGCGCAATCCAACATGCAGCTTTCGATACGCGGGGAGTTCTGAAGCCGCGTCATTCGGGGCCGGAGGGGGCCGCCCGCGAGCGGCCCCCTGGCGGCGCTTACTGAGGCTGGTCGAGGGCGAGGGAGAGGTTTTCCCATTCGGCGAGCAGGGCGTCCACGGCTCCGCGCAGAGAGGCCACCTCCGAGGCCAGCCGGCGGGCCTCTTCCGCGCCGCGGTAGACGGCCAGTTCGCGCTCGGCGGCCGAGATCTGAGCCTCCAGCCGGGCCACCTCTTCCTCAATCTCGGCGCGACGCTCCTCCATTTGCCGCAGCTTGATGGGGTTCAGGCGCCTGGGCCTGGACCCGGCCCGCGGCGCCTCCTCGCGTTCCGGGGCCGCAACGGGAACCGTGGCTTCGGCGGCGGATTCCTGATTCGACTTGCGAAAGAGGTAGTCTTCGTAGTTGCCCGGGTAGATCCGCACCTGAAGCTCGCCGACTTCGAAGACGCGGGTGGCGAGCTTATCGATGAAATACCGGTCGTGCGAAACGAAGACCAGGGTTCCGGAGTAGTCTTGAAGCGCCTCGAGGAGCACGTCTTTGGCCCTCAGGTCCAGGTGATTGGTGGGTTCGTCCAAAAGCAGAAAGTTGGCCGGGTTGAGCAGAAGGCGGGCGATGGCGTAACGGTTCCTCTCGCCGCCGCTGAGGACGCCGATGGGTTTGAAGACATCGGCTTCCGAAAACAGGAAGCAGCCGAGCAGGCTGCGCAGTTCGGTCTGCGCGGCGTGAGGGGCGAGGGAGGAGAGGTCGTCCAGCAAGCGGAGAGCGGGGTCGAGTTCGCGGTACTGGTCTTGCGCGAAGTAGTCCAGCGCCACGTTGTGTCCGAGAACCAGTTCGCCCGCGGTGAGGGGCTCGACTCCGGAGAGGATCCGGATGAGGGTCGACTTGCCGGCGCCGTTGGGACCGACGAGGGCGATGCGGTCCCCGCGCTCGATGAGCAGGTTCACATCCTCGAAGACGCGGCGGCCGCCGTAGGACTTGCGCGCCCCCCGCAGTTCGGCGACGACGCGCCCGCTGGCCTTGGGCTGGGGGAACGAGAAGCGGACGGACTTCTCTTCCTGGGGCGGCAACTCGATCCTCTCCATCCGCTCGAGTTCTTTGATGCGGCTCTGCACCTGCCTGGCCTTGGTGGCCTGGTACCGGAACCGGTTGACAAAGGCTTCCAACTGGCGCACCCGGTCCTGCTGGTTTCGCCAGGCCGCCTCCAGTTGGGCGCGGCGCTCGGCCTTTAGTTCCAGGAAGCGCGAGTAGTTCCCGTTGTAGAAATGCATCCCCTGGTTCCACAGCTCGACGATCTTGTGGACGGTCACATCGAGGAAGTAGCGGTCGTGGGAGACGAGGACAAAGGCATGGGGATAGGCCGAAAGGTATTCTTCGAGCCAGTTCCGCGCCTCGAGGTCGAGGTGATTGGTCGGCTCGTCGAGCAACAGGAGGTTGGGCCTGGCGAGCAGCAGGCGGGCGAGCGCGAGGCGCATTTGCCAGCCGCCGGAGAACTCCCCGGCGGGGCGGGACCAGTCCCCCTTGCGGAAGCCGAGTCCGTTGAGCACCGCGCCGGCCTGGGCTTCCAAGGCGTAGCCGTCGCGGGTGCGGAATTCGTGCTCCAGGCGGTGGAACCGGTCGGCGGCGGCGGCGTATTCCCTGCCGGCGGGATCCAGAGCGGCCAGACTCCTGGCGAGAGAATCCAGCTCCGCCTCGATGGAGCGAAGATCTTCGAAAACGGAGAGGCATTCGGCGAGCACAGTCCGGCCGGTAAGGCTCAGCCCATATTGCGGAAGGTAGCCGCACTGAATGCCCCGGGTGGAGAGCAGTTCGCCGTAGTCGAGGGACTCCTGCCCGGCGAGGATTTTCAGCAGGGTCGTTTTGCCGCTTCCATTCGCGCCAACGAGGCCCACCCGGTCGCCGGGGTTAATCTGCCAGTCCGCCTTCTCGAACAGAAGCTTCTCGCCGAACCGTTTGCCGGCGCCGGCCAACTGGATCACTTTGCGGGACCGGAGAAGAAGCCGATGGCCGCCGAGATGTAGTCCTTGAGTTCGGACCGTTTCACAACGGCATCGAGGAAACCATGCTTGAGCAGGAATTCGCTCCTCTGAAAGCCCTCAGGAAGCTTCTGGCGAATGGTCTGCTCGATGACGCGGGGTCCGGCGAAGCCGATCAGGGCGCCGGGCTCGGCGATATTGAGGTCGCCCAGCATGGCGAAGCTGGCAGTGACTCCGCCGGTGGTGGGATCGGTGAGGACGCTGATATAGGGCACACGGCGCCCATCGAGGCGAGCCAAGGCGGCCGAGATCTTGGCCATCTGCATCAGGCTGACGGCGCCTTCCTGCATCCGGGCGCCGCCCGACGCGGATACGATGATGAGAGGCATCCGCTGGGCGAAGCAGCGCTCGATCATGCGGGTGATTTTCTCGCCGAGCACCGCGCCCATGCTCCCGCCGATGAACTTGAGTTCCAGGGAACAGATGCCGGCGGGCCGGCCGTTCAGGCGGCCGGTGGCGGAGATGATCGCATCCTGGAGCAAGGTGGCTTTCCGCATGGCGGCCAGCCGCTCCTTGTACGATCGCTGGTCGACGAACTCGAGCGGGTCGGTGGAGGCCAGGCCGCGGTCGACCTCCTGATACTCGCCTCCGTCGAACAGTTGCCGCAAGCGGGTGGCGGCGTCCACCTTGAAGTGGTATTCGCACTTTGGACAGACGTGGAGGTTTTCTTCCAGCGCCTTGCGCCAGACAATCTGGCGGCAGCTATCGCACTTCAGCCACAGGCCCTCTGTCCGGACGCGCTGTTCCTCGGGGGGTGCGCCCGGCGGACGGGCGGTCTTTTGTCTAGTGAACCATGCCATTTGAGGCGTTCCGATCTGCTATTGTCCTACATCTGAGCGGCGCCGGGCTGAATCGCGGCGCGCTCCTGGATTCATTCGGCCATCCTGTAGATAAAATCACGGAGCCTGAGGTACCACTCCGAACCCAAACCGGAAGGGAATTCGGGCGCGGAGCACCAGGCGGCGGCGTTGCCCTTCCCGGACAGCCGCAGAATTTCCGGCAGGATCTTCTCGCCGGGCTTGTTCTCGATGGAGCGGACGAGGGCGAGATCCTGCACCACGTTCCTCAGAATCAAACCCTGCACCGTCGCGCCGCCGGCGGGCTGGGGGGGCGCCGCCACACCGCAAATGTAGGCGCGCAACGCTTCTCTTGCCGCGGCGTCGGCGGGCGAGGACGGCGATGGCAGGGCCACGCCCGCGGCCTGTTCCGCCGGAAGGGTGGCGCCGGCGATTCGCACTTCCATGGGATAGATGATCCAGTCCCCGTCGACGTAGAGCTGCAATTCCACGCGCGCCCGCATGGGGGGCCGGTCCGCCGGCGTCCAGAGATCCAGCAGAAATGTGACCGTATTCTGCCCCGGAATGGAAGCCTCCGGTCCCGGAATGGATCCCCTGGCGGGCTG
>Ga0101944_10003827_pt1 | contig 20001 bp, 18 predicted proteins | sample DewCreD2012metaG_FD_75245 | JGI IMG/M metagenome (GOLD analysis project Ga0101944, IMG submission 75245) | Hot spring sediment bacterial and archeal communities from British Columbia, Canada, to study Microbial Dark Matter (Phase II) - Dewar... ... | reverse complement strand
ACCGGGAAGCCTAGCCGAGAGATGTGGAAGCCGCCTTAGCCGAACAGAGTCGAGTCCGCGCGAGACTGGCCCGAGAAGTTGGCCCGAGGGCGTTGACCATAGCCCGTCTCGAGCATCATGGAGTCGAGAACCTCGAGGAGAGTCACCGTGAGCATCTCCGGGGTCTCGTTCAGAAGGTTGAGCAGGCCTAAGGTGAAGGCGCCGTTGGCGGTTCCGTCGGGCAACCGCACATCGACCACGCGCTCCGCCAAGTTGCCGGCGTAGACGTTCAGCCAACTTCCGCCATCCACTTGCTCCTTGTCTCCAGTGCTCTCGAGGATGCCGGTCATGGCTTCCGAACTCAGCATGTGAAAGCCATCGCTGCCCAGTCCGGGCATGCACTTGGTCAGCAAGTTCTCTCCTCCCGCCACACCGGCCGCCCCCGCACCCGCCGTCCCCTCCCCCGCCGCCCTGATGCGACAACTCTCCGCCGCCGGCCGCATGCCGCCCCCCGCACCCCGCCTCCCCCTCCCCGACATGTCCGAACCCCAGGCCGTCTCCGAAGCCGACCTGCAAGACCCCCTTGAAGGCGAAGGCTACGAAGGACCGACCCGCGTCGTCTCCATGAGCGACGACCTCATCGCCGCCGCCCAGGGCAAGGTCGACCCGAGCGCCCAACGCGAGGCGGCCCTGCAACGCCTGTTCAACGACTTCCGCTCCACCAAGGTCCAGTGCGGCGAGTCGGTCGATGGCCTCACCTTCGAGAAATTCAAGGCCTCCGTCGACAAGAGCCGCGCCGCCATCCTCTCCAAACAGAAGTGCAAGGACGTCCAGTTCTCCGTCTACGTCAAGGCCGGCAAGGCCGCCCTCAAGGCCACGCCGATCGTCTGACCTCGCCCCGCCCCCCCCGGCGGGCCCCACCGACAAGGAGCGCCCCATGCCCGACCAGCCCCCCCAACAACCACCCGCCCCCCCCAAGGGCCCCCCGAAACTCCAGATCAAACTCGACGAGCCGATCGCCCAGGGCGTCTACACCAACATGGTCCTCATCCACTCCAACGACTCCGAGTTCATGCTCGACTTCTGCTTCGTCCAGCCCCACCAACCCCTCGCCACCGTCCGCGCCCGCGTCATCACCTCCCCCCGCCACATCAAACGCTTCCAGCGCATCCTGACCCAGCAGCTCGAACGCTGGGAGGAAGTCCACGGCGAAATCGGTCCCCTCACCCCGGGCGAAGCCGAAGGCACCTACCACTGACCCCCTCCCCGCCGAAGTCGCCGTCGGCGCGAGCGTCGCCGTCGACGGCGTGGGCGTGGACGAACGCCCCCCCCCTTCCCCCTACCGCGGATAGATCGCGAACCAGGTCAGATAGCCGAGCCCCTCGCCGTCCGCCGTCCGGATCCGCCCGTCCGCCGAAACCGTCGCCGTCACCGCCGCCGCCCACTCCCCCTCCGTCAACCCCGCGTCCTGCGGATGCGCACCCCCCAACACGAACACGTCCACCACCGCCCCGACCGGCAACCCCGCGTCGTTCGGCAGATCGAGACCCGCAGGACGCAACATCGGGTCGGTCATCGTGCCCGGCTCGATGATCTCCGTGTCCACCGGCGTCACCACGTACAACGCCGCCGGCAGATGCCCCGGGTCGAGGAAACACGGCACGTGCTCGGCCAGCGGGAAACGGGTCAACGCCAGGCTCTGCGCCGCGCCGATCGGCGGCAACACCTCGACCCCCGCCGGCAACACCAGCACACCCCCGTCCGACGCCTCGATCCGCACCTCCGACGGCAACGCCCCGAACGGCAACTCCACCCCCGCCGGCGCCTCGTACAACCGGAACTCCGCGCACAACTCCACCGCCCCGTCGCACAACGCCTCGAACCGGCAGAACGGCGTGTGCCGCGGCGGGTCCGACGGGAAATAGATCGCCACCCCGTCGACCGCCGAAACCGACGCCGGAATCGCCGCCGCAAACCACCCGTCGGCGCGACTGCGCGCCGAGTAGCAGTGACCCGCCGCACACAACGCCACCATCTGCCCGCCCAACGGCGCCCCCGACCCGTCCCGCACCGTGCCCCCCACGCAACGCAGCGCGAACGGCGGCGCGTGACACGCCTCCACCACGCAACTCCCCGACGGCTCCAAACACACCGCCGGCACGTCCGCCCCGCCGTCGTCCGCCGGCTCCACCCCCTCCGCCTCCCCCTCCTCGACCGGCACGTCCGCCTCCACCCCGACGTCCGCCTCCGCCCCCCCCTCGTCCACCACCTCCACCACGTCCCGCCCCCCGTCCCCGTCGTCCCCGCACGCCCCCAGCCACCCCGTCAGCACGATCCCGATCGCCGGCCGCCATCCGTACCGCATCGCCTCTCGACCTCCACCCCCACAGTCTGCGCGACCACCGCCGCCGAGTCAAAACCTCCCGCCCCCCTCGCGGCACCGTCACCGGCGACCCGAACCGCCGCCCCCGGAACGCGCGCCGGAAATCCCACCCGCACCGGTCGCGGCTGCACCCCGCCCAACCCCCGCTTGCACGGACCGGCCGATCGTGCTGCACTCGAAGGTGCCGTGCGCCCGGCGACGCACCAAGGGAGGAACGAATCGATGCCGATCCTGCGCTGCTTGCCCTGCCTGGCACTCCTCGCCGCCTGCTCGCCCTCCCCCGACGACTCCACAACCCCCGACGCCCGCGACGCCCGCGACGCCGCGCCCGACGGCGACGCCTCCCCCTGCGACCCGCTCCTCTGCGCCTCGCGCTGCGTCGCCACCGGCTACGCCACCGGCGTCTGCCGCGACAACGGCAGCTGCGCCTGCTCCGAACCCGAATGCGACCGCGTCGAATGCGACGAGGCGTGCCGGGCCCTCGGCTTCGACCAGGGAACCTGCCGCTCCACCGGCGCCTGCGCCTGCTCGAACGGCGCCGACGGCGGCACCGGCCCACAGACCGGCGAACGCTGCGGCGACAGCATCGATAACGACGGCGACGGACTCGTCGACGAGGACTGCGGCTGCACCCTCGGAACCCACCAGCCCTGCTACACCGGCCCGCTCTATACCCGCAACATCGGCGAATGCCGCGACGGCCTCCAACCCTGCGAATCGCTCGACGGCGTCCCCCACTGGGGCCCCTGCGAAGGCGACCGGCGCCCCGCCGCCGAAATCTGCAACGGCCTCGACGACGATTGCGACTTCATCACCGACGAGGGGTGCGGCGAGTGCGCCCCGGACGAGTTCGGCGCCGAAACGCGCTGCGCCGACTCCCGCGACAACGACTGCGACGACCGCGCCGACTGCTTCGACCCCGACTGCCCCCCGTGCTGCCGCGAGGAAGTCTGCGGCGACGGGATCGACAACAACTGCGACGACCTCGTCGACGAATACTGCGGCGTCCCCTGCACCCCCAACGAGTACTTCTCCCTCGCCGACTGCCGCGATCACCTCGACAACGACTGCGACGGCCGCGCCGACTGCGAAGACCCCCAGTGCTGCACCTCCGCCCCGTGCAACGTCCTGCCCCCCTGCTGCCCCACCTGCTGCGTCCCCGGCACCGTCCAACGCTGCTACCTCCCCCGCTACTGCTCCTCCTACGGCTGGCAGACCTGCAAACCCGACGGAACCTGGGGCGCCTGCATCGAAGGCGGCCCCTGACCCCCCCCCTCCCCATCCGCGTCGGCATCGCCGCGGGCGTGCCCACCCCCGTCCGCGTCGCCGTCGGCATCGGCAACCCCCTCCCCGCCCCCTCCCGCCCTTCCCCCCTTGCACCCCGCGCCGCTCCGGGTCAGACTCGACCGCGGAGGATCACCCGATGCACACCGGCACGAAACGCTGGATCGTGGGAATCGCCGCGGCGACGGTCGCAGGTCTCGCGGCCGCACTGGCCTGCGCCGACGGAGACGACGTGTCGTCCACCCCCTGCACGCAGCTCCTGTGCGAAGGCGGCAGCCTGTACTGCTGCGACCCCGCCCTCCCGGGCACCTGGGATCCCGCCGGCCGCTACTGCAACTGCCCGCCGCCGACCGGCCCCGACGCCGACGCCGACGCCGACGTCGGCCCCGGCCCCGACGCCGACGCCGACACCGCGAGCCCCGACGCCGACGCCGACACCACCGAACCTTGCGTCTACCCCCCGGGACCATACTCCTTCACCCACACCCGCATCACGCCGCCGATGCGCTGGCCCTCCGCCGTCGCCGGACCCGCCGAAACCCTCCCGGCCGACACCGAACGCCTCCGCTGCGACCCCGCCGTCAAGTCGATCTTCATCCAGGTGACGACCACCACCTGCCCGACCTGCGCGGAACGGATGCGGACGATCGCCGGGCTCGCCTCGACCTGGGCCGCCAACGGCACCAAGTGGATCTTCGTCGTCGGCGACGCCGCCTCCCCCTCCGTCGCCAACAGCTACGTCAACCGCTACGGCATCGATTTCGGCTGGCGCACCAACGACGCCGACAACAGCGCGGGCTCGGGCACCGTCGCCGGCAGCAGCAACTTCGCCGCCGTGCCCTGGACCGGCGTGATCCGCCCCGCGACCATGGAACTGGTCTGCGACGAACCCGACGACACCTACCTCAACCTCCAGCAGATCTCCAACGCCCTGGCCGCCGACCCCCTCGCCGACCTCTCCCGCTACTGCACCAACCACTGACCCCGCCGAAACCGCGACCTCCGCACCACCGCACCGCCCCACGCCGCAATCGCGACCCGCGCGGCGCCGCGCCGGAACCTCAGCCCCGCTCCCCCCCCAGGATCACCCGGGCGTCCAGCGCCCGACACCCCTCCCCCGCCGGGAAAACCCGCACCGGGTTGATGTCGACCTCCCGGATCTCGGGCCAGTCCGCAAGACACCGCCCGAGACGCAACATCACCTCGGTCAACGCCTCGAGGTCCGCCGCACGGGCGCCGCGCGCCCCGCGCAGGATCGCCGCCCCCCGCAGCTCGCCGATCGCCCGCAACGCCTCCTCGCGGTCGAACGGAAACACCCGCAACGCCGCCTCGCGCAGGATCTCCACGAACACCCCGCCCAGACCGACGAGCACCACCGGACCGAACGACGGGTCGCGCCGGCCCCCCACGATCATCTCCCGGCCCCCCGTCACCATCGGCTGCACCAGCACCCCCTCGATCTCCGCCTCCGGAAACGCCCCCGCGATCCGCTCGTGCATCTCCGCCCACGCCTGCCGCAACCCCGCCTCGCTCCGCAGGTTGAGCTGCACCCCGCCGAAATCCGACTTGTGCGAGATGCGCCGCGAAATCACCTTGATCGCCACCGGCCAGCCCAGCGCCTCCGCCGCCGCCACCGCCTCCTCCACCGTCCGCACGTGCCGCCCCCCCACCACCGGAATGCCGTAGCACGCCAGCAGCTCCACCGCCTCGTGCAAGTACAGGTCCCGCCCCTCGGACCGCGCCCCCTCCAGCAGCCGACCCACGCAGACGCCGTCCCCCTCGATCGCCGGAACCTCCGGCACCCGCCGCACCCGCGCCGCCTGCACCAGGTAGTCCTGCGAGGCGCGCAACGAACGCACCGCCAGGTCGATGTGCGTCCAGACCGGATGCTCCAGGCTCCGCTTGAGCCGCAACGTCTCCTCCTGCGACGTCGCCACGTAGAGCACCACCGGCTTCCCGTACCGCCGCCCCGCGTCCCCCGCGTACTGCAACACCTCCCGCGCCGCCGGACCCTCCACCCCCGGCACGTACGTCAGCAGGAACAACACCCCGTGCACCTCGGGAAGCTGCAACGTCTGGTCGATGATCCGCCGGTACACCTCGAGGTCGAACAGATCGCCGAGATCCAGCGGATTCGTCAGCCGGATCACCGAGGCGCGGAAGTGCCGCTCGATCTCCCGCAGGAACTCCGCCGGAAACGGCGACAACGCAAACCCGTACCGCTCGCAGGCGTCCGCCGCCAGCACCGCGTGCCCCCCCGAACGCGACAGCACCGCCAGGTTCGGTCCCCGCATCGGCGGCATCCGCAGCCCATGCACGTACGCCGCCAGGTTCGTCGGATTGCGCACCCGCACGATCCCCGCCTGCGCGAAACCCGCGTCCACCACCCGGTCGTCGTTCGACAACGACGCCGTGTGCGACGCCGCGATCGAACGCCCCAACGTCCCCACGTTGCCCTTGATCGCCAGGATCGGCTTGTGCGAACGACGCGCCACCTCCGCCAGCCGACACCCGTCCCGCACCCCCTCCAGATACAACACGATCATCCGCGTCCCGGGATCCTCGATCAGGTACTCCAACAGCTCCTCGACCCCGACGTCCAGCATGTTGCCCAGCGAGACGAACTTGTTCAGCCCGAGGTTCTCCTCCGCCAGCATCGTGATCAGACTCAAACCCACCCCCCCGGACTGCGACAGGATCGAAACGTCCCCCGGCCGCCACCGCTCCTCGATCGGCATGAACGGCGCCGCCAACCCCGTCTCCGCGTTGATCACCCCCAGCCCGTTCGGACCGATCATCCGCATCCCGTGCCGCCGCAGCGCCGCCACCACCTGCTCCTCCAGCGCCCGACCCTCCGGCCCGTGCTCCCGGAACCCCCCCGTCTCCACCACCACCCGCCGGATCCCCTTCTCCCCGCACTCGTCCAGGATCCCCGGCACGAACCGCGCCGGCGCCAACACCACCGCCAGGTCCACCTTGTCCGGAATGTCCGCCACCGAACGGTGGATCCGCCGCCCCGCCCAGACACCCCCCGACGGACCCACCTCGTACAGGATCCCCTGGAACCCGAACCGCGTCATGTTCCCCACGATCCCCTGCCCCAGGTTCCCGGGCCGCGGCGAAACACCGATCACCGCCACCGACTGCGGATAGAAAAACTCGCGCATGCCCCCGCCTAGCCCGAACCCCCACACCCGGTCAAGCACCCCGCCCGCCAGCCCCACGCGGCCGTTGTCAACCGCCGCCTCCGGGCGCTAGCATCGACCCCGTCGCCCGGCCCCCACGGCCGCCCGCGATCCGGAGGCCCCGTGACGCCCGATCCCCACGACCCCCTGATCGGAACGATCATCGCCGGTCGCTACCGCATCCTCTCCCGCATCGCCGCCGGAGGCATGGGCGTCGTCTACCGCGCCGAACAGCTCTTCCTCAAACACCAGGTCGTGATCAAACGCCTCAACCCCGAACTGACCGGACACGGCCCCGCCGTCGAACGCTTCACCCGCGAAGCCCAGGCCGCCGTCCGGATCGATCACCCCAACGTCTGCCGCGTCCTGGACTGCGGCATCAGCGAGGACGGCGCCGTCTACATCGCCATGGAACTGCTCGAAGGCCAGCTCCTCACCGACCGCATCGCCGAAATGGGCGTCCTGCCCCTCCCCGAAATCGTCGACATCGGCACCCAACTCTGCGACGCCCTCGAACGCGCCCACAACCTCGGCATCATCCACCGCGACCTCAAACCCGACAACGTCATGCTCGTCGCCCGCCCCGACGGCAAGGGCGACCTCGCCAAGATCATGGACTTCGGCGTCGCCAAACTCCAGCACGACGCCGACGGCAAGGCCCTCACCCAGGCCGGCATGGTCTTCGGCACCCCCAAATACATGGCCGCCGAACAGGCCGCCGGCGAACCCCTCGACACCCGCGCCGACCTCTACTCCCTCGGCGTCATGCTGTTCGAAATGGCCACCGGCCACGTCCCCTTCGACGCCCCCACCATCGCCGGCCTGCTCAGCAAACACCTCACCGAACCCGCCCCCGCCCTCGAACAGGTCGCCCCCCACCTGCTCTACCCCCGGCCGTTCCGCGAACTCGTCGCCCGCTGCCTCGTCAAGGACCCCGCACATCGCATCCAGACCGCCGCCGAGGCCGCCGCCGCGCTCCGCGCCTGCTCCGGCCTCCGCGCCTCCCTCGTCGGACCACCACCCCCACGCCGGCCCCGCACCGGCCCGTCCGCTCCCACCGTCCCCGCCGCGACCGGCCCGGACGCCCCACCCCGCACCGACGAAATGCTCACCACCGGCTTCGAACCGCTCCGACCGGCCGACGTCACCCGCCCCCTGCCCCCCCGGCGACCCCTCCGCACCGTCGCCGTCCTCGCCACCGCCGCCACCCTCCTCGCCGCCGCCATCCTCGCCGTCGTCCTCCAACCCGCAGCACCCGCGACCACCCCCGACACCACCACCGCCACCCCGACCACCGACGCCTCCACGGCGGACGCCGTCCCGACCGCCGGCGCCGAACCCCCCGCAACCCCGGCCACCACCCCCGACGCCGCACCGCCTCCCGACACCTCCGACGACACCCGCTCCGACGAACCCCCCGGCGCTGCCGCCTCCCCCACCGGCGACTCCGACGAAACAGCTCCCACCGCAGCCGCACGCCGGGCCGCCGAAGACCGCCGCGCCTGGGAAACCGGCGAACCCGCCGTCCTCCAAGCCCTCGAACAAGAGGCCCAGGGCAACCCCGGCACCGCCGTCACCCTCCTGCTGTCCCTCGAAGAACGCCTCGCCGAAAACCCCCACTTCCACTTCGAACTGGCCCGCCTGCTCGCCCTCCTCGACCGGCCGATCGATGCCCTCCCCCACGCCCTGCGCGCCTCCGCCCTCGACCCGCGCTACACGCATACCCCCGAACTGCTCGACCTCGCCCTGCGCGGCCTCCTCCGCCCCGCGACCCTCGATCCCGCCCTCCTCTTCCTCGACCGCAGCCTCGACCCCGACCTCGCCCCAAGCCTGGCCGCCTTCGTGATCGAAAAACTCCGCGCCGTCACCCCCGCACGACGCGTGCGCGAATTGCTCGACCGCCGCGGCCTCACCGACCGGCTGCCCGACCACCTCCGACTCCCCCTGCTCGTCATGGCCACCGAAGACTGCCCCGAACGCCGCGCCCTCCTCGACCACATCGCCGCCAACCCCGACCCCCGCGTCGCCCCGTTCCTCGAACGCTTCCGCTCCGCAACCGGCTGCGGACCCCGCGGCCGAAACGACTGCTGGCCCTGCGAACGCCCGTCGCTGCGCGCCGCACTCGAAGCCGTGCGCCGGGCCGCCGAACATCCCGCACCCAACCCCGCACCCGACGCCGCCCGATGACCGACCCGATCCCACCCCCCGAACCGCTGCCACCCCTCGACGGCATCCCCGACCCGCACGGCGCCGATTGCGTCGCCTGCGGACGCTGCTGCCATCACGGCCCCCACACCGTCCACCTGCGCGAAACCGACGAACGACGACTCTCCCCCGACGAACTGGCCCGCCTCACCGAAACCACCGGCACCGCCGGCTTCCGCTTCCTCCGCTCCGTCGCCGGCGCCTGCATCGCCCTCGATCGCACCACCCCCGGCCGCTACCCGTGCCGCATCTACCCCCGACGACCCGACGACTGCCGCGACGTCGCCCCGGGCTCCCCCTGGTGCCTCGCCGCCCGCCGCGCCGGCCGGCTGGTGCCCCTGCCCGCGGACTGACGACGACGAACCAGACCCCAGGCCGCAACCACGGCCAACGTCCACCCGACCCACGTCGCGCCCCACGCCACGCTCCATCCATCCCAACCCCCGACCCCGTCCCGGTCGAGCGGACGCCGGAGGCGACCGCCGCCCTCCCGATCAACCGCCTCCGCGGCGCCGGCGAAGTCGAGCGCCGTCAGCGGGCGCGAGAAGCCAATCGGGTTTGGGGCGTGATGGACGTCGCGCACTGGCTTCTCCGCAATCCGCAACGGTGCCCAGGTAGCGAACACCACGGCGCCTCGCGCTGTCATTCCTACCGCAGGACCGGAATCTGCAGCGGCCCCATGGTCAACCGGCCGCCGGCGTGGATCGCATCGTGGACGGCCGCGGGGATCAGCACGATGTTGTCCGGCTCCGCGGCCAACCCAGGACAGACCGCAACGCTGCACTCATGGTGGCCCTCGTAGCCGGCAAGACGACCGTCTGCGGCCAGGGCCTCACGCTCCGCGTCGGTCAGCGAACTGGTGAACGGAGTCGCGCGACCTTCGAGCAGCGCCCGCTGCTCCAGTTTCCACGCGTTTCGCACGCCGGCGCGCCGAGCAACCTCTCGGTATGCTCCACTGATCTCGGAACGGAAGGACCCCACCATGGTCCGCGCCGCCACCGAGACCGAATCTCCCCTCAAGAGACGCTTGACCGCTTGGCCGATCGGCGGCAGCACGAATTGCAGAACGGCGCCCGCAGCCGCACCGACCGCGACCGCCTCGGCGGTGCGGAGGCCGTCATGGGCACCGCCGGATGACAGCTGGTCCACGGCGTCGAGTCCGCCGAACATGACGCCGCCCTCGACGGCCGCCGCGAGGTAGGTACCGATCCGAACCGGCAGTTGAAGCGCCTTGCCCACCGCCGGGAGCGACCAGAGGAGACCTTCGGCCGCGTGCAGGCCGATCGAAGCTGCCCCTTCGCGGCTGAGGATCGGCCGGCCCTCGACGGCGCGAGTCACGGCGTCCTCCGCCGCGAACGCCACGACGGTGCAGGCGATGCACCACGCGGCGCCGACCCCCGTCGCCGTACAGGCAACCGCGGCTGCACCGAGGACGAGATGACGGTGCCGCACGGTCCAGTCCGCGACGGCCACGGCGCCGTCCCGAACGGCGCCGGCAGCTCGTGCCGCCGTGTCGGCAACGGTCTGCCCCACCGGAACGACGACCTCGTCCACGATGTCGCCGGCCGCGTGGTAGATGGTTGTCGCGGCTCCCGCGACGGCGTTCGCGCCGGTCTCCACCACGTTCGTGGCAGCGTGATACAGGTCGCCGTACCAACTGGCCCGCGCGGGGCGCGGGCACGTCGTCCAGATCGTCGTTGCGGCGAGCAGTGCAACTCCGAACGTCTTGGCCGTGGAAACGGGGTTCATCGCAACACCTCCTCCTCCAGTATCTGTCCGACGCGCGAATCGCACCGGGTCTGACAGCGGGGCAGTTGCTTCACCACGAGGGTCGTCTGCCAGCCGCGAACCTGGGCGACGATCCGGTCCAGTTCCTCTGCCAGGGTTGCGTAAACGGTAGAATCCAGCCGCCGGATGGCGAGCCGAACGGCCTTGCGCGCAGCCCGGCCCATCTTCTGCGCCGTCGCCGCGATGACCTCGTCGCCGTTGGTACCGGTCTCGACCTGGACCTCGTACTCCTCCTCCCCAACCGAACTGCCGATTGCCTCGCCCACGCTTGACCCGAAGAGCGCTCCGACGATGCCCCCAAGGATGCCTCCGATGAGCGACCCGATGGGTCCGAAAGCGCTGCAGGCCGCCGCACCGAGACGGGCGCCGGCCCACGCCCCGCCCGCTACGCCGAGGGCCCTTCCGACCGCCCCGCCCCGCGTACGCGATCGGAAGCGCTGCTTCCCCGTTCGCGTTTCGACGTTCATCTCGAAGTCCAGTTGGTGGAGGAACTCGTCAACCGCCTCACCGATCCTCCGCCCGGATTCCTCGACGACGGGTCGAGCGTGGCGGTCAACCTCATCGGTCACCACTCTCTTGAGATGCTTGCGCAGGGCGGTGTTGGCGCCGGCCGCGTCGAATCGGCACGCGCGCATGGCGCCGTGCTTGACGAGAATCGCCCGCACCCCGGCCGCTGCCTTCTCCGCGGCGTCCTTCGCGGCCTCCTCGCCGGCGACAGCGAGTCTGGAGCGGTAGCCGGCAACCGTGGCCTGGACCGCCTCGAGCGCCTTCGTCGCACGCTCGCACTCGGCGGAGACCTTCCCGTCGAGCGCCCGGCGGCGCTTGTCGGGCCAGGCCGCCTTGAGTTGGCTGCCCTCCGTGCGCACCACGCGGGCGAGCGTCTCGCACAACTCGGCCAGCCCCGACGATCGCCAAGCCTCCCGCCAGTCCGGTCGCGGACCGCGCGTTCCGTGTGGCAGGCCGCTCTCCCAATCGCGGCCCAGCGCATCCCGCCCGAGGTAAACGCTGACGGCCTGCGGCCGCGGGTCACGCATTCGGTGGATGAGCCCGCTGTCCCTCAGCTGCTGGACGCACCACTCCTGCTGTGCACGGATGTCGTCGTTCGGCTTCCGTCGCAGTCGCCGCAGCAGTCTGTCCCTGGCATCGTCCCAGGTCTCCTCGAACGTGTCGGACTTGGTCACGAGCACGCGGCCGTCGAGCCGGGTGTTTCCCGATCGCTCGATCATCTCGGCGAGGATTCGCATCTCCGACGACTTGAAGGGCGCGTCCGAACTGCTGGCGAGAAGGATGAAGTCGGCGCGGCCGACCAGCCGCAGCGCCAACTCCTGGTTGGCGCTGGTCTCGCTCAGCACGCCGGGGCAGTCGATCCACAGGATGCCCGGGGCGCGGAATCCCTGATACTCCTTCGTGGCCTCCGTCGGCCGTTCCTCGAGCCGCTCCGCCGAGCCGTCCCCGACGAAGAACGACGGGGGAACGACGCCGGGCGGAAGATCGAACTCGGACCCGGACAGGTGGTTGGCGAGAGCCGTCTTGCCCGACTTCACCTCGCCGAACACCAGGACGACGAAACGGTCCTCGTTCTCCTTGGCGTGCTCGAGTTCCTCCGCCACCTGGTCGACACGCGCCAGCAGATCGCGCTGCCCCCGCCTGACCTTGCGGATCGTCGTCGTGATCGCCTTCCGCAACTCGTCGGGAACGCCGGGCGGGAATCCCGGCGCGACCACCGATCCGTCCAGCTGGCTGCGAAGCCGCGCCGTCTCCGCTTCCAGGCGCGCACGATCCCGCCTGGCTTGCGCCACTCCTTCCTCCATGCCCTGCACCGATTCCGCCAGCGCTCGGCGCAGATCGATCCACTCCTCGGGCGTCGTTCCGCGCAGCGAGACCACGTTCCCGACTCGGCTCCGCCGCAGGTTCGCCTCGCTCATGCCGTCCTCCCGCTCCGCAGGACCACCGGTGCACAGGCGGTCGCCTCGAGCAGACGAAGCAGTTGGGGTATTCCTGACAGCGCCAGCAGCCGATCGCGAGCACGACCCTGACACCGGCTCCCGACCCAGTACCTCTGGTTCGCGACGAGCAGGATCCGCCGCGGGATCGGTTCTCCCGGAGCGACTTCCGCGAACGGCGCGTCCGGGGAGAGGAACGGGACGCCGAACGTCGAGCGCAACTGCTCGGCGACCCGTTCGGCGACGACGAGCAGTGCGGCACGGCTGGGGACGTCGTCGGCGTGCGTCAGGACGAAGTACGTCTTCCAGACGACCCTCGGGTCCCTGCCGTAGAGGGTCAGGGCCCGGAGTTCGGTCGGGCGCAGGTCGCCCATGCGTGCCGAGTGGCAGAAGATGACGCGCTGTGCCCTCGCGGCCGTGAGCAGCGCCGTCTTCGTGTCGGTCTCGTTGGCGTCAAGCCCAGGCGTGTCGATCAGGCGCAGGTTGTTGACCTCGAAGGCGCAGATGCTTCGAGTGGCGCGAGGCACGTCGCGGGAGGGGAAGAGGTTCCGGCAGTTCGCCAGCGCGGAGAGCGTGGCCGACTTCCCAGCATTGGTGTTCCCGATGGCGACGACGTCGATCATGATTCCTCCGCCGATCCGCGGGTTCGGGCCAGCAGCCGCGCCCGAAGCTCGCGCACACCGCCGGCCAACTCCACGGCGCGGGCGACCACCGCCTCGGCCGACGACCGCCTGCGGGCGCGGGTCTCCAACTCCGTTCGGAGTTGGGCCTCGATCGGACCGGTCGCGCGGGTGAGCCACGTCGCCGCGCGGCCAAGGAACTCGTCGCGTGCCACCGATACGGCGTGCGCGGCTTTCGCGGCCGCCTCCTGACAGGCGAGTTCGCGCGCTCGAAGCTCGGCCTTGGCCTGCTGGAAGCCACGGTGTATCTCCCAGGCAGCGAGCGCCACGATCAACGCCCCGCCGATGAACCGTGCCATGGATCCCGCCCCGCGCGCCGCACCACCCTCGACGGCCGCAGTTTCTGCGGCCGCGGTTCGCGCAACCGCCCGCGATCCGGACGCGGCGATCGCTCGCGCACCCCCACCGAGCGCGCCGATCGCACGGGCCTCGGCGGCGGCGAGTTGTGAGTACACCTTGGTGCCCGCCGTCGCGGCCGCGGCGATCCTCTCCACGACGTCGTTCCTGCCGGCGAACGAGGGCACATGCGGGATGTCGCCCAGCGAGATCCGCAACGAGTCGTCGATCGTTGGTACCGGCGCGCCGGCCTTCACCACACTGAGTTGCGCAACGAACGCCTCGAACTCCGCCACCGCCCGTCGCTCCAGGGACTGCACGGCAGAGGCGAAGGTGTCCTGGAGCACGCCGGTGACCTCTGCGGCGGCCTGGTCCTCTTCGGCGGAGGCCATGACCGCGCCCCCCAGTCGCGCTCCCAGGGCATCCCGGAGGTTGGCGAAACGCCCATCGGCCGTGTTGGTCGCCGCGGCGGAGATCCGCTCCCGCAGCGCATCGAGACGGTCGAGCAGTCCGGCGATGGCGCCGGCGTCCGCCGACTCCATCCGCTGCGACTGCCCGGCCCGGACGTCGTCCAGCGCCTCCGCGAGCCGAACGAGAAGGTCCAGATCGCGCAGGATCGGATCGTTGCGGTAGAAGCGCTCGGCAACCGCGACTTCCAGAGGCACGATGCCGCTCCGGGCCGCCCATGCTTCGCGTCCCGCAAGGCGGGCGGCCTCGGCGCGCCGCGCGTTCAGCCAGTAGGCGCCTTCGGGGTTGCGTCCGGGGCCGAGCCGCTCGTCGGCCAGCCGGCGGAATCGGCCGCCCAAATCCTGCCGCCAGCGGCATTCGGCCTCGTCCGTCTCGTGAGGCTGTTTGTCGTTGATCACGACCAGGTAGGGAAGACCGCGGCGCTCCAGGAACCGGAGGTCGTCCCACACCAGCGCCTGTTCGAGGCCGCTCTGCGCGCTGACGACGTAGAGCACGGCGTGCGCCTCGCGGACGGCCGCGACGGCCCGCTGCTCGTCCTCGATCCGCGCATCGGCGCCCGGCAGGTCGACGATGTGGAACTCGCGCCAGTCGTACGCGTGCGGTTCGTGGGTCGTCGGCGCATCGCCGGTCTCCGCACAACGCTCACCGAGCAGCGCGTTCACCACGGTACTCTTGCCGACGTTGTAGCGACCGTAGATGGCCAGTCGCAGGGGGCCGGCGGCGGGGAGATCGACGGCGGCGCCGCCGTGAGCAGTGAGGAAGTCGTTGCATCGCTTCGCCAGACGCCGAACTTCCGCACGGGCCCGCGCAATCTCTCCGAGCAGCGTGTCGCGTCCTTGCATGATGCCTCCCGTGCCCTTCCATCGGGACGCGGATCAGGGCCAAGGTCTGACACCGGGTTCGTCTCCGTTCCGGCCTCCTGCGCGCCTCGACGGCCTGTCGGGCTCGCCGACTCGCCGCAACACCCACGACCTCAGGGGCAGCGGCGAAGCGCTCTCCCCAGGCGCGCCAACGATCGCCATCCCGCCGGCTGCGCCAAGGACGAGGCCGACCCACGGAGCGATCATCGACGGCGCTCCTTCATGAGTTGCTCGTACGCCGCGTTGATCTCGACCATTCGGGCATGCACTTTCCGCTGTTGCGCCGCCGAGCGTCCCGCGCGATCGGGATGCTGTTCAAAGACCTTCCGCCGGTAGGCGCGCTCGATCTCATCCTCGGTGGCCGAAGCGGAAACCCCCAGGACGTCGTCTGGCGATCGTCCGGCAGCACCGGCGGCCGCCGGTTCGGCCGGCGTGTGCCGTCCGTACGAGCCGCCGAAGTCACGCGTTCCGGCGCCGAACCAGCTGCGGCCAGGATCCGCGTAGCCCGACCAAGGCGATCCCGCGAGCCCCGCCCCGCCTGCCTCGCTGCCTCGCGGCCACGATCCACTTGGCGGCGACGCCCAGGAACCCCAGCTTGGTTGACCCGCCGGACCGTTGGACCAGCCCGGCGGGGGAGCCTCGGAACGCGAGGTACCGCCGGCACGTGCCTGCCGATACGCGCCCGCGAACCCGACGACCTCGTCGTCGCAATCGAAGAGGACTCGGCCGAGTTTCTCGATTCCGGCGCCCACGAATCCGCCGACGACGACGCAGACGTGCTCGGCCGTAACCGAGTGGAACAGGGCGTGGATCAGCCAGCCCGGCAGCCAGCCGACAAGCATGCCGATGGCGAAGCCGGTCCAGCAGAACCGGGACCCCAGGCCGGCGCCCACGTACTCGGCCCCGGCCGCGAGCACCGCGCCGGCGATGGCGTCGGCCGTTCCGCCGACCTGGCGCCGAGACAGGCACCAATGAGGCCGGCCAGATGAGCCGGTCGGCTTCGGGTCCCGGCTTCGGGTCGTTCATGCCAGGAAGACGTACACGGGTGGTCGACCCTGACGAGCCGAGAGCCGGACGATGTCCATGACTTGGTCGGAAGCCCTCGCCAACTGCGATGGACGAGGCGGAGCTGGAGCGGCGGTTGCACCGCACGCCGCGGGAGATCGTACGGAAACAACCGGCGCCCGACGGGCCGCACGGGCACACCGCGCCGCACCGTCCAGGCGTGTCCTCGCTGCGGCTTCACCCAGAACGCCGCGCGGCAAGCACCTCGTCGGGCAGCGGCACGTCACCCGCCCGCTCGAGCCGCGACAGGGCTCGCGTTGATCCACACGTCGTACTCGATGCCCTCCGCCCCCTCGGGACAGCTCTCCAGCCGCATCAGCGCCCGGCCCTCGGCGCCGATCGCGTCGCCGGCGAACCACGACGACGAACCAGACCCCAGGCCGCAACCACGGCCAACGCCCACCCGACCGCCCCTCCGCTACGCCGGCCCCCCGCCACCCCCGCCGCCCGACACCCGCATCCCCCCTCCGGCACCGGACCACCCCCCGGCGGCCAACGGCCCGTCCCGACCCACGTCGCACCCCGCGCCACGCACTCGCGAAACACGAAAAACGCCGGCTTCCCCTCCCCCTCCTCCGTCTTCAACCCCTTGTACCCCTCCGCCTCCCCGAAATAACCGCCCGCCCCGGGCGAGTCCAGGTACGACATCCACGACACCGCCACCACCTGGTTCGCCCGCAACTCCGGCACCCGCTCGCACAACTCCACCACCACCCGCCGCTGCACCTCGCTCCACCCGCCATGGTCCGAAACCATCAGGTAGCCCCAGCGCACCGGACGCAGGAACGTCCGCGACAACCAGTGCGAAAAACGGATCGCCCGGTCGACCACCTCCTCCGCGTCCTGCGGGTCGTCCCGCGTCGAGGCGCGCATCTCCTGGAACGCCACGAAGTCGGAATACGGCGCCGCACGTCCCATCGAGATCGTCAACAGATGGTCGATGTCCCAATCCCCCGCCAGCAACCCCACCTTCGCCCCCGCCGTCTCGCGCAGGATCCGCATCGCCTCGATCGCCACGTCGTTCCACCCCTCCCACCCCGAAACCCCGTCCTGGTTGAACTCGGGCTCCAACGTCACGATCACCCGGTCGCCCACCCCGCTCTCCGCCAGTAGCTGCGCCAGATGCCGGATGTCCTCCAGGAACGCCGCCCGCCCCGCCTCGACCTCCTCGCGCGTCGGATCGCCGAAGTAATAGTGGATCACGTCCGGCGTCAGCCCCGCCTCCACCATCCGCCGCACGTCGTCCGCCCCGAACCAGTCCCGCCAACCCGACCCCCCGACCCACGCCTGCACGAAATCGAGCGGCACCTCGTCCTCCGCGAACACCTCGGGCGCTGGCCGCCACCGCCCGTCGAGATGGAACGACCAGCCCCCGACCCCCCACGCCCACTCCGTGTCCAGCGTCACGAACGCCGGCTCGCGCACCTCCGCACGGTTGCCCGCCGCGTCCGCCGAGCGCAGTTCCACGTAGCCGCGCAACGGCGCTTCCCCCGCGACCCGCACCGCATGCTCCGTGACCAGCGCCACGTCCGGCACCGTCGCCTCCGGCAGGCTCGCCTCCGTCGAAAACCGCACCTGACTCGTCGCCGGCTCGCTCGTCGTCCACCGGATCGTCGCCGCCACCTCCCCCTCCCGCTCCACCCGCACGTTCGATATCACCGGCGGCGTCCCGTCCGCCGGCTCCACCGGCTCCCCCTCGAATCGGATCTCGGCGAAACCGCCCCACCCGCTGTCGTCCCCGTCGGGGGCCACCGCCAGCACCCGCACATCCACGAACGCCGTCGGATTCGCGAAGGCGAGCGGGAACGACTGCTCGCGCCGCGTCCCCGGCTCCAACGTCAAGTCGACCGTCGCGCCGTCGGCCGCCTCCAGCCGAACCAGCGTCGGCTGGTCCCAATCCTCCCAACCCTGCACGAACACCACCCGCGACAACCGCGCCGGAACCCGCAACCACATCCGCCAGTCCGCGTCCAGCATCCGGTGCTGGCAGAAGTGCGTCTCCAACACCCCGTCCACCAACGCCTCCGGCGGGTTCCCCTCGTGCACGTACAGGTCGCTCTCCACCCGGCCCCCGGAGGAAACGTCCTCCTGCGCCGGAGCCGGTCGCGGCAACAACACCGGCACCACCACCACCCACCACCACCGAATGCCCCGCACCTCGGTCCACCGCCTCGCTCCCATCTCCAACCTCCCGTCCAAACCGCCCAACCCCCGAATCTACCCCGCGACCGGCCCCGCCGCCAGACACCCGCCTCCCCAAGACCCCACCGCAGCGCCCCTCCGCCCTTCCGGCGAGCGCGCGGCCCGCCCGGCGCACGGCGCCTCCACGCGCAAGCACTCCCGCACGCTCCGTCGCACCGCCCAGGGCCAACCCGTGGGCCCACGGGCCGACGCCTCGGTCGATTGGCCGACGCCCCTGCCACCCCACGACGCCCCGCAACCCGGAACCCCGTGCGATGCCGCACGCGAGACGACGACTGGCTCCGATGAAGGGAAAGGACTGGCGCACGGTCGAATGCCGTTCTAGAGTTGCGGGAACCGGCGGCCGGTGAACCAGGGACTGGACACGACCGGCCCGCACCGGAGGAGGGAGACGAACATGAGAAAAGCCCTGTTCCCATTCCTGCTCGCGGCGCTGCTCGCGCCGGCACTCGCCGCCGGACAGACCGTGACCGTCACCGGCACGGTCAACGTGCCGCCCCCGCCGACGGTCGTGGTCGATGTGGCGACACCGCCACCCCCCACCGTCGTCTACACCGAACCGGCCCCGCCACCCCCCACCATCGTCTACGCCGAACCGGCCCCGCCCCAGCAGGTGGTCTACGCACAGCCGCAACCCGTCTACATCGCCGAGGCGCCGGAACCGGAAACCAGCCCCTACTTCGCCGTGTTCAGCCTGAACCCGATCCTGATCTGGTTCGGCGGGCTGCACTTCGAGTTCAAGCTCATGGACTGGATGGCCTTCCCCTTCCAGGTCGATTTCATGTACTTCGGGGTCGGCGAGGGCGGCTTCTACCTGATCGGCGGGCTCACGGGACTCAACTTCTTCCCCGGTGGCAGGGCCCCCGAAGGACTCTACGTCGGCCCACGGATCGGCTACGACCACATGGGCCTCACCGAGGACGACTCGGACTACATCGAACTGATCCGCGCCGGCGCCGTGATCGGCTACCAGTGGATCTGGGATTCGCACTTCTCGTTCGCGATCGGCGGCGGCATCGTCTACCTGGCCGCCGTGGCCTCCGCCGAGGGCGCCAGCAGCTTCGCCGCCGACATGGTCCTCCCCTTCCTCGACGCCCGGTTCGGCTTCGGCATCTAGCCTAGCCCGCCAGCTCCTGCGTGGTGCGGGCGACGACCTCATCGAAGCGCGTGCGCGCCTCCCCGAGAGCCGCCTGCAGCTCGGCGGCGGAGTGCTCGCGCAGCCGCTCGGCTTCTTCACGAGCGGCCTTCAGCGCCTCGGCACGATGCCGACCCGCCTGCTCGCGCGCGTCTCCGACGATCGCGTCCGCGGCCCCGCGCGCCTCCGTGTCGGCCTGCGCGATGAGCTGGGTCGCGCGCTCACGCGCCTCGGCCACGACATGGCGTGCGCGCTCTTCGGCGCGCAGTATCTCCTCGAGCTTCTGCATTCCCACCCCTGGGTCGCGGACCGCTGCCGTGCCGCTGAGGCGTCCCGGCACCGCGCGTTAGTATAGCGCCTTGAGCGCGCGCGTCACGCCTCGCGAGATATACTTGCGAGCCGAAGTCACGGACGGACCCAGGCGGCGGTGCGACCCGTCCGGGAACGCCGCTTGCTGGAACCGGGAGTCATGCGCCGAGCCATCCCCC
>Ga0101944_10003826_pt1 | contig 20002 bp, 14 predicted proteins | sample DewCreD2012metaG_FD_75245 | JGI IMG/M metagenome (GOLD analysis project Ga0101944, IMG submission 75245) | Hot spring sediment bacterial and archeal communities from British Columbia, Canada, to study Microbial Dark Matter (Phase II) - Dewar... ... | reverse complement strand
CGCTCGGCAAGTTCATGTCGCCCGCCCGGAGCCACGCTCATTCCGGGCGGCAAGGATGCCGCCCTCTACGGCAGGCAGGATGCCTGCCGCCACCGCCTGCAATAAACTGAGATGCGCCCGACGCCGCACCCCGGCGCATCTTGGCATTGGAAATACCGCGCCCCCACATTATCCTCGCCGCATGGGACGCCAATGGTTGCACGCCAAACGCCTGGTTGCCGGCCTGAAAAAGGGCCGCACCACCGCCAAACTCGTCCGGGAAATCATGGTCGCCGCCAAAATGGGCGGCCCCGACCCGGACATGAACGCCCGCCTCTTCACGGCCATCGAAAAAGCCAAGAAGGAAAGCGTGGCCAAGGACGTCATCGAACGCGCCATCAAAAAGGGCGCGGGCACGGGGGACGACAAGCTGGTGATGGAACATGTCGTCTTCGAGGGCAAAACCCCGCACGGCGTGCCGGTCATCATCGAGTGTTACACCGACAACGTGAACCGCACCGCGCCGGAAATGCGGCGGCTCTTCAAGGACGGCCAGCTCGGCACCGCGGGCGCCAACAAGTTTCTCTTCGACCACGTCGGGCTGGTGGAAGCGCACCACCCCGACGCGGGGGCCGACCGGGAAGCCGCCGCCATCGAGGCGGGCGCGAATGAAGTCGAGCCGCTGACCCCGGAGCAGAACGACGAAATCCCCGGGGGCGCCTGCGGCGCGCGGTTCATCTGCGAGCGCACCGCCGTTCATGCCGTGGCCGGGTGGCTGAAACAACATGGCTGGACCGTGGTGACCAGCGAAATTGGCTACGTGCCGAAGCAACTCACCGAACTCAACGACGAACAACGCGCCGCCGTCGGCGAATTCCTCCAGCAATTCGAGGATCACGATGACGTCCACCGCGTCTGGGCGGCGTTAAAGTGAGCCGCCCCGGCGGGTTTCCCGCCGCCGCCGCTTTACACCCCGCGCCACGCCGCTTAAGCTCGCCGCATGGCTGCCAATTACGACACCACCGAGTTTGTGGACACCGATGTCGCCCCGCGCAAACCCGGCCCCGGCACCAGCCCGGGTCTGCCCGGCAGCCTCGGCCTGCCCACCCGCGCCCCGACGTTGGAGGACACGACGCGCCGCGTGACCGAGGCGCAGCAGAAGCTCGCCGAGTTGAAGCAGGCGCAGGAGGCACTGGAACGCGACCGCGCCGCTCTCGAGGAAACCCGCCGCCGCCAGCATGAATTCACCCGGGGCCGCCAGGAGATGGTGCAACACCTCACCCGCGGCGTCGGCCTGCTCGAGAAGGCCGAGTTCGAGGCCCGCCGCGACGCCGAGCAGATGCGCCAGACGCTGGAGGAGTTTCGCGCCGCGCTCGCCCGCCTCGAGGCCATCGAGGACGAGCGCTGGTCGGCGGAAAACTTCAACACCGAACTCACCCGCGCGCTGACCTGCATCGAAAACGCCCGCATGGAGTGGAATGCCGCCCGCCTCAAGTTCCGGCTGCTGGAGGACCAGCGCACCGCCACCCCCGGCGCGCCCCCGGCGGCCGCGCCCGCCGCCCTGCTGGCCGAACGCAGCCTGCTCGAATGGTCCAAGCTGGGCCTGGCGCTCACCTGGCCGCTGGCGCTGGTCGCCCTCCTCGCCCTCGGCCTGATGCTGTTCCTCGCGCTCCGCTGAACCGCCGCCCATGGCCTGGTTCAAAAAAAAGGCCGACCCCATCGCCGAACGCGCCCGCGCGCTGGACGCGGAAATTGCCGCGTTGGAATCCAGAATCCGCCGCTACGAAACCCAGCTCGAAACCGGCCACCCCGCCCTGCCCCGTCCGGCCCCGCGCCCTCCCGTCGCGCCCGTGTTCGAGCCGGTGGACACCGACCGAATCCTCGCCACGCCCGCCCCGGATAAAAACGCCGGTCACTTCAACGAGTTTGGCGACCGCAAATACGATCTGCCGGCGCTGCTGCGCCGCGGGCGCGACCTCCTCCGAGGCCCCACCAGCAGCAATCCCAAGCTCGTCAGTTATCTCGCCGCCGGCGGCATTCAGGGGATGGAACCGTTGCGCCGCGAGCGCCGCATCGCGCGCAACCGGTTTCTTGCGCTGGTCGTCCTGCTCTTCCTCGCCCTGCTCGGCCTGCTCGCAGTCTTCCTGCGCGGGCACTAAACGACCCCATGCCCCCACGACGGCGATGCCCAAAATCCGATCCCGCCCGATGAACCGTATTCCCCCGGTGCGCCTGCCGGTGGCCACGAACGCGGGCGTATTCCTCGCCAGCTACTCAGCCAGCGGCCTCGCCTCCCTGCAATTTCCCCCGGCCCGAAAAACCGCCCGGGCGGACGCTGTCGTTCCGCGCCGGGTGCGGCCGTGGCATGAACGCACGACGCAAGCCGTGCGGACCCTTCTCGCCGGACGGGCCGTGAAAGCATGGCCGCCCCTCGACCTCAGCAGGGGCACCGATTTTCAACGGGCCGTGTGGGCGGCGCTGCGGCGAATTGCCCGGGGCGAAACGCGCACTTACGGGGAACTGGCCCGCCAGTTGAACCGTCCGGATGCGGCCCGGGCGGTGGGCCGCGCGTGCGGGGCCAATCCGGTTCCCCTGCTCATTCCCTGCCACCGCGTGCTGGCGACAGGCGGGAAGCTCGGCGGTTTCAGCGGCGGGTTGAAGTGGAAACGCCGCCTGTTGGCGGCGGAAGGGGCGACGCGGGAACGCGCGCGCTGACGGCGGGAAATGCCGACACGACCGCCTTCAGCCGCCCCAGGCCTGCTTGCCTGGCCGGCACCCACCCACGAGGCACAGCCGGCGCGCGGAATTCATCACGCCGCCAACCGCCGCGCGCCGGACGCGGAACCAATCCGGCAACCGGAGGGCATCGCCTTGCGCCACCGCCCGCCTCACCGCGCCGGACCGGCCGCCAGCGGATAGCTCGAGATGGCCCGCATGTATTGGGCGCGCTCGAAGGCGCTGGGATCATCGCAGTTCTTCTGGCTCAGGCTGCCCTTGAGCTGCTGCACCGAGTCGTATTCGTGCTCCTCCATCCAGGCGCGCAGGTCGCGCTCGATGACGCCGAGGTGTTTCGCCCCGTGCCGCAGCAGCACCGAGCAAAGCTGCGTCACATCCGCGCCGGCCATCAGCATCTTGAGCACGTCGGTGGCGCGATGAATGCCGCTGGTGGCGGCCAGACCGGCCTTGAGCTTGCCGTGCAGGATGGCCACCCAGCGCAACGGCACGCGCATCGCCATCGGCGTGCTGAGGAGGATGTTGGGGTGAATTTCGAGCGTCTCGAGGTTGATGTCCGGCTGGTAAAACCGGTTGAACAACACCAGCCCGTCCGCGCCCGCGTCGTCGAGCCGTTTGGCCATGTTGGCGAAGCTGCTGAAGAACGGACTCAGTTTCACCGCCACCGGGATGGTGACCACGGACTTCACCGCCCGGAGAATGTCAATGTAGGTCTGCTCGACCTCGGTGGCCGTCAGGTCCATGTCGGTCGGGATGTAGTAGATGTTCAGCTCGAGGGCGTGGGCGCCGGCCTGCTGGATTTGTTTCGCGTATTCCGTCCAGCCGCCGACGGACGAGCCGTTGAGGCTGGCGATAATCGGAATGTCCACAGCGGAACGCGCGCGGGCGATGTGCTGGAGGTATTCCTCCGGGCCGAGCTTGAGTTCGTCCGGCTCGGGGAAATAGGTGAGCGCCTCGGCGAAGCTTTCGGTCCCGGCCTCAAGATGATGGGCCAGTTCGATGCGGTCCCGCCGCAACTGTTCCTCGAAGAGGGAATAAACAACCACCGCCGAAGCCCCGGCGTCCTCGAGGCGTTTGATGTTTTCGACCTCCTCGGACAGCGGCGAGGCGGACGGCACCAGCGGGGTGCGGAGTTTGAGTCCCAGGTAGTTTGTGCTGAGGTCCATGATGTGTGCCTTGTGCGTGCGGGGGTCAGTTCTCAACCGTGGATGGCTGGGCGGGCGCGGGAGCCGGGGCGGTGGCCGCCGGCCGTTTCGCCAGGTATTCGTAGAACTTCCAGCGGCGGTCGGCATCCGCCTGCGCCTGGGCGAAAAACCTCCGCGCGTCCTCCGGCTTGCTCTTGGTGAGCATTTTGAACCGGTTCTCGGTGAGCATGTAGTCCTGCACCTTCATCTTGGCCGCGCCGGAATCGAGCTGGAGCGGATTCTCGCCGCGCTCGGCCCGGCGCGGGTCGTAGCGGTAGAGCAGCCACTGGCCGGATTCGACGGCGGCCTTCTGCTGTTTCGCGCCCACGCCGAGGTCGAGCGCGATGCCGTGCGCGATGCAATGGCTGTAGGCGATGATCAGCGACGCGCCGGGATAGCTCTCCGCCTCGACGAACGCCTTGAGCGTGTGCTCGTCCTTCGCCCCCAGCGCCACGCTGGCCACATAGATGTTGCCGTAGGTCATGGCGATGAGGCCGAGGTCCTTCTTGCCCGCCGGTTTGCCGCCGGCGGCGAACTTCGCCACCGCGCCGCGCGGCGTCGCCTTCGACATCTGGCCGCCGGTGTTGGAATAGACTTCGGTGTCCATCACGAGCACGTTGACGTCGCGCCCGCTGGCGAGGACGTGATCCAGGCCGCCGTAACCGATGTCGTAGGCCCAGCCGTCGCCGCCCACGATCCAGACGCTCTTCTTGACGAGCGTGTCCACGATGGGCAGGAGGAGCTTCACCTCGGGCGTGTTCAGGCCGGCAAGTTTCTGCTTCAGCGCGGCGACGCGCTCGCGCTGGTCGAAGATGCCGGCCTCGTCGGATTGGTCGGCGCTGAGGATGCCGGTGACGAGGTCGTCGCCCAGTTGCGGAGCGAGTTTCTGGACGAGTTCAGCCGCGAATTCGCGCTGCTTGTCAATCGAGACGCGGAAGCCCAGGCCGAATTCGGCGTTGTCCTCGAAGAGGGAATTGCACCAGGTCGGGCCGCGCCCGCAGGCGTCCTGGCAGTAGGGCGTGGTCGGGAGGTTGCCGCCGTAAATCGAGGAGCAGCCGGTGGCGTTGGCGATGATGGCGCGGTCGCCAAAGAGCTGCGAGAGCATCTTGATGTAGGGCGTCTCGCCGCACCCGGCGCACGCGCCGCTGAACTCGAAGAGCGGCTGCAACAACTGCTGCTGGCGCAGCGTAGTGGTCTTGACCTTGCGCCGGTCCACCTCGGGCAGGCGCAGGAAGAAGTCCCAGTTGGCGCGTTCCGCGTCGCGCAACGGGGCCTGCGGGCGCATGTTGATGGCCTTGAGCCGCGCCTCGGCCTTGTTGCGCGCCGGGCAGACCTCCACGCAGATGCCGCAGCCGGTGCAGTCCTCGGCGGCGACCTGGAGGGTGAATTTCATCCCCTTGAACTCCGGCAGCCGCGAGTCGGTGGCCTTGAACGTGGGCGGGGCGCCGGCCAGTTGCGCCGGGCCATAGACCTTGCCGCGGATGGTGGCGTGCGGGCAGATGGCCACGCATTTGAGGCACTGGATGCAAACCTGCTCGTCCCACACGGGAATCTCGAGCGCGAGGTTGCGCTTCTCATACTGCGCGGTGGCGGTCGGGAAGGTGCCATCCACCGGGAAGGCGCTCACGGGCAGTTCATCCCCCTCGCCGAGCGCGAGCCGACCCAGGACGTTCCTCACAAACGCCGGCGCATTCGGCGTGACCGGCGGGAGCAGGTCGCCCGTGCCGTTCGTGGAATTGGGGACCGGGACCTCGTGCAGATGCTCGAGCGTGTTGTCCACGGCCTTGAGGTTCATGGCCACCACTTCCTCGCCCTTCTTGCCGTAGGTCTTCTTGATGGAGTATTTGATGGCCTCGATGGCCTTGTCCCGCGGCAGCACGCCGGCCAGCGCGAAGAAACAGACCTGCATGATGGTGTTGATGCGGCCGCCCATGCCGCTGTTGCGCGCGACGGTGGTGGCGTCAATCACGTAGAACTTCGCCTGCTTGGCGATGAGCTGCTTCTGCACCGGCGTGGGCAGTTTCGACCAGACATCGCCCGGGCCGTGGGGCGTGTTGAGCAGAAACACGCCGCCAGGAACGAGGTTCCGGAGCATGTCGTATTTCTCCAGAAACACCGGCTGGTGGCAGGCCACGAAATTCGCCCGGCTGACCAGGTAACTGGACCGGATTTGCCGCGGGCCGAAACGCAGGTGCGACACCGTCATGCTCCCGGACTTCTTCGAGTCATACACGAAGTAGCCCTGCGCGAAGTTGTCCGTGCCTTCGCCGATGATCTTGATCGAGTTCTTGTTCGCCCCCACGGTGCCGTCCGCGCCCAGCCCGTAGAACATGGCGCGGATGACCGTGTCGGGTTCGGTGGAGAAGTTCGGATCCACCGGCAGGCTGGTGCCGGACACATCGTCGTGGATGCCCACGGTGAAACCATGCCTGGGCTGGGCCGTGGCGAGATGATCGAACACCGCCTTGACCATCGCGGGCGTGAATTCCTTGGAGGAAAGGCCGTAGCGACCGCCGACGATCTTCGGCATCGCTGGAAACTGGCTGGCGCCATTCATCACCGCCCCGGCCACCGCGGCCACCACGTCCTGATAAAGCGGTTCGCCTGCCGCGCCCGGTTCCTTGGTGCGGTCGAGCACGGCGATCTTTTTCACCGTCGCGGGGAGCGTTTTGAGGAAGCGGGAAAGATCGAAGGGCCGGAACAGCCGCACCTTGAGGACGCCAACTTTCTCGCCCCTGGCGGTCAGGTAATCCACCGTCTCATGCGCCACTTCACAACCCGAGCCCATCAACACGATGACGCGCTCGGCATCCGGCGCGCCGACGTAATCGAACAGCGCGTATTTCCGCCCGACCACCGCGGCAAATTTGTCCATCGCCGCCTGCACAATGTCCGGCGCGGCCGCGTAAAACGGACTGCACGCCTCGCGCCCCTGGAACCAGGCGTCGGGGTTCTGGGCGGTGCCGCGCAGCACGGGATGCTCGGGGCGCATGGCACGACCACGGAAGGCGCCGATGAGCGTGTCATCCATCATCGCCCGCATATCGGACTCGGCCAGCATTTCGATCTTCTGCACCTCGTGCGACGTGCGGAAGCCGTCGAAGAAATGCACGAACGGCAGCCGCGCCTGGAGCGAAGCGGACTGGGCGATGAGCGCGAAATCCGTCGCCTCCTGCACACTGGCGGAGCACAACATCCCCCAGCCGCAGGAACGGACCGCCATCACGTCGCTGTGGTCGCCAAAGATCGAGAGCGCGTGGGTGGCCACCGTGCGCGCGGTGACGTGGAAGACGGCGGGCAGCAATTCGCCCGCGATCTTGAACATGTTCGGGATCATCAGCAGCAGGCCCTGCGACGCCGTGAAGGTCGTGGCCAGCGCGCCGGTTTGCAGCGCCCCGTGGACGCCGCCGACCGCGCCGCCCTCGCTCTGGTATTGCACCACGGAGGGCACGGTGCCCCAGAGATTCTTTTTGCCCTCGGAACTCCACTGGTCGCAGAACTCGGCCATGGGCGAGGACGGCGTGATGGGATAGATGGCCATGACCTCGTTGAGGCGGTAGGCGACATTGGCGACGGCCTCGTTGCCGTCGAGCGTGACCAGTTTGCGGGTGTTCATGATGGGTGCTTGAGCAATGCTTCAGGTTGTCAGCGTCGGTTCGCCGGAAAGCTATCTGCCGCCAGCCGTCCGGCCTTTCCCTTTTTTGGCAAACACACAACATGACTTGGCTTGGGGAACTTCCCCGGATGGTTAATGCGCGCTTGACGCGATGGGCAACAGCCTTTAGCCAACCGCCACGCATTTCCCCGTTTCCCGGGCCGGTGGCAACGGTTGGCCGCAATCGCCCCCGGCCGGAACGCGGAGGTGGCTGCATCATGAACGCCAATCCCGCAACCGGCCCCCGCACTCCCCTGGTGCCCCGGCAATACTTGTTCGCCTTCGTCCTGCTGACCACCTGCTTCGCCGCGTGGGGGTTGGCCAACAACATGACCGACCCGCTGGTGCGCGCCTTCAAGGGCGTGTTCACCGGGATGACGAATTTCCAGTCGGCCCTGGTGCAGTTCTCCTTCTACGGCGCGTATTTCTGCCTCGCGCTGCCGGCGGCGTTCATCATCAAGCGCTTCAGCTACAAGACCGGCGTGCTCGTCGGGCTGGGGCTGTTCGTCATCGGCTCGCTGCTGTTTTATCCCGCCAGCCGGGCGATGGAGTTCGGCTATTTCCTGTTCGCCATCTTCGTGCTGGCGGGCGGCCTCTCGATTTTGGAGACCAGCTGCAATCCCTACATCATCGCGCTCGGCCCCGAGGAGACGGGGACGCGGCGGCTGAACCTGGCGCAATCCTTCAACCCGGTCGGCTCGGTCATCGGCATGATGATGGCGGGCTTTCTCATCCTGCCCCGGATGAATCCGGCCACGGAGGCGGAGCGCCAGGCGATGGCGCCGGAGGCGTTGCGCGCGATTCAAAGCGCGGAACTGAGCGCCATCATGGGGCCGTATGTCATTCTGGCGTTCGCGCTGATGGCGTTGTGGCTCGCGATTGCCCTGGTGCGGATGCCGCGCGCGTCGGACGCCGGGCCGAAGATTGATTTTCTCGCCACCGCCGGACGGCTGGTGCGGAACCGGCACTATCTGTTCGGTGTGGTCGCCCAATTCTTTTACGTGGCGGCGCAAATCTGCGTGTGGACGTTCACCATCCACTACATCTCCGCCATCGTGGAGCGCGGCGAGGGCCAGCCTTTGATCAACCTGCTCGAAGCCAGCGGCATCAACGACTTTGTGCGCGGCATCCGGCTGATCAGCGCGGACAAGGAGATGACCGGGCTGACGGTGGCGGGCATCTATCACATTTGCGCCATGCTGTTGTTTCTGGGTTTCCGCTTCATCTGCACCGCGCTGATGCACGTCATCCGGCCCAGCCTGATGCTGACTTTGATGGCGGTGCTGGCGGGACTGCTGACGGTGGGAGTGATGTTCGCCGTGAATCTCACGGGGGTGATCTGTCTGGTCTTCATCTCGGCCTGCATGTCGCTGATGTTCCCGACGATCTACGGCATCGGCCTGCACGGGTTGGGCGAAGACACGAAACTGGGCGGAGCCGGCCTGGTGATGGCCATTCTTGGGGGCGCGTTGTTTCCAATGATTCAGGCCGCCATCGTGGATGCCAAAGGGCCGGCGGCCTCTTACGTGGTGCCGCTCGTCTGCTTCGTGGTCGTGGCCGCTTATGGCGTGTTTGACCTCGTCAGCGAGCGCGTCCAACACGGCAAAACCCCGTAAGCCCGGAGCTTGAAGCAACAAAAAAGGCGGCCCGCAGGCCGCCTGACTCGGCGCGAATCGGGAATCACTTGGGCGGTCCGCCCGCACCGCCGGGCTGACCGGGGCGACCACCGGGACCGCCGCCGGGGCCACCGGGTTGTCCGGGCTGACCGGGCTGACCGGGGCGGCGTTCCTGCTGCATTTTTTCCCACTTCGCATACTGGTCGGCGGTGAGCAGTTCCTTGAGCTTGGCCTGCGTTTCCTTCTGGATGGCCTGGCCTTTTTCGCGGCGTTGCTCCTGGGTCAGGCTGCTGTCCTCGCGCATCGCGCGGCGCTTTTCCTGCGCTTCCCGCATGATGGCCTCGAACTTGGGCTTCTGTTCTTCGCTGAGGCCAAGTTCCGCCGCTGGACGCTGGCGTTGCGCACCGGCCTCGGGACGCGCGGGACGGTCGGGCCGTTCCGGACGCGCCGGACGTTCCTGGGCGTTGACGTTGAGGAAGCAGCCCAGCGCCAGGGCTGCCAACAGGGCAATCGTGTTTGTCTTCATGGTGTGTGTTTTGTTGTGCTTGCATCCATCCCCGCCCATGAGGGTCCGGGTTGATTGACAACCGGACAGACGCCTGCCCCGCCAAAAGGTTACAGGCGGGAAGCGTGATGCGTGATGCGTGAACCCGTGGCCAATCAGCTAAAGGACCGCACCGGACGCGCGCATTCGGATGGAGATTCGTTCAAAATCGTGAAGTGGACGAAGTCAGTCGGCTCAAACTTCCCGTAGCAATGGAGCGAACTCACGTCCGGGGGGCCAGCCTTGAATGAGCCGGGTCAGGACGGCTTCGAGTTTGGTCCGCCGGCAACCGGACTGCGAATACAACGCTATTGCTTCGGCAGTTCCGGACTGGCGCCAACGGCGGCGGCTTCCGGGGCCGGCTCGGGAGCCGCTGGTGCAACCTCCGGTTCGGCGGCGGGCGCGGTTTCCGCGCCGGTGTCGGCCGCCGGTTCGGTTCCGGTGGAAGCTGCGGTTTCCGGGGTGCCTTCCGCCGCAGGCTTCGGCGTGCTCGCGGTTTTGGGCTCGGGCTTGGGCGGTTTGGGCAGCGGCTTCTTGGCGGTTTCCAAAATCCCGGTGCTGGCGAACTCGATGACGTGGCCCTGATGAATCAGCCAGTGCAGATCGCCAATGATGGCGGTTTGCTCGGGCGTCGGCCCGGCCGCCGGGGCGGGCGCGGGAGGGGTTGCCGGGGTTGCGCCTTCCTCCGGGGCGACCGGCGGGTTCACGGGAATTTCGGCCACCGGGGTGGGTGCCAGCGATTCAATCAGGTCTCGCCGCGTGCATTTTGGGTGGGCGTTGATGAACTCGACGATGCGCCGGACGCTGGGCGAAACCGGCGTGGTTTCCAGGTCGAGATACTTGGGCCGCGCCACCCAGACGTGCGTGAGGGTCTTGTTGACCTTGAAAAACTGGAGACCGTGCTGCGCGAACTGCTGGCTCAACACCGTGGCCAGTTGCAACGGGAACCGCCGCTGCTGCTCGACGGCGTGGCGGTAAAGCCGGGCCAGCTCGGCGCACCGGAAATTCCGGCAGGTGCGGCCACTGAGCGTGATCGTTGCGACGGGCTTGATGATGTTGGCGGCATGGACGGCGCGGAAATGATTCTCCACGTCCTCGAGCGAGCCGAGCCGGGGCGACTCCGGCACGTTGAGGCAGACGTATTCGGTCTTCCAGCTTTGCTCCTCGACCCATTTGGCCACGACGGCCTCATCGCGCACGATTCTCACGCGGGCCTTGAACGCCTCGAAGGGCATCCGCGCGAACCGGCTGGCGTGCAGTTCCTGGAGCTTGCGCTGGTAATCGTGATGGTTGGGCGGGCCAAGAATGACGCCGCTGAAGCCGCACTGCGCCACGAAGGTGTATTTGCCCTTGGGCGGCTCCGTCTGGATGCGCTCGGCCTGGTAAAACGTGGCCAGATGCTGTTTCAAGACATGGCGCACCACCTCGTCCTCCGCCAGCCACAGCGAATCATCCAGCGCGCAGCCGAACAAGGGCTGGGCCACGGAGCCATCCGGCTTCTGCTTCACCGAAAACGTCGCCGCGTGCCGCTCGGGCCGCTCCAGAATCATCTGCGCGATCTGAAACAACGGATACGCGCGGCCCGTCATCTTGATCTGCTTCGCCAGCAAATCCACCCCCGTCGAGTCCGGCACCAGCGCGATGTTGACCTCCGGCAACGGCGGCGGCTCCTGACGTTCGCGCGGTTCGGGCGCGGGGCCGCGGCCATCGCGGCGCGGGCCGCCCCGACCTCCTGGTCCGCGCCGGTCGCGGTCACTGTCCCGCCGGGAGCCGCCGCTCCGTTCGCCCCCCGGGCTGCGGGGCGGACGCGGGCCGCCTTCGCGCCGGGGACCGCCCAAGCGGGGCCGGTCGCCGCGCCGCTCGGGGCGGTCGCCGGCTTCGTCGCGCCCCTCGAATTTGGCGTAGCGGTTGGCCGTGGTCGGCTCTTTGGCCCACGCGGGCGCAAACAGGTTGTCCAGGTTGAACAGTTCGTTGTCAGGTTGGTTGCTCATGACTGTTTCCGTCAGGCCCACGCCAACCGCGGACCTCGAAAAGGTGACAGCGTGAGCATGGCGGCGGGTCTGGCCGATGGCAAGCTCCGCCGGGCCGGGCGCGAAAGTTTTCACTTGGCATTTGCCAGCCGTCCCGCCGCCGCCTACAAGCACGGCATGGAACTCGACCTCGCTGGCGCGCACGCCAGCCGCGCCTACTTTTTGCTGGCTGGCCTGGTCACTCCCCGGCCCATCGCGCTCGTCACCACCCTCGGCCCCGATGGCGTGGTCAACGCCGCCCCGTTCAGTTTCTTCAACGTCTTCGGTGCCGAGCCGCCGTATTGCGCCTTTGCCCCTGCCGACCGCGACGATGGCACGCCCAAGGACACCGCCCGCAACATCCGGCTGAACCACGAGTTCGTCGTCAACCTCGTGGATGAATCCCTCGCGGAAGCCATGAACCGCTGCGCCGCCCCGCTGCCCTATGGCACCAGCGAACTCACGAGCGCCGGCCTGACCACCGCGCCCTCCTCCGTCGTGCGCCCGCCGCGCCTGGCGGAATCACCCGTCAGCCTCGAGTGCGTCGAGCACAGCACGTTGCACATTGGCAACAACCGCCTGGTCCTCGGCCTCATCCAGCGCCTCCACGCGCGGGAGGGACTGATTGACCCGGTGACGTTGCGGGTGAACCAGGAGCGCCTGCACACAATTGGCCGGATGGCCGGCCCGAACTGGTATTGCCGGACGCGCGACCGGTTCGAGATGGCGCGGCCCGGTTGAGGGGCCGGACTTTCGCCAGGCGAGCCGCGGTGCTAATTTCCGGCCACAGCAACAACGCCCCCATGAACACATCTTTGCGCCCGAGTTTCCGGTGCCGCGCGCCGCGTCCGGCCTTCACGCTGGTCGAGCTCCTCGTGGTCATCGCCGTCATCGCCATTCTCGCCGCGCTGCTGCTGCCCGCGCTGGGGAAGGCGAAGGATTCCGCCAAAACCACCCAGTGCAAAAGCAACGTCCGGCAATTGGGCGTGGCCATGAACCTCTACGTGGCGGATTCCGGGGCCTATCCTTACCTGACGGACATGAGCATGGCCGGCACCTGGTTCACCGCGCTGGCCCCGCATTTCGCGTCCAACTATGCCGTGATGCAATGCCCCACCTTCAAAGGCGAGTATCCCCCGCAACAAGCCTTGTTTTTCATGGGCGGAGGGTTTTCGGGTTACCGCGCCCCGACGCAACCCGACCTGTTCGGCGGCGTCAGCTACGGCTACAACGGCTACGGACTGGGTTCCGCCGACCGGTTTCTCCCCACGCAGTGGGAATACCTGGGGCTGGGCGTGGTGCTGATGGCGGGCCAGGCCTGGCCGCCGGTCAAACCTTACACCCTCGCCAATCCCGCCCGGATGATTGCCCTCGCCGATTCCATGCCGCAGCCCGGATTCCCCCGGATTTACGCGCATCTCCTCAGCCTGAACACCAGGAACCTTCCCCCCGCCGACCGGCACGGCGGCAAGGACAACGTCATCTTCGCCGACGGCCATCTCGAACAGATCAAACACACCGACCTCATCAGCGGCAGCGAAGCCAACCGGCGGCGGTGGAACATTGACCACGAACCCCACTTCGAAATCCCCGTCAACGCCCCGTAATCTCCATGCGGCGGACTGAACTTCCTCTGGCCCTCACCATCGCCGGCTCGGACAGCGGCGGCGGGGCGGGCATCCAGGCCGACCTTCACACCTTTGCCGCGCTCGGTGTCCACGGCACCACCGCCATCACCTGTCTCACCGCGCAAAATCCGCGGGGCGTCACCGGCATCCAGGCCAGTTCCCCCCGGATGCTGCGGCAGCAAATCGAAGCCGTCTTTGCCGAACTCCCGCCCGCCGCCGTCAAGACGGGCATGTTGTATTCCACCCCGCTCATCCGCGTGGTGGTCGAATGCTTTCGCCGACGCCACGCACCCCCGCTGGTGGTGGACCCGGTGATGGTCGCCACCAGCGGAGCGCGGCTGCTCAAATCCTCGGCCATCCGCGCCATTCAAGACGCACTGCTCCCGCTGGCCGCGCTCGTCACACCGAATCTCGACGAGGCGGAAATCCTCGTGGGCCGTCCGCTCCGCGCAGTGGAAGATCTGCGCCGGGCGGCGCGGGAAATTCACGACCGTTACGGCTGCGCGGCCCTCGTGAAAGGCGGCCACCTGCGCGGCCTGAGGGAGGCGGCGGATGTGTTCTTCGACGGGCGGGAGGAACTGCTGCTGACCGCGCCGTTTGTGAAGGGCGTCAGCACGCATGGCACCGGTTGCACCTACTCGGCGGCTATCACGGCGGGGCTGGCGCGCGGGCTGACGCTTCCGGCGGCAGCCCGGTTGGGGAAGGACTTCATCACCAACGCCATTGCCCGCAGCCGGCGCGTGGGTCGGCACGGCGCGCTCAACTGGCAGGCGTGAAGCGGCTCCCGCGCCGCCTGCCGGCCGCTCCGCGCGCGGATCGCGGGCTTCCTTCCGAGTTCGGATTTTGGACTTCGGATTTCGGAATTCAGGCCTACGGCGCGCTGCCACGCACGGCGCGGTAGTAACGCTGCGGCTGGCCGGGCGGCAGTGTGTCAGTGAAGTTCAACTGGCCGACCGGGTCCGCCACGACCACCGCGAGATTCTGCCAGTTGGCGGGAACCAGTTCGTCGGTGAACTGCACGGTGTAGGTGAAGCCGGGCACGCCGGCGAGCGTGCCGCCCACGTTGCCGCCGTGGACGGCGGTGAGGGCCAGCACGTCGGGCGTGGGCGGATCGGGTTGCACGGCGACGGTGACGAGTCCGGTGGCGAAACCGCCCTGACCATCGGTGATGATGTAGTTGAAGCTGCCGGAATTGGTGCTGCCGAACGGCGGCCAGTAGCGCACCGCTCCGTTGGTCAGCGCAAGGGCGGTGCCGGGCGGCAGCGCATTCGTAACGCTGGTCACGGTGAGCGGGTCGTTGTCCAGATCGGTGTCATTGGCGAGCAGGTTGGTGGCGTCCGTCGTCACGCCCTGGCTGGCCCAGCGGGTGAGGGCGTCGGTCACGGCCGCGGGCAGGCGGTTGGCGTTGGTGACGATGACCGTGAAGCTGTTGGTGATGGAGAACACGCTGTCGGTGGCGGCGGTGGTGATGACGTTGGTGGACGGGGCCTGATGCGATTGAGGCACCCAGGTGATGACGCCGTTGGTGCTGATGGCGGCGTTGGTGGGCGCGTTCAGCAGATAATAGGTGAGCGACTGCAACGGCGCGTCGGCGTCGGTGGCGGCGTTGGTGACGACCAGCGTCGTCAGGACGTTGATGGCGCGGTTGGTCGGGGTGGCGACGAAGACGGGGCGCGCGCCGCTGGTGGCGTTGATGCAGTAGAGGTAGGTGCCCGCGTCGGGCAAGGACACCGGATTGGGCCACGCGCCGTAATCGTATTGGCCCCAGCGCAGCGTGCCGGTGGTGGGGCTGGAGTAGAAGACGGCGGCATTGGTGGCATCGGACCACACGGCGAGCCAGTAGAAACTGCCGGCGGCGAGGTTGCGCGGCACGTTGAGCGGGAAGGTCTGCCAGCCGGTGGCGGGGTTGGCGCGGTTGCCGGACTGGGCGAGCAGCGCGCCGGGCTGGCCGCCGTTGTCCTCGTAGAGCGCGCATTTGTAATTGCCGGTGACGCCCTGCACCTGGGCGCGGATGAACGCGGCGGTGAAGTTCGAGCCGGCCTGGAACCGCGCGGCGTTGATGTAGGCGCCGTTGAACCAGAGGTTGTCCGCGCTTGCGCCGGTGGCGGTGTTGCCCAGCGCGCCAACCAGGCCGTTGGGCAGTTCGACCAGCGGCGGCAGGCTGTTGATCCACGCGGCCAGGACGGCGATGTAGTTCGTGTCCACCACGTTGCGGGCCAGCGGCGGCATCTGGGCAGCGCCCAGCGCATTGTCGCGCACAAACAAAATGGATTGCGCGGTGCTTTGCGGGCGGATGACCCGCGCCCCGGGAATGCCCAGCGGATCCTCGACGGGGCCGCCGATGAGGTTCTGATTGGTGAGCGGCGTCGAGAGGCGGGCGTCGAACTGGCCGCGCACGCCGCCGGGCTGGTGGCAGTGGGCGCAGTTCGCGTCGAGATAGGAGCGGACGCGGAATTCAAGGGTGGCGTTGGTGTCCGTGACGGCCACGGAACGCGGCAGCGCGGGGATGGCGGCTTCGTTCAACGGCGGGTTGAACAGCCCGATGGCGTTGAGCGCGCGGAGCTGGTTGTCCGTGACGCCGGTCCGCGGGTAAAACAGGTCGCGGTTGAACTGGTGCGTGCGCGGGCCAAGGATGCCGCCGGCGTTGGCGGTGTGGCAGGCGCGACATTCACCGCGGCTCGGATAATCCCAAACCTGCGTGCGCAGACCGGTGGGGGTGATGACGAAATTCGTCTCGCGCAGGCTGTCGGGCAGCAGGTCGGCGTCGGAGTTGTCCGCCCGCCACCTGTAAGTGTAGCCGAACCACGAACCGTTGGTGCCGAGCGTGAGGAAGCGGGTTTCGAGGCGCTTGGTGACGGCGGGATTGGTCTCGTTGACCGGCAGTTCAAAGTGTTTCACCGCCACGGTGCCGGTGGGAAAGGTCCAGTTGCCGTTGCTCGTCCAGCCAATGAGTTCATTTGCCCCATAAGGGGGACCGTCGGTGGGAACAATGAGCCAGCGCCCTTTGTCGGTGCCGTCGGACCAGAGCGGGGAATTGACGTCGAAAGGAATCGCCGCCGGATGGGGCGCCAGCGTGGCGAGATTGGTGAAGAAGCCGGTTTGCGAAAGCAGTGCGGGCGGCGGCGGCGGCTGAACCCCGGCCCCGGCCAGCTTGTAAATCCGCATGCCCATGCCGCCGAGCGCCATGTAGATTTCGCCCTGCTGGTCCACGCCAAAGGTCGTCAGGCCGATGGTGCCGGGCGGCGCGGGCATCACCAGCATCTGCGTGACGACGGTGGGACTGATGCCGTCGTAGGTCATCGCCCAGACGCGCCCGGAGCCGTTGTCGCCGAAGATGTATTTGCCGACCAGCGAGGGATACTGCGCACCGCGATAGACGTAGCCGCCAATGACGGCGGTGTTGCCGCCGGTGTGCGCATAATCATGCACGGGCGGCGTCGAGACGCCGATGACCGGATTGGGCTGGCTCTTCGGGCCGGCGGCAAAGCCCTCGCGGAAGGCCCATTGGTAGTTGTTGCTCCGCACAATGAGCGAAATCTCCTCGCGGTTCTCCTGCCCCACGTCGCCCAGCCAGATGCGGCCCGTGGGCGGGTCGAACGTCATGCGGTGCGGGCTGCGCAGGCCAATGGCGAAGAATTCCTCCAGCACCGAGCCGTTGGTGGCCTGCCACGGATTGTCGTTCGGGATGAAGTAATTGCTGGTGTAACTGGGCGGCCAGCCGTTGGGCGGCGGGCTGCCCGAGAGCGGCTGCCGCCGGATCGGATGGCTGCGCGTCGGGTCTTTGTCCACGTCAATCCGCAGCACGCCGGAGAACAGGCCGCCATTGATCTTCTGGGCGTTGTTGAACGGGTCGTTGGCGCTGCCCTCGTCGCCGTTGCTGATGTAAAGGAACCCGTCGCTGCCGAAAAACATCCCGCCGCCGTTGTGCCAGAGGTGGCGGTCGAACTGGTTGATGAGCACCTGCTCCGAGTTGGGATCCGCCACCAGCGAGCCGTCCGGCACCGTGAAGCGTGACAGGCGGTTGTAGCTCAACGTCTCGCTGGGCGCGTAGCCCTGCGACCCCGGCCCCACCGGCGACGGCGAATACTGATACCAGACATAGACGAAGCCGCGATTGGGCGAGTTGGTGACGCGGAACTGCGGATGGAACGCCATGCCCAGCACCCCGCAGTCGTTGTAACCCTGCGTCCTGGAGGTCAAATCGAGGAACAGCGTCTTGGTGGCGACGGCGGGCGTGTTGGTGATGAAAAAGATTTTGCCCTGGCGCTCGCAGATGTGGAGGCGGGACGAGTTCGGTTCCGGGGTGATGACGACGGGGTCGTCGAAAGTGACATTCGGAAAGGCCACCACCGCCGACCAGCCCGCCGGACTGACCTCGGCGGGCGGAAGCTGGTGGTTGAGGAACGCGCCCACCACCGGCCGGTTGGTGAGGCCGTAGGGTTGGGCGCGCAGCGGCGCAGCGGCGGCAACCACCAGCAGAAACCCCCACGTCCAGGCAAAACAGGAAGGCGGACGAACACTCATGGCGGCCTCAGTATGACCCTCTTACGGAATCTGGCAACCGGGGCAACCCCGGGAGCAACCCCCGGGGGCGCTGATGCCCTTCCTGAACCGCCCCCAGACTGCGGCTGTGCGTCTCCCCGACAGCACACCCTGAATCGCACGGAACTGTCGGCGGGACGCACGGCCGCACGCGCCGGTTCGGTGAGGCGCCCGTTCGCAAAACGCAGGCGGACCTTCCGCCTCCGGCCACAGTTCCGTCCCTGGCCCGGCTCCGGGCTTGGCGGGCGCGGCCACATCGTGTTTCATGCCCTCCGCATGTCCCTGGACGACACCAATTCATTGATCGAACAACGCAAGGCCAAGCTCGCCGCGCTGCAGGCGAAGGGGGTCAACCCTTTCATGAACAAGTTCACGCCCGACATCGAATGCGGCGTGGCGCGCGCGCGGTTCGAGGCGGGAGAACTGGCCGAGGGCGCGCAGGTGGCCGTCGCCGGCCGCATCACCGCGCACCGTGACATGGGCAAGAGCCAGTTCATGGACCTCAAGGACACCTCGGGCCGCGTGCAGGTTTACGCGCAGAAGAACGTCCTCGGCGAGGAGCAATACGACATCTTCAAGCACCTCGACATGGGCGACTTCATCGGCGTGAAGGGCACGATGTTCCGCACCAGGACCGGCGAGCCGAGCGTGAAGGTCGAGCGCTTCACCATCGTTGGCAAGGCGCTGCGCCCGCCGCCCGGCCAGTGGTATGGCCTCGAGGACACCGAAATCCGCTACCGCCAGCGTTACCTCGACCTCATTGCGAACGACGCGGTGCGCTCGACCTTCCTCAAGCGCAGCGCCATCGTGCATGAGATTCGCCAGTTTTTCCACGGCCGCGGCTATGTGGAGGTGGAGACGCCCGCGATGCAGGCCATCCCCGGCGGCGCGGCGGCGCAACCGTTCAAGACGTTCCACAACGCGCTCGGCTGCGAATTCTATCTTCGCATCGCGCTGGAGCTTTACCACAAGCGGCTGCTCGTCGGCGGCATCCACAAGCTGTTCGAGATCGGCAAGAACTTCCGCAACGAAGGCCTCTCGCGCCGGCACAACCCCGAGTTCACCATGCTCGAAGCCTACCAGGCGTTCGGTGATTACGAGACGATGATGGAGACGGTCGAGTCGCTCATCCAACACGTCGCGCAAAAGGTGCTGGGGACGCTGGTCATCGAGCACAAGAACGCCGAAGGCCAGGTGACCAAAGCGATTGATCTTACCCGCTGGAAGCGCGCGAAATACAAGGACCTCGTCCGCGAAAAGGCCGGTGCCGACTGGTTCGACATTTCCCCCGCCGAACGTCGCCAGCGCGCGCACGACCTCGGCGCGGAGATTGGCAAGGAATACGAAGACTTTGAAGTCACCGGCGCGGTCTTTGAAAAGTTGATCGAGCCGACGCTCATCCAGCCCACGTTCGTCACGCACCTGCCGAAGGAACTTGTGCCGCTGGCCAAGCTCTCGCCCGACGACCCGACCACCGTCGAAGTCTTCGAGTGCTGCATCAACGGCCAGGAGATTGCGCCCGGCTACACCGAGCAGAACGATCCCCTCGCGCAACGCGCCACGCTGGAGCACCAGGCCGGCGGCGAGCAGCAGAAGCTGGACGAAGACTTCCTCGTCGCGCTCGAACACGGCATGCCTCCGGCGGGCGGCATCGGCCTCGGCATTGACCGCCTCTGCATGATGCTCCTCGGCCAGGAAAGCATCCGCGACGTGATCCTCTTCCCGCAAATGAAGCCGAAGGCATGAATCGCGGGAGCGGCCCGCCCGGGGATCGAATTGGAAAACAGCGGGCGAAAAGAAAACCGGCCGCAGCCGTCTGAGGATGAGCAGAGGGGCTGCGGCCGGCGAAATTGGTTGCGGGGACAGGATTTGAACCTGTGACCTTCAGGTTATGAGCCTGACGAGCTACCGGGCTGCTCCACCCCGCGGTCCGGGACCCGCACAATAGCGGAACTTTTTGCGGTTTCGCAAGGGACAATTTGGATATTTTCGCCCCGCGGGCGCATCTCACTTTCTTGCAAGTCCGTTTCATATGTGTGCGGTGGTAGCGTCGGCAATCCTTGGCTGACGTGGAGCCGGGCTTCCCAGCCCGGCGGAAAGCAACGCCCGCCC